>ENA-OPBS01001547-OPBS01001547.1-human-gut-metagenome-genome-assembly--contig:-NODE-1547-length-17529-cov-2.809374_pt1 | contig 17529 bp, 10 predicted proteins | sample MGYA00241074_ERZ501463 | MGnify/ENA primary metagenome ERZ501463 (study PRJEB25962, sample SAMEA2042578) | human gut metagenome | biome: human gut; feature: human-associated habitat; material: faeces...
TTTAATACTTTTATCGCTATGTTTCTAATTATAAGTGAAATATATTTATTCTTATATCGAACTCACGTCAAATATCTATCCCCCCAAAAAATAAAGTTCTCCTATCCCCAAATATACCCGAAGATATATTTCAGACAGGAGAACCACCATAATAGACAAAACAATAGTCTGTCCCTTTCTTATATTGTTCTTAAAATCCCTCTCTAAAGTTTTTTGATAGAGAAATCAGCAAAACGGATTTCCTCGTCACGCAACCGATCTTGCCAACTCCGGTTCTCACCCAAATAACGGTAGATACCCCATTTGGGACGAAGTCCGGTACAATCCGTACGCCACATATCCATTTTTTCAGGACCTAGTTTTAAAAGAACTTTTCCATCTTTGATACATGTGATGATCACTTCATAAGAACCGTTCTCACCGAAACAGGCTTTTTCTTCTACCTCTACCCAGTTGCCTAGAAAATCGGCAAGGTCTGTACTAATAAGGGTAGAAGTGCTTCCACCACGTTTATCATAACGTACCCGCAATTGTTGTCCCCCTTTGCTGTTAGAATAGGCAGTCAGAGTGATAAGAGGAGAACTGACATCTGCTGTGCCCGACGAGTTATCAATACCTTTCAACTGGTGAAGATGAGAAAATTTAGTCGTCGTTTGAAACCCTACCGGCAGACAGAATTTCCAACGAAATACCATAGTCTCTCCCTTTTGTCCGACAAGACTTTCCGGAGATTTGTTATCCGTCTTTATCTCATTGCGCTGACGGTCAGTAATATTTGTAAGCCCACGATCATCATCGATCGTAGCATGAATGAAGAAAGCAAATACATACTTATTCAACTGATTATCATAAACCTGCTGAATATGCTGAAAATAAGCGGTCTTATGTTCACGTGAAGAATCAGGCGCTTCATGGTTATATCCCGAACGTTTAATCAAGTCATATGTTTTTATACTATTGCCGTCAGCAATCAATGTACCATCCACCTGCTGTTCAGGTTTCGGTTGTTCTTTCTCGTCTATCACTTCCGATGAACTGTTGGAGCAGGCGATAAAAGCAAAAAGGGCTAAAAATAAGATTCCTTTTCTCATTTGGACTTATTTAACATGGTCAGTCAGGAAATCTACCGATTTGAAGAAAATCTCTTCCATTTTATCAGAAGTCTTTGAACTGACATTATGGTCATAATATTCATATCTCAACAGTTCACAGACTCCCCCTCTTTTCTTTAAAGCCGATGCAAATATCTCGCTCTGCTCACATTCTACCGTAACATCACATGTACCACATACCAACATGGAAGCAGGTACATTCTTTTTGGGAATCAGGTTGACAGGAGATATTTCCCGAAGTACTTTAGGATCCCTGCCACAGAAATATCCAATACGCTGAGAGTCTTTCGTCTTTTGAATGATAGCCGCCTTTTCCAAATCATAAATCCCGGAGTAACCAACGAAGGCCTTCGTTCCGGGTACAGTCATTGCAGCTACCGCAGCCAAATGAGCACCGGCGGAAGTTCCCAAAAAGCCAAAGCATTCAGGGTTGATATTCAGCTCTGCAGCATGTTCCCGTATATATTTCACAGCATCCCAAACATCTTGGATAGAAACTTTCACGGTTGCATCAGATTGCGGAGCCAATGTATAAGATACACGTACACCAGTGATCCCCTTTTGTTTTGCTAAATATTGGGATAAAGATCTAGACGAACCGTTATTGCCCCGTGCCCATCCACCACCGTGGAGATAAACTACAAAAGGAGCAGGGTTATCAGTTTCTGCAAAATCAACTGTCAGTATCAGCTCATAATCTTTATACTTTTTGTAAACAATGTCTTTTGTAATTACTCCTTTATAATCCTTGCTTTTCAAGCGGTTTGCCTGGTAAGTATAAGGAGTCATTACATCAGGAATTGTATTCACATCAATAAATTTCGCATATTTCTTTGCATATAGCAACGAATAAGAGCCATCTTCGTTCTGCTTCATCTTCATACCATAACGATTGGAAAACTGTTGTGGTTGAGTTTCCTGCGCAAGACAAAGAAACGGCAGCATACACAAATAAAAAAACAATTTCAATTTCATGTTATCACTTAATATCAGGTGAGGATAAATTATGTCTTCTAACTCTATTTCTTCTTCAAAATCAGATACGGTATCGTTTCCACATCAGATGTACTGTATTTCAACCCAATACGCTTTGCCGTATCAATATACTTTTGATTGCCCAATGCTGTTCCTGCTTCATAAAGAAGAATAGCTGCACGAGACTGGTCGAAAGGTTTAATTTGTTTGAATTTCCAACTTTCGGGATTCAGATAGTAGGGATATAGATAATCCACTGCCTGTGAAGCCACTTTTCCATTGGGAGCAGGCGTACTCCATAAATTAATACCAATTTGACTGGTGATTTGATTAGCTTCCATCAAAGCTTCCAAAGCGAAAGTTGAATAATGTAAAGAAAGGGTACGTTTCAACTCTTGGGGCAATGAGCCATCGTCAGCAATCTGTGTACCCATCTTGGGAAGAATACTTTGTTCAGCCACCTCACGAATACGGTCGGTACGGTCTAAGTAGGCTAATACCATCAGATGAATAGCTTCGTACCACAAGCCATGATTATTGGCTGCATGAGATTCTCTTTGCCCTTGCGTACTGTTCTCCATCCAATAACAAAAAGCGGTGGCCCAGTCATCAAGCTTTTTCTTATCTGAGAGTGTCCAACTTTTAGAGCCCTCTATCAATCGGGCAACACCCAATGCACGGCTAAAACGACGAGAGTCGATAAAGCCTGAACCCCGCATATTTTTCATACCAGGCACGGATTGTGCATAAGTCATATTGGGATTCATACCCAGTTTCGGGTCTGTGAACCATGTCTTTAAATGAACAGCACATGCTTTGGCGTAGACTTCTTTTCCTGTTATACAATAGAGCACTCCCAGACAGTAAGCGGCATCACCGAAGCGATTGGCATTCTCACGTTCAGGATATTCATAAACTTCGGGATTACGTTCCCCATCTTTTCGGATATAGGGAAGTCCATCCGTTTTTGTAGAGTCAGGCCACCAATAGGGAGATAAGGTCATATAATCCCGTGGATCTTTGCTAGGAGGCAATTTCTTTTTGGCGGTCACCGATAAAGGAGTCATCTTTATATATTTCTCCGCTACCTTTTCCTGAAATTCGATGTACCGGACAACATCCTTGTCGCCTTTCTGATAGTCATTCTTTAGCTGTTCGAGTAATGTCGCATTAAACGGTCCCAACGGAGCAGCATTCAGTATTCCCCAACAGAGGCATACAGCCCATATGGCAAAGATTCGTCTCATAACTATTATCTTTAAAGTAGGTAAGTAGTCGGGCAGTTAATTGCCACCCGACTGCCATTAATTTTTGAATCAGTCATTCTTCTTTAAGAGAAGAAACAACCACCGTTAATATCAATGTTCGTACCTGTCAGGTAAGAAGACTCGGAACAAGCAAGGAAGCAAATCAAGTCTGCAACTTCTTCAGCAGTTCCTTCACGACGCAATGCGTAAGAAGCTTTCATACGTTCGCGATTCTCCGGTGTATTGAAACGATCGTGGAAAGAAGTAGCAATCGTACCCGGGCAAACCGCATTACAACGGATACCTTGTGGACCAAGTTCCTTTGCCATAGAACGAGTAAATGTCATCACCGCCCCCTTCGCTGTTGCATACATGGAAGCTCCGTTACCTCCACCATCGCGCGCAGCCAATGAAGAAAAGTTAATGATGGAACCACCTGCCGGCATCATTGGAACTACTTCACGAGTACAGAGGAATACGGAACGCATATTGACATCCATCAGGAAATCATACCAAGCTTCATCTTGCTCAGTAATCTTTTTACGGCCTACAATTCCACCTACGACATTTACCAATACATCTACCTTGTCACCAAAAGCCTTATTACACTCTGCGAAAAGATTCTTTACCGCTGCAGCTTTTGTCATATCACCCTGAACTGCGATAGCTTCACCACCAACATTCTTAATCAACGCCAGTGTTTCCTGTGCATCGGCTTCATTATCAAAATAATTCAAACAAACTTTAGCACCTTCTGCTGCCAATTTCACTGATATTGCGCGACCAAGATCGCGTGCACCACCTGTCACGATAGCGACTTTACCTTCTAATTTCATAATCGTCTTGTTTTTAAAATACGTTTATTTTTCTATTTGTTTAATCTCTCCTACTGTTAGGAAAATGGAGCACAACGACAGCGGCACCAAAGCTCCTAACAAGCTGAATAATAATATCCAATTCGTAATATAACTGGCAAAAAGTATTGCCAGAATAGTTCCTAATACTGCCGAAGCACCCCCTAGTCCCGCCAAAGAGCCCACAGACTTACCACTATGTAAATCGCTCGGTATAGTCTGTAAATTCGTCATGAAGAACTGAAAACCTCCTAATACCAAAGCCATAAAGATGATAGCAACAGGAGCCGTAGTAGACATGATTGCCGCCAAAATAGACGGAATTATGATAAACCCGCCAAGCAACATAGCCGCTTTACGGGCATAATTCACTGTATGCTCCCGGTCTATCAACCAACCGGAATACCAACCACCGGCAATACTTCCCAATGCCGCACCCACATAAGGTACCCAAGCAGAAAATGCCACTTCTTTAATATTCAGATGAAATACATCTGCCAGATAAAGCGGTAAGAACGTCACAAACATCCACCAAATTGGGTCAAGGAAGAATCGTCCCAGAATAACAGACCAGTTCTTTCTCACCCGAAGCAGTTCTCCCCAACTCTTTCCTTTTTCTTCGGTTTTCAACTCCTTTTCAGGCTGACCACTCAAGATATAAGTCCGTTCTTCCTCCGTAATCCAAGGATGCTTCTTCGGTCCTTCTTTATTGATAATCAGCCAAGGGACCAACCAAATCAGCCCTAATCCACCGACTACAACAAATGTCAGCTTCCATCCAAAGGCAATGAACAGCATCAGGATAATAATCGGTGCCAGAATAGAACCTATGGAAGCTGCCGCTCCAAACAATCCCTGTGCAAAAGCACGTTCTTTCTGTGGGAACCATTCAGCATTACTTTTTGTCGTACCAGGCCACGGACCTGCTTCACCCAATCCGAGCATCATCCGGAAAAAAGTCAGCGAGAAAATCCCCCTGGAAAGAGAAGCCAAGGCATCTGCCGTACCCCATATCAACACACTCCAGAAAAAACCTTTCCGGCATCCAATCTTATCGTACAGTTTCCCGGAAACAAGCTGGCTGATACCGTATGCTATCATAAAGAAAATAGTAATCAGACCGAGAATATCTTTCGCTTGTTGTGAAGCGTCGGGATCATTACGATCTATTAAGCCGAGATCGATAGCGATACCTTCGCGATTGGTCACAAACGTAACTCCATTTTTCTCCTTCATCTGTACGTTGGCTACACTGACCGAGTCACGATTTCCGTTTGCAGCCGTCAAGATATATTGCTCTCCTGCCAAAACAGCATGATTGCCTTTATCTGCCAATGCATCCGTTTGAGAAACCAAGCGATAATCAATATTAGCCACCCACATATAGTTGAGCGTGCCTCTATCCAGGTAATTGATAATGGTTATCAACATGATTAATCCGATAACCATCCATCGGAGTCCTTTCACTTTCATACACTCAGAGATTTAAAAAGTCTGCACGCACAGGACTGAATGTATCAATCAAAATACCAGCTTCGAGGCAAACACATCCATGTAACTCATCAGGAGCTACATAATAACCATCTCCCGCAGAAAGAATTTCTTTCTTGTCACCGATAGTTAGTTCAAACTTACCGCTTACTACGTAAGTCGCCTGACTGTGATAATGCTCGTGCATACTTCCTATCGCACCTTGATCAAATTTTACTTTGACCATCATCAGTTGCCCGTCATAGGCCATTATCTGACGATTAACACCCGGAGCAGGATTTTCCCACTTCAAATCTTTCTCAAACTGAAAAGTTTCACTACATGTTTTCATACTTTTGTCTATTAATGGTTTGTTTATCTTATAAATACTCCGCAACGACCATTCCATGTATAATCAAGTCCATCGATGGTCAGATTGTGTTTTTTCTCTTTACTATTATCCGTATTGCTAAGACAAAGCAGTACAAAATGCCCACCTTTATATATGGCTTTTACAACTGTATAGGAAGCCGTATCCATCAGTACTTTCACTTCTTCGCAAGAAGAAACCAGATTGTTGGAAGTTTCCATCACCACATCATAATCTCCATGCGTTTCGATAGAAGTAGCGAATGTGTGGTTCTTACGTGCTTTTTCCCTTATCAGAAAAGCTGTTTCATTCCTCAGATTAAAGTCTGGATCATTGGCTCCCAAACGGAGCATTTTTATTTCGGTCTGCGGAGTTGTCGCTGTACTGACAGTATAAAAACGGTTCTTATTAACAAAGGTAAAACAAGATGTATTCTTACTCTCATTCTGTCCCCAGGCTTCCAGCCAAAGATGTTGATAACCGTTCTTCGTTCCAAGAATTCTTAATTCATTACCGGCTTTAGTATAAGGAAAGTTCAGAGAGACGAAGTGCCCGTTATACCATAAAGGATAGTCGTATTGATGTTCTCTGTCCGCATTTGCTTGCAGTACATCCAAAATTAAGGGAAATTGCAGGAAAGGAGTAGTCACGTAAGCCAATGTACGCTTCATCTCCACGCCAGGATAAGCATTAGCATCTTTTGCTACCACTACCTGAAAATGTCCTCCGTTGAAATCATGATAAATAATGTCCGAATGATAACGGGAAGATACTTTTATATCTCCGCCAAAGTTGGATGTTTCATCAACCACTAAGGTGTTGTGTGCGATTGTCTGCTTAGCAAACGATTGGTTTTCACGCGTATAATGTCCTTTGTACTTGGCCTCAATATTCAGAAAACGGGAGGCACCGTAATCAGTAAGAATCTCGTTTCCATTATCGTAATAAGCCATTGTCAGTTTATCAAAATGTCCATGGCTCAAACCGTGTGAAGTAGCCTTCAGCGTCAAAGCACTATTTAAGCCAGAAGCTGTAGAACGAATTACACCTATACCACCCTCATCTCCTTTGCGCCCGTCACGAAATAGACTGCTACGGTAAACAATCGGGGCTGCTTCTCCACGGGCTATATCACGAGCTACCTTGAAACCACCGATAATAGGAAGATAAGTATGCTGATACTTATCAGCAACGGATAACAGTGATTTATCCGAAGGATTCATATTATACAATATATCTACCGCATATACCAGTTCCTGTGCGGAAAGTCCTTTCAGTAGTGCATCATTGATATGGAAGAATTCTCCCTCATAGGAAAGCTGTATCAATGTGGAAAGTGCTTTTGAAAGAATATTGTCCCGATAGTCGAAAATTTTCAGTTCCGGTAATTTGTGATCAATACATTGAGCAAAGATAACGAAAGGCCAAATGGCATAACGTTGATAATAAGCGCCCTCTGTGAAGTAACCGTCGGGAGAGAACAGATAATCCATTTGGCGGATAAAGCCACCACGCTTACCTGTTTCATCAGAGCCATAAAGCGCCTTCTTTACATAATCTTCACGATTCATGGCAAAGCCGATCATACCGACAGCAGCCGTAGCCCATGTCGCATGGTTATGCATCTTATTAAAGGTCTTTTTATTGGCATGGTTATCTCCCATTCCATCCATAATGAAGTCTGCCATCGGAACAAATAAATTCTCCTCGATAGTGGCACGCTGTTTGGATGAAAGTGTATTATAAATACAATCGTAAGCCACTGCTGTATGTACTAACCATACGCTTTCATTCAAAGTCTGCCAAAACAAACGTCCCGGAACAGGAGAAAGCTGTAAAGGATGAAAGCCCAAAGTGGGATATAACTTCGCATAGGCTTGCAGCATATTGGCCACATAGGTAGCATATCTCTTATCACCGGTCAGTTGATAGGCAACTCCGCAATGAAACATAGCATAATAATTGGACTTATGCTGTTCGTGTACCGCACCACCGCCACCATCTATCGGAACCGGAACAGATATAGAAGAGTTTACTGCTGCATCAGCTGCACTCAATACCTCCGAGAGCGATTTGTCGAACTCGGGCACCATCCCCTTTCCTGCCCTAATCTCGCTCACTTCCTCCTGCGTGAAAAGAAGAGACGGATGTTGGGCAAATGAAAGAAGACACCCTCCTAAAACCATAAATATGCAAATAATAAGTTTTCTCATCTTACATCATTTTCTATTTCAATAATAGTATCGTATGACAACTGTTCTACTTCTTTTTCAAGCCGATAGAGAGTTTTTCCAGTTCGCTACCCTCAACCGGAGTATAATCGTATGCTTCGGCATTGATATATGCGGGACGGAAATTGTACATCTTTCCTTGTATTGCCTGGGAAGTGGTAGTCATCATTCTACCGGAGTTCCACAGATTACAGTTTGCAATGCGTACCTTTTCCCAGGTCGCCTCATCCAAGCGGATAGTTGCCCCACCGCGTCCGCTATTATCAAAATTGCAGTTCTCTACTGTCAGTACTTGCGGGCCAATCAGGCGCATGACACTTCCACGTTCTTTGTTGCAACAGTCTACAAAGGTACAATGTCTGACAGTAATATAAGGGCCTGCCGTACTTTCATCGCTTCCGCCACGATAAATATTAATAGGTAAACCCAACAGACGGTAGAAGGAGCAGTTTTCAATCAACATGTCATCGGCATTATAGCGGCCTATATCATCTTTCTCTGCTGCATAGTTGATAGCATCTCCCGACAAATCACGGAAAAGACAGTTGCGGATGGTAACGCTTTCGGCAAAAGTAGCTTTTGTTCCTTTGATAGCAAAGAATCCGCCTTCACCGAAGTTCTGGAACTCGCAGCCGTCTACTGTCAGTGTATAAGGTTGTATCATATCAAAGGCAGTAGAAATTCCTGCTTTAGCCAAAGCCTTTCCGGGCTCCAATACGCCGTCGAATGTAATATTCTCAATGACCAGTTTGCCGCCATCGGCAATAGTCACCATATTATCCGGCTTATCTCCGTTGAAACGGACAAGCGGCTTGTTGGCTGCGTCGGCTGCACGGATGGTCAACGGTTTGTCAATAAATATAGCACGTTGGATAGGATATGTGCCTTTCGCCAAAATAATGACGCCACCCGGTTCTGCCGAATGAATGACTTCGGACAGGTTCGCTTCCGGAGATACATTGTATTCCTTACGAACATTCGCTACCGGGTGTGCAACTTGGTTCTTAAACCAGGAAGCGCCTTTATCCTTACGTATCACAGCATCGTCGGGCAACTGGGGAGCTTTTACTTTTTCCGTAGTAAATCCCGGAGCCGAGTAGTTCTTTGCCAATTGCACTTTGTTATCTTTGAACTGGATGCCCGCTACGTTATCAACGGCTATATAAGGCTGGTCGAGTTCTTTATTAATGATGATATTATCCGTGAATGAGACTTTTTCCGGTGCAAGAGTACGTTCCATATCCTTGCCTGTACCAAATTCTATATTCGTGCAATCTACGAATGTGTTACGGTACATCTTGACATCAACAACCTGACAATATCTATTAGGTAACGAATTGGGTACGGCATCCATAACTCCCAAAGCTGAGAAGAAACGGGTACCTGCCAAGCCGACCAATACATTATCGTAAATCTGATGTCCGGCATTGACGACACGGATACCGCCAGTGTTACGACGTCCGTTACCGATAAACAAATTATCATTCACAGTATTACGGTCACCATGACGCAGTGCTACCACTCCTTCGCATTCCAACAGCGTATTGTTGCGGATGATGTTATCACTGGATTTAATAGAAATTACTTCCACTTCACCGGAGCAACGTTCGAACAAGTTGTTCTCAATCACCGTATTTGAAGAACTGTAAGCTTGCTGGGAAGTTCCTACACGCATTGTCTCGGCGCCGTTCGAGCCATACACGGGTCTTTCTCCAAAGTAGTTATGGTCAATCTGGTGATGATTTTCCAGACAACGTTCGTCGTTGAGGATGACAATCAGTGTCACCCCCAAGTTAAGTTTTCCTGTCAACGAACAATGGTCTACTCTGTTGTGACGACCATAAAGCAATATATAGCTGTAAGCCTGGTCCCGGCGGGACGGATTGAATTTGTCTATCACACAATTCGTCAGACGACAGTGATTAGCCAGTTCTTGTCCGTTACGGAATTCTATTACGGAACCTTTGGGAGCATATCCGTCAGTGAAATGCAATCCGCTGACAGATAGCCACTCACCCGCTATCCGCAGGGTAGAACCACCCTCTACCTTTACTTTTCCGGGATTCAAGGCTTCTATGGTAATAGGAGATTTCTCCGTTCCTTTACCTATCCATTTCAACTGCATATCTTTGTATTGGCCGTCCTTGATGTAAATCTGGTCACCCGGTTGTGCAGTTTTCAAACAGGAAGCTACTTCGGGGAGCGTTACGTCGTATCTTTTTGCAAAAGAGACTGACGGTAGCCCGATAAGCAGGAGAGCTATAATTGCCTTATGTATATTTCGTATCATCATTAATTATTGAACTTTTGAGTAATCGTAATCTTGTTTCTGCCAGTACATATCAAAGGTAATAGAACTTGCGGAAGGGTCTTTTTCCGTACCTTCTTTCATCTTGAAATCAGCACTCTTGATATACATCAGCCCTATACGCTTCACATCCTTAACCGGATTCTTATCAGCTGCCTTATTGTCATACCCTTTCACATTGTAATAGAATACCAGGAACACAGCATCAATTGTCACATTAGTTTTCTCCACACCTGCTTCAAATTGATCTTTTGCCCAAGCATCAGTAGTAGGTGCAGCACTCACTGACGGCTTAATGCCGGCGCATGTTTTCTTTTCCACATCAAGCGGGAAAGTTATTTCATCAATCTTTTTGATATTGCCAGCTTTCACATTATTGACCAGCTCCGCACAATCCGGGTTAGTCTCCGGATCCAAATATGCAAATGATAATGCAGGAGTGCCATAATAGCTGCTCCCTCCCGTAATGGAAGCCTTACCGGAAGTTTTAAAATTCTTCAACTGCCCGTTAGAGTTCGCCGGACTATTGATAGCTAAATTGAATTTAGAAGATGAGCCGGAAATGAAAAAATAAGGATTTACAGAATTATAGTCTGTTTCGGACACAACCGGAATATTCGCTGTCTTACAAGTATTCTTTCCTGCAGCAGCAATAATATCCACTTCCTGGCTCCATACATCATTAGAATAAACCCGTCCTGTTTCCGGTGAGAAGAATGCAGAAGTCTCTCCAGCCTGTGCATGAATAGTCCTGTTCTCCCAATAATATACAAAAGCCACCCTTACAATAAATTCATCCGTTAATGTCGGTGTCTCACGACCGTCAAAATAAGAAATCTTCAACGGTACCATATTATCACCGTTCTTAAAGCTATCAGATGTAGGTACAACAAACTTTAATTCAGTTTCAGTCTGCAACGTAATAGTACACTCAATATCACCTAACAGCACTTTATCAATCTTATTTAGATATGCTCCCTCCAGCACTACCATATCTCCCACGTTGGCTGGTTCAAATACAGTAGTTGTAATCTCAGGCCGATAACGTTTCACCGTTAACTTGGGTGCGGACGAACTTGACGTCTCCACTTCTTTTGTTCCATCAAAATATTTAAATGTTACAATAGCCTTGTCACTTTCCACATAAGGAACCTTTACTACTATCTCAGTCTCACTTTGTGAGATGATCTCTGCCTCATTTCCAGCCGTACCTCCTTCAGCAGCAGTAAAGAGAACGGCACTTACCACGTTCATGTGACTACCAGAAAGCAACAAATTATTCCCCATTTCAACTTCCGAAGGTACTCCGGTCTGCGAAACAACAGGTGCCGGATATTCGAGAGTAAACTCTGCTTCTGATACACCCTCACCGATTGAGTTGGTCAATACAATTTTACCACTTCGTGCCTGATCCGTTACCTTTAGAGATAAACGCTGATTGGATACTTTCTGCAAAATAGTAACTTTTCCACCACCAATAGTAGCACTTACCACATCATCCAAATATTCTCCGGTAACAATCACGTCACTACCTATACTTCCACTCTCAGGCGAGAAAGAAAGAACCTCCGGTGAACTAATCGCCACATCTTTCATCGACGTAGAATCACAACCACACAAAAAGAATAAACAGGCAAATAATGCTGCCAAAGTCCATTTTCTATATTGTTTCATATTTGTAAGCATTTAAAAGATTAATAACCCGTATTCTGCGCTATCTCAGGATTAATGTCAATCACACTCACCGGAATAGGCAAAAATGTTTGCCAATCTTCTATATCATTCACCGTATAAGAATATTCCGTATAAAGAAGCTCGCTGTTCAAATAATTGTTTACCGTCTGAGTAGCAATGCCCCAACGAAGAAGATCAAACCAGCGCTGATTTTCAAAAGCTAACTCCAGCCTACGTTCATTACGTACAGCCTCTCTAAAATCGTAAAGGCTTGGCAAATCAGCTAATGTATAGGTAGAAACACCAGCACGCTCACAAACCATGTTCAGATATTTCAGATTATCAGTCGAGGGTCCTGAGATCTCATTAGTCAGTTCTGCATAAAGCAAAGCAATGTCGGCAACACGAATCACAGGCCAATCACTCTCACCATCATATTGCGTAGACACAGGGTTAACATATTTCTTACAATAACGACAATTACCTTCTGTCACCCACGTTTGAGTAGTTGTATTAAAATATTTCTGAGCGACATTCACATCCAGACGTTTATCAGCTCCCTCTCCTCTTAGCTCGTAAGCCGCAATAATATTATCAGTGGGAGTATTATAACCGGAAGAAGTACCGATAATCACATTCGCGCCATTATTGACCGGGGCAAACATGTTGCCGAATGGCGAACCGAGACCTACATTACCGGAAAGATAACGAACCGCAAAGATGATTTCCTTATTCATCTCATTACTAATATCAAAAATTTTATCATAAGCAACAAGGTCGCTACCCGATTGCGGATTTCCCACAGATTCACTTTCAAGAACTTCCTTACACAACTGCGCCGCACGAGCATACTTCTCATCACCTACCCGATAGTGTGTAGCATATACCTTCGCAAGTAATGCTTTCGCTGCATTCAGGTCTGCGCGTCCCAAGTCACTATCCGCCATCTTGCCGGGAAGTAATTCATTATTGACAATATTTTCCAAATCCTCTTCAATAAGTGCATATACCTCATCTACTGTAGAGCGCTGCATATCACGAGCCACTTCAGAAGGAACCTTAGAAGTAACGATGAACACCGGTCCCCACAAACGAACTAAATTGAAATATTCCAACGAGCGAAGAAAAAGTACTTCTCCCTCATATTGATTCCGTAGTGTCTCATCTGTCACTACATCAAGGTAAGAGATAACATTATTTACCCGAGCAATTGTGGCATAGCAGGCATTCCAATACGTTTCTACCCATTCATTTTCCGGTACAATAGTTCCCTGGTCAAGCTGTTCCACCAACCGGGTAGTATTGGAAGAGGATCCGGCCGCATATATACGTCCGTTATCTGAACGTAACTCGGTCACAGCCCACTCATAATACATCACATCATGCAGAGAATTATAACAACCCAACACTAGATTATTCACTGATGAAGCATCCTTCACATATTCATCTGCTGCCACTTCCGAATAAGGATATTGGTCCAGATCACAAGCAGAAAATAGCATAACGATTAACAATAATCCTATATAATTTACTTTTTTCATCGTTTTCCTCCATTAAAAATTAATATCAAAACCGGCAGAAATAGTAGAAGTTAATGGGAATCCACCGCGCTGGTATCCAGAAATCATAGCACTGGAATAATCACCGGATGTCATACGTGATTCCGGATTAATGCCTTTGTAACCGCTTCCCCAAATATAAAACAGGTTACTACCCGACACATAAAAACGTACACCGGACAATTTAATCTTACGGGCAGCCGTTGCCGGTAAAGTATATCCTACCGTAAAGTTACGTAAACAAGCATACGAAGCGTTTTGCAAAGGATAATCGGTAAGCATGAGGTCATGTCCCGTTTTCACATTCTGATAAGGAGTTTTTCCGTCACCCGGATGTTCTGCACTCACCCAACGGTTCTTTGTATACTTCTTATTCCATTTTTTTGTTTCATTATAGTAAACATCTCCATTAAGTACTGTAATTCCCTGTACACCCTGAATCAGGAATGAGATGTCGAAATCTTTGATTTGGAAAGTATTAGTAATACCCCATGTGAAATCAGGGTAAGGAGTTCCCAATGCAACACGGTCTTCAGGAGTCAAAGAACCATCATTATTAGTATCTACGATACGTATTCCTCCCGGCGCATCATCTGAGAAATGAGGATTAGCAGCAATTTCTTCCGCGCTATTCCATACCCCACACGTCTTATATCCATAAAATTGAATCAACGGTTCACCTACCTTAGCAAGATAGCCTTCATTTCTTTCTCCCAAAGAAATCATTTGCTGTTCGCCACCTAACTCTAACAGTTTATTACGTGACAATGAAAAATTTATATTAGTATCCCATGAAAACTTACGGCTTTTCATATTATGTGTATCAAGTTGAATCTCCAAGCCTGAGTTCCGAACTTTTCCTATATTATTCCAATAATGAGTATAACCGGTAAACGACTGTGTAGGTTGTTCAAATAATAGTGCACGTGTCACCGAATAGTAGGCATCTATTGCCAGATTAATTCGGTTGTTGAAAAGTCCCAAATCCAAGCCATAGTTAAACTCGTCAGTCTGTTCCCAAGTGATATTAGAATTAGCTAATGAAGAAGAGATGTTTGCAGAGCCATTAACCAAAGCACCTGTACCTTTACCCGTCACATAATTTGCACTGTTCAATACCTCAAGAGCTGCATTATAGCTGATACGATTATTTCCTGTCACACCATACGATGCACGAAGTTTCAAGTTAGAGATAGCTTTGATATTCTTCATAAATTTCTCTTCATTCACACGCCAGCCAAGTGATACGGAAGGAAACCAAGCATTACGATTGCCCTTCGAAAAGAGCGATGAACGATCCAGTCGCAAAGAAGTAGACAACAGATAGCGTCCCAAATAGCTATAATTAATACGTCCCAGATAAGATTCCAATACGACATCCGGATACCGGAAAGTTCCTGTACCTGCCGTATTGCCGTTACCTTCGCTCGCCAGTTCGTAAACGGTAGCAGCATTCAACGTCTGAATATCATCAGTTGCAAATCCTGTCGCAGCCATAGCTACACGTTGATTCCGTGTCTTTTCTACAGTATATCCTAACAAAGCGTCAATAGTGTGAACTTTATTCTTTCCAAAATCCAAATGATAGCTCAAAATATTCTCACTCAACAAATCAATATAAAGCGCACTGGAATATGTAGCACGACTTGCTTCTTTATCTTTTGTAGCATCTTTATTACCATAATAGTAAGAAGGAGCAAAGCGAACATTTAATCCATTGGAGGTTTTAAACTGTAATCCCTTACAAAGGTCAAGCGTAAGGTACATGCTAGCCAATCCTTGCATAGTTTCGCTCCAACGGAAAGTATTAGTCATTACACTTTTCGGATTATTATTGGCAGAGCTAAACGGAGACGATTTCTCCAACACCCGGTTACCATCGGCATCCAACAACGGATTCCCATCTGCATCTACAGCAGTCGGTGTCATGATATTGTTAAAATGGCTACCTCTTGCAAATCCTTCATAACCGGTTAATTCAGTACTATATGCATTGTGATAGACCGGTAAAAAAGAAGGAGTACGGTAAAAATCAATAAAATTATTCTTAAATTCCAACATCCGGTACATTTTCTTCTCAAGGGCTGTGCAGGGACTGTGTAATTCCCGCGCACGGTCTGCAATAACTGCTGCTGCCTCAGATTCATTAGCATCAAAGACAACCGGTACGCCCGTTTTGATAATTCCCGCTTTTTCCCCGGCAATCTGTGCAATGGTATCTCCCAGAATCTCCGTATGCTCCAGGCTGATAGACGTAATGATGCAAAGCACCGGATGTGCAACGCTGTTTGTGGCATCCAGTCTGCCGCCAAGTCCTGTCTCCAGTACGATATACTCCACTCCGGCCTCTTCAAAAATTACCATGCCCATGGCAAAAATAAACTCGAAAAATGTCGGATAGCCCAGACCTTTCCGTTCCAGTTCCTCTGCAGTCTTTTTTACCCGGGCATAGGCAGACAGAAACTGATCCTCACCGCATAAATCACCATTTAACTGAAAACGTTCCCGCACATCGATCAGATGCGGAGATGTGAACAGTCCTGCGGTTTTTCCCTCAGAAAGCAACATATGGTAAAGGAAGCAGCAGACGCTTCCTTTACCATTACTTCCTGCCACATGAATGACTTTGCAGCGATTACCAGGGTTGCCAAGCAGCTCCATGAAATGCTGTGTATGTGCAAGGCTGTGTTTTTTGGTAAACTTTGGAATTCCATACAAAAATTCCACCGCTTGTTTCATGTTTTCACTCATATTATTTTAACTGTGCCAGACGATTTTCCACGTCTTCCATCATCTGTTTATATTTTTCAAGTTTTGCTTTCTCCTCATCCACTTTTGCCTGAGGTGCTTTGCTTAAGAATTTCTCATTATTCAGCATACCGTTGGAACGAGCCAGCTCTTTTGCAAGTTTTGCTTTCTCTTTCTCCAGTCGTTCCCGTTCTTTTGCCATATCTACCAGCTCCTCTAACGGAATGTATACAACAGCATTCGGGATAACAACGGATACAGCATCCTCCGGAATTCCTGCTTTATCTGCCTGTACGTCGATCTCACTTGCAGAAATCAGCTGACTGTAAATATCTTTGTGGGAAGCAAACAGCTCACACAGGTCTGCATCCGGAGATACAATGAAGTATTTTGCTTTGCGGCTTGGTGGAACATTCATCTCGGAACGGATATTACGGATACCCTTAACCAGTACTTTGATGGTTTCCACATCTGCCTCTTCTTTTGCAAAATTCCACTCTTCGGTGTATTCCGGCCACGGAGCCAGCATAATGGTCTCTTCTTCCGGACAAAGCGTACAGAAGATTTCCTCTGTGATAAACGGCATATATGGATGCAACATCTTTAATGCATTAGCCAGTACTGTTTTCAGAACCCACAGTGCCGCATTGGCAGCTTTTGGATCTTCTTCTTTCTTGTACAGACGCACTTTTGCGATCTCAATATACCAGTCACAGAACTCTTCCCAGATGAAATCATAGACTTTCTGAACTGCAATTCCCAGCTCGTATTTATCCATATTCTCTGTCACATCTTTTGCCAGTGTATTTACTTTCGATAAAATCCAGCGGTCAACCGGCAACAGATCTGCTGCTTCCGGTTTGGTCGGCTGCTCGTCACCCAGGTTCATCATAATGAATCGGGATGCATTCCATACTTTGTTTGCAAAGTTACGGCTGGACTCTACACGCTCCCAGTAGAAACGCATATCGTTTCCTGGCG
>ENA-OPBS01001578-OPBS01001578.1-human-gut-metagenome-genome-assembly--contig:-NODE-1578-length-17366-cov-7.674311_pt1 | contig 17366 bp, 15 predicted proteins | sample MGYA00241074_ERZ501463 | MGnify/ENA primary metagenome ERZ501463 (study PRJEB25962, sample SAMEA2042578) | human gut metagenome | biome: human gut; feature: human-associated habitat; material: faeces...
TTGTGTCCAAACGTAAGATACCCGTAGAACTTCGGTTCTACGGGTTTTTCTGTTGTAAAAATATATTTAATTTGTGTGAGAAATATAAGTAAATTTCTAACGGTTAGAAAACAAGCATAATGGCGCTATAAAAATTTACAAGAGTATTTTCTATTATTTTTTATCTGTTTTATCTGTTCTGCACGTTCTGAATCACAGTGATTCCATTGTGATGAATCTATGGAAGTACTGGTGGATGATAAATGGATTTTGGAAAGAATGGAAATGAACTATAACAGAGAATGGTATCTTATCGGGAAACCATACTGTGGAAATCGGGAAACCATATTGTGGAAATCTGGAATAGGTTTGATAAGGGAATAGCTTTTCAGCTTTTGGCAGAGTGCAAGGAAACTTTTGATAGATGGAAGAATGTCAAAAGTGCTTTTGTATTATTATTTTTAACAAAAAGAACAGAACTTTTATGTCTGTTATAAAAAATATATAGTATATGTTAATTCTGATTAGAAAGATAGAATAAAATGGAATTAAAAATTAAATTAAAAAATATAGAAATAATAATAATAATAACAAAGTAAGTTGACAGAACTTACGTTCGATAATATAATGATTTAAAGAAGAGAAACAATATACAAAAGAAAAAAAAGTGTGTATAATACGAAGAGAAACTTATATTTTATTATTTGTTAGAGGTGAAAAAATGAACGATCAATTACCTTATGATGTCGATATACAATTGGCGGAGAATGAAAATGTAGAGATTGATACTAGCCATTCTGATGCGAATGAATTTGAAAATAAGAGAGAACTATTAAAAAAAACTAAAATTGTTAAGCAAACATGGTCTATCTTGGAGATTTTTCAAAAAATCAAAGATGGAAAACTGTTATTAAACCCGGAATATCAAAGAAATGTAATTTGGGATAAGGCAAAAAAGACAGCATTTATAGAATCTTTGTTTATGGGAATTATTATACCACCGGTGTATGTTGTTGAAATTCCAGGAGATAACATTTTAGAAGAAAATACATATGAGGTAGTTGACGGAAAACAGAGACTATCAACTATTGATGACTTCATAAAGGGAACTTTGGTATTGCAAGAAAAGTCATTAGAATATTATCCAGACTGGTTTGCAGGAAAAGCATTTTCAAGTATTAGACAAGAACATTCGGAAATGGTAAACGAAATGTTATCTTCTGTATTAGATATATATGTGATAACTGCAAATTCACCGGAATTTACAAAATATGATATTTTTTCAAGATTGAATAAAGGTGCTGAGAAACTTAAAGTTAATGAAATTCGTAAAGCGATTTATCGTTCTGAGACTTTAAAAATAATTGAAAATTATGTGAATGAGCATGTAAATGACTTGCAATATCAAATGGTTTTCACAACAAATGATATTAAAAGATATGAAGATTATGGTAGATTTTATAGGAGCATAGCATTTTTTGTTAGAACAAATCCAGAGCAAAATTGCGTTGAACGATATAATTCTAGGCCAAGAGAAATGATTAATGATGTTTTGTATGAAATTCAACAAAAAATTATAGTTATGGATCCGGAAAATGTATCGAGCATTATTCAACAAACCATACAGTTGCTGATAAGATTTAAAGAAAACAGTAATAAACAGTATTTGATTGATTCTTGCATTCATTATGCTGTCCTTAATCCACAAAAAGTTATGGAACTAGCTGATATTATTGAGCAAGATGAAGTGATATTAGAGTCATTGGAAAAGTCGCCTCAAACAACAACCAATGTTAATAATAGAGCAAAACGCGTTCACGAGTTAATGAATAGTTAGAGATAAAAGATGAGTAGCCAAAGAAAAATAACAGAACAGCTAAATGCCTTAAGTATATATCATTTCTTATTAAAATATACATCTTTAGAAGAAATGCTTAAGAAGTTCTATGTGCAAAAATGGCCTAACTTTAACAGCGAGGTTCAGCAACGTCTTATGTTCTACCAGGGCGGATTGAATATGCAGAAGAGTTTTATAGAATATGATACATATTCTTTAATTATACAGCATCATAAGTTTGATGTGAAGGCAATGCTTAATAATTTAACATTAAATCAAATGATAAAGGTTGAAAGGAAAGAAAATCAGATTCCAGAATTGAGGTGTGATATACAATCGTTACAAAATAAGACGATTGTATATCCATGTATTGATTGCATTTTGAAATTATTAAATATGCGAAATATTTTAGCGCATAAAATGAATGACTTAAACTTTAAAAATAAAGAATGTATCGATGTGTTAAAGAATGAAATTATACAGAAAAGAGATATAGAATGGTTAGAGATGTATGACTTGAATTTATTATCAGAATCAGCACGATGTATTGTAAGCAATTATATTTATATGGACATAATATATGATAAACTTAGGAGTTGAAGAAATGATAAAACAATGGATAATGGAAAACATACCGGATTTTAATACTAAAATACATACGGAAGAAGATATGAAGATAAAGGTTCTTTTACCATATTTGCGATCTTTAGGATATGTAGATGAGGAACTGAGGTTCGAAAATGGAATAGATGTTCAAATAGGAACAAAGAAGACAAAAGTTTATTCAGATATAGAAGTAATAATCAATGGAAAAGTTGAAATGGTTATTGATGCAAAAAGACCCAGAAAGGCATTGGCTGAAAAAGATTTATTACAGGCAGTAAGTTATGCCAAACTAATAGATACACCGCAGGCAATGTATGGCGTTGTGTGCAATGGAATAGATTGCGTTGTAACGGATACATATACAGGGAGAAGAACAGTAGAAATACCAACCAAACCACAACTTCTGAGAGCAATAGATAAGGCGAAAAAGCCTATTATGAAAGAGGTAGATATTAGAGAGGTTGAAAGTGTCTTATTTACATTGCACAATTCAAAAGAATTATATAAAGTAATTCAAGATAGTAAAGATGTTATAGAACGGAGAGCGCTAATTCGTAGTGATCAATCTTTTAGAGAAATGACAAAAGTTCTATTGGTAAAGATGAATGAAGAAAGACGAGTTCGTGCAGGAGAAGGGAATAACAGATTTAATATAGATTATGTTTCATCCAAAGCTCGGTTAAATGAAGTTGAGGAAATAGTTGTTTTTAAAGAATTGTTTGAAGACGCAAAAGCAAAGTATCCGAATATTTATACTGATGAAAATGAACAGATAAATATTACAGATAATTTGTGTATATGTCATCTTATAAAGAACTTAGAGCCTTTTTCATTTCTTGGGACAGGTGATGACATAAAAGGAACTGTATATGAAATATTTTTAAAAGCAACATTAAGAGGTGAATTTGACCAATATTTTACACCAAGGGAAATAGTAGAGTTTATGGTAAAATGTGCTGATCCAAACATTGGTGATGTTATTTTGGATCCGGCATGTGGATCAGGTGGATTTTTGATTCAAGCATTTAATTATGTTAATGCTAAAATTGCTTCAAGCAATGGATCTGAAATTGAGAATAATAATAAATTCAAAAACTTAATTGATAAATGTTTATGGGGGCATGAAGCAGATTATGATCTTCATGTGTTAGCTAAAATCAATTTGATTATGCATGGAGACGGTTGGAACAATATTTATCAAGGGGACACTTTAAGTAGTGACAAACTACCTGATAATTATTTTGATATTGTGCTTGCAAATCCACCGTTCACAATTCCATACTGTTTTGAGGATATTCTTCAAAATTATGAGTTGGGAATAGATAAAGATGCTGAAGAATTAGATATACTATTTGTTGAAAAAAGTATAAATGTATTAAAAGAAGGATGTGATCTTTATATAGTTCTTCCAGAGGGATTGCTGAACAATAAGAAATATTTGTATTTTAGGCAATGGTTACTGAGAAAAACAGATTTATTAATGAGTATATCACTACCAGAGGGGGCGTTTATACCATTTGGTGGTTCTGTATCGAAAACTTGTATACTTGGTGTGAGAAAGAAATCAAGCTTAAGTTCATATGTTAGACCTCAGCATGTTTTTTTGGGAAAAGCTGTTGAAATAGGATATGAACTTGGAAAGAAAAATTATAAATCTCATAATAAGAATGATTTCGCAGAGTTTGAATATATGATGAGCGAAATTTTTCAGGGCCTAAGATATACTTCAAACAATGCAGAATGTGGTTGGATTGATCAAACAATGGTTTCATCGTATAGAATAGATGCCAATTATTTGATGAATAAAATTAATAGTGAGTTAATGAAAAAACAGTATGGAAAAGTTGTGCCATTAGGTGAGGTTTGTAGTATTGAAAATAATAGTATAAATGTAAAGGACGATGTAGATTATTATTATCTGGAAGTGCCGGATATTTCTCCACAGACTGGTACAATTACTAATATTAGAAAAGTGAAAGGAAGGGATATAGGAGATTCATTCCATAAATTTTATGAAGGTGATATTCTTTTTACAAGAATTAATCCACGTATTAGTCGTGTTGCAATAGTACCTGAATTGGAAGGATATGGAATTGTTTCTAAAGAGGTATATAGAATTGTATACAAAAAAAACACATACATAAATGAAAAAAATAAATATGTTATATGTGCATTGTTGCAGAATGAAAATGTTATAAAACAGATTGTACGATTGTCAACAGGCTCTTCATCATCAAGGGCACGAGTTCAAGTAGAAGATTTATTAAATGATGTGTATATACCGATTTTGAGTGAAGATTCACAAAAGCAAATTAGTGATTCGATCTATAAAATATCAAAAGAAATATGGGATCAGGCTCAAAAATTATTGAAAACATATCAAAAAAATCAGAAATTATTGGGCAGTGAAATTGATATAAATAATTTTAGAGGTATATAGAGTGTGATAACACCATGATAACAAAATTCCCCAAAACCACACGGACACAGTGGAAAATCCGTATTTTTCCACACAAAATGAACGGAAAATAACCATTTAGCCTCTGCAACACACCATTCTGATATCGTGAAGGTAGACGTACCGTAGGATCAGGACGTGTTGCTACAGTTATCGAATAATTTTAGCATAACATCTTAATTATATAAATAGAGTACCGCAAGGTACATTGTGTCCAAACGTAAGATACCCGGAACCGTAAGGTTTCCGGGGTTTTTTTGTTGAGATGAGAGAGTAATTATTTGCGGATTTTCAATAAGAAAGCAGGAACAATTGACGAAGAATGATAAAATCCTTATAATAAATTAGTATCTGAACAACAGATAAAATCAACTACACAAAAATTAATAACAAGAGGGAGGTCATTTTATGTTTGGTTTTATGGTAACTGCTGATGGTGGACTTACAACTGCCGGATATGTGATTACAGTTATTGCCGGAATCATTTTGTTTTTCTTGGCGATTTATTTTGCAGGGAAGAATTCAGACAAGAAAAAGCTTACCACAAGACAACTGGTATTCTGTGCCGTAGCTATTGCACTTGCTTTTATTACGTCTTATCTGAAAATCTTCAAACTGCCGTGGGGAGGAAGCGTCACTCTTTGCAGTATGCTTTTTATTGTTCTGATCGCAAACTGGTATGGGGTTGGAACAGGTATTATGGCTGGGTTTGCTTACGGAATCCTGCAGTTTATCCAGGAGCCTTATATACTTTCATTTTTTCAGGTGTGCTGTGATTACATACTTGCATTTGCGGCACTTGGACTGGCAGGATTATTTGCAAAACAGAGTCATGGACTTCTGAAAGGATACATAATAGCTGTAATTGCCAGAGGAGCTTTTCATTCTCTGGGCGGTTATCTTTATTGGATGAGCTATATGCCGGACAATTTCCCGAAATCTCTGACAGCCGTATATCCGATCTTATACAATTACAGCTATCTGCTGGCAGAGGGCATTATCACAGTAATCATCATTTCAGTACCTGCGGTGTCGAAGGCACTGACCCAGGTAAAGCGTGCCGCACTGCAGTAGTTTGTTTTGTCTGGCAACAGGGATGTGTCGTTGCCCGGTACTCAGAACATTTGGTATGGTAATTTTGTTTAGGGAAGTGTAAGAATGACAATAACGACTTTATGCTATATAGAAAATAATGGCAAATATCTGATGCTTCACAGGGTAAAAAAGCATAATGATATAAATGAGGGAAAGTGGATTGGAGTTGGCGGACATGCAGAGGGTCAGGAATCCCCGGAGGAATGTCTTTTGCGTGAAGTGAAAGAAGAAACAGGATTAACACTGACATCATATAAACTTCGAGGCCTGGTTACATTTATAAGCGATAAATGTGAACCGGAGCTTATGTGTGTGTTTACGGCCAACGAATATATCGGTGAATTAACAGAATGCAATGAAGGAGAACTTTACTGGATAGATAAAGCTGTTGTGCCGACACTTCCCACATGGGAAGGTGACAGAGTCTTTCTGGATTTGCTTCTTTCAGGAGATGAGCGATTTTTTTCTTTAAAATTGCAGTATGAAGGGGAAAAACTCGTAGATAAGCAAGTAAATTTATATTAACCGAATAAACTGCGAAGCAGTTATTCGGTATAGAGCCGCGTAGCGAAGCGGATGATTTTGGAGAGATAAAATGATGAATTGTTTGGCAGTAGGGCTGGGTGGTTTTGCAGGAGCAGTATTGCGGTACCTGATCGGGCTGATTCCCACAGGAGAAACCATGATTTTTCCGGTAAAAACCTTTTGTATCAATGTGATTGGATGTATTGTGATCGGAGCAATCACAGTACTGGTGGCGAAATTGTCTGTTCCGCCAAGGATGATTTTGTTTCTGAAGGTGGGAGTCTGCGGTGGATTTACCACATTCTCAACCTTTGCACTGGAATCTTCGGATTTGATCCGGGATGGACATATGGGAATAGCTCTGTGTTATGTATTACTTAGTGTGTTGGTAGGTGTGCTGGCGATTTTTGCAGTGGAATATCTTACTGTAAGATAAGCTGCTTCCTGATTCTGGAAAATAAAGACCCTTTTTTCAGTATGCGCAATTACCTGCTGAATGGACATACGGAAATTTTAAATACTGCAGATTTCTGATGCAGATTCTGACACAGGGAGGTGGCTACATTACTGTTCACTCCGTTCGCAGTAACGAGGCTTCTTTTTATATTATGGATTATGGAGAATCTTATGATAAAAAATAATTGATTTTTAAGAGCCAGTCTGTTAGAATATACCTGTGAAAAGGGAGTAGCTTGCCGAATGGATTTGGTTCACTTCTTCGTCAGGACAGTTATTGAAACATATAACTCGGAAAGTGATGAAATTGCGAGACTTTTACTGTGAATGCAGTAGGAGTCTCTTTTTTTATACCTACTGCAAAATAAATGTATTCCGAAATCTTTTTATATTTGATTTTGTGAGTACGTAATAAAAGAAAGAGAGGTAGAAATGATGTTTTTACAGGTTATTATTTTGTTGGCAGGTTTTTTGTTTCTGGTGAAAGGTGCAGACTGGTTTGTGGAGGGTGCAGCCAGTATTGCGAAAAAGCTGGGAATTCCACAGTTGATCATTGGATTAACCATTGTAGCAATGGGAACCAGCATGCCGGAGGCAGCAGTCAGTATTACTGCTGCAATAAATAAGAATGCAGGTATTACCATTGGAAATGTAGTCGGAAGTAATATCCTGAATATTTTCATCATCCTGGGAATCACAGCAGTAATTACGAATGTAGCGATTCAAAAATCCACGCTTCTTTACGAAATTCCGTTTATGACAGTGATAACAATTGTTTTGTTGATCTTTGGTATCACAGGTTCAGAGGTGACTTTTATTGAAGGTGTGATTTTCTGGATACTGTTTCTGATATATCTGGGATATCTGTTTGTGATGGCAAAGAAAGGGAACGATCAGGAAGAAGCAGAAGCAAAGGATAATCCGATATGGAAATGTATGCTCCTGATGGTGATCGGTGGAATTCTGGTCGTAAAGGGCAGTGATTTTGCAGTCAGCGGAGCAACGGAGATTGCCCGTTATTTTGGTATGAGTGAGAGATTTATCGGGCTGACAATTGTTGCACTGGGAACATCTCTTCCGGAACTTGTCACATCAGTAACAGCTGCCAGAAGAGGAAATACAGGAATTGCCATTGGAAATATAGTCGGAAGCAATATTTTTAATATTTTGTTTGTTATCGGTACAACAGCACTCATCTGTACTGTGCCGTTTGAGAGCAAATTTATTATTGATACTGTAATTGCAGTTCTGTGTGGAGCGATACTCTGGATCGGTACATTCAGACATAAAGAATTAAGAAAACCCTGTGGTGTGGTTATGCTGTTGTGTTATGTTGCATATTTCATGTATTTATGTCTGGTATAACGAATAATTGTTTTTCGCAACCTCCGCAGGGGACTTACCTGACTTCGATTAAAATAAGAAATGGAATAAAGTATATTATGGATAATTATGAAAAACAGGTATACACAGGAAGAGAGTTGTTTTTAAAATATGATCAGGATAAGCTGATAAAAAAATATGGTTTGAAACACGATGAAGAATATCTGTATTTGAAATATATTGGAACAGAATATCGGATCAATCGCAGAAACGGTGCTGTTGAATATGCCACAGGTGAAGAATGGACGGATTGCAGAGAATATACAGTTGTTATGACAATCTATGATTTTCTCTGCTGTTCCGAGCAGGAGATACTGCCCCCTTTTACCGGGCAGTGGCAGCCTGTGGGCAGGTTTGTAACTGCCGGGAGCAGTCCGTCAACAGATCCCTTTGTGGAAAAGTATGCAAGAGCATTTTCCGGCAAAGTGGAAGAGGTAAAGCAGGCCTGTATCTGTCTGTGCGGAAAGCAGAGGGAGCGTCTGGCAGGGGCAGATCTGACATTTGAAATGCCTGTTCTTCCGGATTTCTCTGTGTTGCTTCAGTTCTGGGATGGGGATGAAGAATTCCCGCCAAAGATCTTATTGTTGTGGGATAAAGTATCGTTATCATACCTTCATTTTGAGACGACCTATTATCTTCAGGGGGATCTTCTGAAGGCTATACTGCAGACAATCGGCTGAATACACTGCAGCCGATCCCTCGGAGGGGATATATGGAATCGGATAAATATGTCCCTCAGGACATTTTAAATACTACGGATTTCTGAGATGTAAAATTATAAGAAGCAGTGTAATAAGGAGGCAGCTTTGCAATACGAATTTCTGAAAAACTTTCCAAAACGAATGAAAAATGTAGGTTTGTACGGTGTCCTTATCCAAAACAGTATTCAGAAGACATCTTGGAAACAGTTTGGCTTTCTGAAATTTGATGAACAGATGAATCTTATTTTTGCAGTAATGCTTTATATTATGGAGCAGTCTCTCCGGGAAGAGAACTGTACTATGGATGATATAGGCGCCTATATTGATACTGTCAATACCAGGTATCTGGGTAAAGAAATTTCCTATGATGACTGCAGAAAATTAGGAGATTTTGTTGTCAATGTGATCTTATCAAATGAAGGCCGCGCTATGTATTTTGACGGCTATGATTTTGAAGAGAACGATTATCATATTATGCATATCAGCTATGTGGCGAACCGGATCGTGTATCTGGATCAGGAGGTTCGCAGAACCTCTTATTATCTTACAGATGACGGATACAATCTGATACTTTCCACCCTTGAATCCCAAAATTTAAATATATAAAAAATCGCAGGACTTGAAAATATTGTTCTGCGATTTTTTAGTTGAATTAAAAGAATATTTTTATGAATCAATTTTTTCTGAACGGATATATTCTTTAGGACTTACACCTGTGATTTTTTTGAAAACCTTTGAAAAGTAGAGAGAATCTTCGTATCCCACTTCATTGGCAACCTCTTTAATTTTTAACGAACTATTTGTCAGAAGGAACTTGGACTCATCAATTCTTGTTTTTACCAGATAATCCATTGGGGTTAAACCATAATAGGTCTTAAAAATACTAACTATGTACGATGGGACAAATCCGAAACGAGCTGCCAGTAATTGGTTGGTAATATTAGTCCGAAACATTTCGTCCAAGTAGTTTTTTATTTTTAAAGCAATTATTTTCTTGTCTCCGGAGTCATACATTGCGATTCCAAAAATATCTTTTAACAAGAAATTGAACTCCTTAAGTAGTTCTTTTTCACTATAATAATTCTCCAGAATAAACTGAATATCTTCTTCAACTTCAAAAAATTCTCTGTTTCCAGGATATAATTTATATATTTCAGATACAAAATATTTGATGTTGCGCAAGGCTTCTTTTTGGATGATTGGACGCATAGTAAGTAAGTGAAGTAATTGAGCAAAAGATTCGATTATGTTATCAATATTTGTATTTTTACACTGAAGTATCAGATAGTCGATTTTATTTCTGAGATCAGAAAAATCTTGTCTGAATTCTTCAGAACTGTAAATTAAAACAGAATTTTTTAAAAAAATCATATGTTCACGGGTGTATTTTTGTAACAAATGATATGTTGAAAAAATATCAGGAAGCTCTACGGTTTCTTTATAATATACAACCGTAACAATAATATCAGAACATTTTACTTTTCTAAAAAATTGATTCAAATGATTAATATCGGGAATACTGTCTTTGCGAATAAAGATTAATTTTTCATTAATGCTTTTTCCATCTACAAGCCAGAAGTTTTCAGGAGGAACAATAAGTGAAAATGCTTTTTCCAGATCCATGTTTTTAAAGATTTCCTGATAATTTCTTTCATTTTCATAGAGACACATGCCAAGAGAGACCAGTAAAATACTGTATGAGGAATTCACTTCTGAAGGTATTTCCTTTGTTGGAAACATTTCAAGTCCTCTTACTGCATCTGTCAGATTTTGAACCTTTTCTTTAAGGTACTGTTTTTGGATTTTTTCTTCTATTTTTTCTAATACCAGTTTTAATTCCTGGACCTTTAAGGGCTTTAATAAATAATCAATAGCATGGTTAGTTATTGCGCATTTTACATATTCAAAATCTGTATATCCACTTAAAACTACAGGCAATACCGATAGCTTTTCATTAGAACAAAAGTCCAGTAATTCTTTACCGCTTACAATGGGAAGATTCATATCTACAAACATGACATCAACAGGATGTTCTTTCAGATATTGTAGTGCATCTTTCCCATTGTCGAAGGCGGCTACTACAGTAAAGTTTTTATTGGTTTCTTCTATCTTTTGACAGATACTCCTCTGAATTGGAGGCTCATCTTCCACAACCATTACACGTATTTTCATAGTTCCCTCCAACTGTAATGCAAGTTCCGTTAGGATTGCTTTGTATATCAAAAAGCATATGATTTCCATAGGTAAGATACAATCTTATATAAACATTTTTTATAGACAAACCGCCGATTTTCATCTCTTTCATAAGCATTCTTACATCGCGACTACGCATCTTAAATAATTCTAACTTTAAATTTTCCAGTTCTTGCGGAGAGATTCCACATCCATTATCCTGAATCTGTACTTCCCAACATTCTTCGGTGCAATAGATTTGAATATTAATTTGCCAGGGAAATTCTTTATTTCGAAAGCCATGTGCAAAACAATTTTCAAGAAGCGGTTGAATGATAAATTTGGGTAAATGACAGTTTTGAATTTCACCCACATAGGACATTGAATATTGAAATTTATCTTCGTATCGTATTTTCATTAGTTCAAGATAGTTTTCAGCATGTAAAATCTCACCATCTAAATTTCCAAAATCTTCGGAAGAACTGATATTATATCTGATCATACTTGAAAGTTTCTCACAGATTTCCGGTATCTTTTCATACTCGGAAGTACTGGACATTGCTGAAATAATTGTCAGGATGTTATGAATAAAGTGAGGGTTCATCTGCGTTTGTAATGCATACATCTGGCACTGTATTTCGTTTACTTTGCTGGCCATTTCTTTTTCCATGGACAGTTTTAAATTTTTTATCAATTCGTTAAATGCATTATTTAACTGCCTTAATTCATCTGTTTCATCACAGATCACAAGAGGTATTTCCTGTAAATTCTTATCAACCTGTAATCCGGTTAACATTTCACACATCTGAACAATGGGCTCAGTTGTCCTCTGGATAATAATTTTTTGTGCTAAAATCATGATAGTAATTAAAGAAAAAAGTAGAAAGATTCCCCAGGTAAAAGTAGACATAAGACTATGAATCAGGCCTGTGTTTTTTGATACAATCAGAACTTTTATTCCATATTTTTCAGAGTCCCAGAGTTTACAGTACAATCCTCCTTGCAAATTGTTAGTTTGTCTCAGAAGTGTTTTTATTTCTGATTCTTTGCGATTACTTTGAAAGGAATATAGCACATGGTCATTTTTCTGATCTAAAACAAAACATTCCGTTTCTTTTCCAAGGAGTTTTCCAAGACGTGCGAAACTATCAATCTGAATTTGAACCTGTGCATATCCAAGACATTCGGAAGGTATTAACTGATAGTTTTTAATTTCACGCAGTACGGAAATTGTTGGTGATATTTCTCGCATGTAAGGATCAGAAGAATCGACTCGGAATAAACTGCCTTTTCCTTTTTGATCTGCGAAATAAGATTGTGTATCTGTAAAAATATCAGGGTTCGGACAATCTTTTTTCAAATATCCAAAATCCACAGCTTTTCCTACATAAGTGATATCCTGATTGGAATTAAATAAACTGATACGTTTTAGAATATTTTGCTTTAGCATATAAGAAATCAGATGTTGTTTTATAGTATAATCAACATCTGTATTTTCAACAAAATAGTTTTTTTCATCGTGATATTCCTGAAGTCCGCTGAATGCATCAATAATTTGATAATTTGCAGCAATTTGCAGAGCAATATCATCGGCAAGCCGAAGTGTATTATCAATTTGAGTGGTGATTCCTCGAAGTTGAACATCAATTTGTTCTTCGAATTCTGCTGTGCTGGTTTTGATGACATAACTGGAAAATACCATAGTTAGTATGATAAATAGTATTAGCATAATGAAAATGCTGCGCAATAAAATTCTCTTTTGAAATTGATATTTCTTCAAGTCCTCACCCCTCTGTGATTCTTAAAAGCCCCAGGGCTGTGTTTCTGTTTTTACTGTTTTTTCGCTTTCAATTGCCTGCTCAAGCATAAAAGATAAATAAGTATCCTGAAGTGCTTCGCGTAATGAATAAAATTCTGTTCCGTTTTCTGTGAAGTTTTTCATACATGCAAGGCAAGACGCTACGGCAATTTCATCATCATTCATTCTTGCGGGATAAAAAGGATTTTGATAAACTTGTTTATCTAAAAATAGAATTCCCTTATGTGCCCATTCGCTATTATTATTTATGCCTACGTCTACTCTTTGGAGAGTTTGTTCTATTGGTTGATTGGAGGCATTTAGAAATCTTACAGTATTGTCATTAATTTCACCTCGAACACCACGAACATTCCAACGTCGTGTACGAATTTGTGAAAAATACTGTTCACCTTCAAAATCTAAAAAGGCGTTTTTTCCATTTTCAAATTGCATAAAAGCCCAGTCTCTGTCTTCCTGAATAATGGTTCCACTTTCATCAAAACCATTTCGACCATTGGTAGCAGTTACTTCTGACCAGAATTTTTTTCCCTGAATGATACAATTTTCGTATTTAATACCGAGAAATTTTCGGAATATGCTAACTGCATGATATCCGTGAAGTGCAGATAACATAACGCTGGAGGTTGTGCCTAAATAACCCTGTTTGATAATATCTAATATACTTGCGTAATAAGGCTGGAGGAAATATTGTTCTACGATTTGTACACGACCATTATATTTTTGGGACAATGTCCATAATTCATTTAATTCTGCGACATTTTTTCCAGGAGGTGTTTCGCAGAGTACAGGAATTCCTTTTTCCATTAATTGTACGAGATAATCCTTTGCAATTTCCCGTGGAACGCAGAGGACTGCAAAATCTGGCTTTTGAGAAAGTGCTTCGTCTAAATCAACGGTAGTAAAAATATGTTCCTTTGATGCAACTTCTTTTGCACGAGCCTCTGTACGTAATACACCGGCACATATTGAAAACTGTTCTGGTAAAAGTTTTGCAATCCGGTAATAAAAATCAGCTCTCCAACCATATCCAATAACCATATAATTTGCTTTCATCTGTTTTCACCTTATCCTTTCACAGCACCGGCTGTCATACCGGCAATAATATGTTTTTGAAGAATTATAAAAAAGATTAACATTGGCAATACGACCAGCATCAATGCAGCAAACACATATTGCCAGTCTCTGTTGTAGCGTCCAAAAAAGCTGTAAATTACCATGGAGATAGTTGATTTTTTGGCAGATCCCAAATAGAATAACGGAATCATAAAATTGTTCCATACATCAATAGCGGTAATTACAACGTTAGTTACCATGATTGGCTTTAAAATTGGAAATAATATCTTAATAGTCATTTGCCAAAAATTACAACCGTCCATTATGGATGCTTCATCAATCTCTCGTGGTACTCCCTTTACAAAGCTACAGAATGTCATAACAGTAAAAGGAATCCGTAATGAAATAAAGATACAGATTACAGAGAAAAAAGTACCATATATATGTAAATATTGCAACAAAAAGAAAATAGATGCAATCTGTAAGGTCAATGTAAGACCAAAGATAAAATAATAATAAATTCCCTGCGATAATTTGTCATTTCGTCTGGAAATGACAATGCCGGCTATTGCTCCCAAAAAAACGGAAATCACCGTTACGGGAATAGTAATAATAATACTGTTAAGATATCCCAGCCATATTTTTCCAGATTCCAATACATGAGTATAGTTGGAGAAAAGCCATTTTGATGGCAAGGCAAGGTCAAATCTTGCTGCTTCTGCCTGGGTTTTGAAAGAACCCAATCCCATCATAAAAAATGGTATTACGTATAACAATGCCAAAGCAACCATGAATAAAAAAAGAATACATTTTCCTGCGTGTTTTTTCTTCACATTTCTACCTCTCGTTTCGTAAAATAACGATTCATAGTAAACGATATGATTACTACAATAACTGCCAGAATGACACTTCCGGCTGATGATTCCCCAAGAAATCCGAGACTGAAGGATTGATAGGTATAAGTTGCCAGAACCTGTGTGTCAAAACCTGGACCTCCATTTGTGAGTACATAAATAATATCAAATACTTTTAAACCACCAGCAATACTTAGTGTCACAACAACGGTCATTGACGGAACAATTAAAGGAAGCGTGATGTTTTTTAGCTTTGCAAAAGCAGAGGCACCATCTAAGGTAGCACTTTCATAGTAATCCTCAGGAATTGCCTGCAGACCGGAAATGAAAATGAACATATTGAATCCTGCCCACATCCATGTCTCTACCAAAATTACACTTCCAATAGCAGTGCCATAACTTCCAAGCCAATCATGAGTTAAGTTGCTTAATCCTATCATTTGAAGGATATTATTGAGTAATCCTTTATTTGCTAAAATAGATTTAAATAACACTCCGACAACCGTGATACTAATTACACAGGGAGCATAATAGATGGTTCGCATAATTCCTCTTCCGGGTATTTTTTTTACCATAACAAGCGCAAGAAGAAAGCCAACTACTGTTTTTAAGATGGTAGTTGCCAATGCAAACAAAAAGGTATTGCCAATAGAACGCAAAAAAACAGGATCTTTTAAAAGTTCGATGTAATTGGCAACTCCATTAAATGCGGGTGTATATAATCGGCCCATATTCCAGTCTGTAAAAGAACATACCAGGCTGATCACAATGGGAACAACGGAAAAAACAGTGTATATTAAAAGCGCTGGAATAAGCACCCATAAAGGATAAATTGATTTCTTTTTTTTGGGCATATTAGATCTCCTTAACAGAAAGGAACTAAAGCTCTCTGCCTCAGTCCCTTTCTTTTGAATAAATATTGTTAATCAGACTTCAGAGATTGTGTTATTTCCAACCTTCTGCTCTTTTTTCGGTCATAAATTTATCTACATCTTCCTGGAAACGGTCCAGAACAGCTTTTCCATCCATATTTCCTTTAGATGGAGCTTCCAGATAGTAAACCCAAATTGTATTTCCAAACAGTGGCTGGAGAGTGTCAAGGTACTGATTCATCTGTGCGACTACTCTTCCTTCGTCCATATATTCGTTGTAGATTTTAGGGATATCTGGATTCATTGCACCTTCGTTTCCGTCAATTCCTTCAATATTTGGGAAGCCTGGACGAGACTGGAAATATAAATCTCCATATTCCGGAGTACTCCACAGATCAAATACTTTTTTAATAGTATCAAGGTTTTCAGTATCTTTATTTACAGCAAGTCCCATTGCTGTAGGAAGATATGCCAGAACATCTTTATCATCATAGCCTACTGGAGGATTAAAAATAGTCAGATTGGCATCAGGGTAAGATTCTTCAATGGAAGTTAAAATTTCTGTCGCACCATAGATCATTGCAGTTTCTCCGCTTGCCAGACGTCCCAGAATTTCATCATAGCTTACTGTCATATAATCATCATTCACGTATCCTCTTTTAAACAATTCTAAGTATTCGTCAATTACAGAAGCCATTTCTGGATAATCATTAAATTTTGCCTGATTTGTTAAAATTTTATTTGCAAAATCTTCACAAGCATCTTTACTTCCAAGTGCTCGTGACATACCAGAGGTCATCCAAATCTGTGGAACCCAGGTATCTGATGGCATCGCAATAGGAACAATTCCTGCTTCTTTTAATTTGTCGCAGACAGCATAAAATTCATCTAAGGTTTTTGGAAGTTCTGTTATTCCATTTGCTTCAAAAACATCTTTGTTGTAAATAAGTCCCTGAAAACCGTTGGATGCTTCGAAACAATAACCGTAATGTTTTCCATTATATTCTGTCAGTTCGGGAGCTTTTACTTTGGAAGCCCAGCTTTCATCATCTAATGAAACAAAAAATTCTTCAGGATCTACAGCGGCAAATAAATCTGCAAACTGATAAGCAATCAGATCTGGAGCTTCATGAGAATTTAATCTCATTTTCATCAGGTTATCATACTGGTCATCTGGAACAACTTCAAATTCGATAGAAATATTTTCCTCTTCTTCCAGCTTCTCAACCATGCTCTGTAATCCTGAGTACCATCTGGATTGCTGTACCATACCGGTAAGCTCTACCTTATCGTCGGCATGTACAACTGGAGCAATGGAAAGTGTCATGATTCCGCTCATGAGTAATGCTGCCAGTTTTTTTGTTTTTGTTGTCATACTTTTTGTCCTCCTTTTTATTAAAAGTGATTATCGAGTAAAATAAGTATATAGTCATTTTGATATATTTGAAATGGAGAGAAATAAAATAATATATGGAAAATTTGAGAGTGATTTCTTGAATATCTGCGCGTCGCATTCTCGTTACTTCAGCCTGCAAATAAAAAGTCAATACTAAAAT
>ENA-OPBS01001590-OPBS01001590.1-human-gut-metagenome-genome-assembly--contig:-NODE-1590-length-17272-cov-4.546901_pt1 | contig 17272 bp, 18 predicted proteins | sample MGYA00241074_ERZ501463 | MGnify/ENA primary metagenome ERZ501463 (study PRJEB25962, sample SAMEA2042578) | human gut metagenome | biome: human gut; feature: human-associated habitat; material: faeces...
TGTAAGCTTTATTTCTTTTTAATTTTCCTGTACCTGTCTTTTTGAAGCGCTTTGCAGCTGCTCTATTAGTTTTAATTTTTGGCATGATATGCTCCTCCTTCAACTTGTATTGTATTTTTAACGTTTTTCAGTTAAAACCATGCTCATGCTTCTGCCTTCCATCTTAGCCGGTTTTTCAATGACTGCGATGTCACCAAGCATCTGAGCGAAATCGTCCAGAATGTGTTTGCTCTGCTGAACATGTGCCATCTCACGACCTCTGAAACGCAGTGTAACCTTTACCTTGTTACCTTTGCTGATGAACTTCTTAGCATTATTCACTTTGGTATTAAGATCGTTTGTCTCAATATTTGGTGAAAGACGCACTTCTTTTACTTCAACGGTCTTCTGTTTCTTTTTAGCCTCTTTTTCCTTTCTTGCAAGTTCATATCTGTACTTACCGTAATCAATAATCTTACAAACAGGTGGCTGAGCCTTTGGAGCAATCTTCACAAGATCCAGATCTGCTTCCTGAGCAAGCTTCATAGCTTCTCTTGGACTCATGATACCTAACTGATCTCCATTCTCTCCAATCACTCGAATTTCTTTGTCTCTAATCTGCCCGTTAATCATTAAATCGCTAATTGTCGTGCACCTCCATCATAAAATAAAATAAGTGAATAGTTCGAGACTATCCACTTGCATATCTGTATCATCAGATCTATAATCAAATCTGTATTATACTCAATATCAAACCATTAGACACCCGATTGTGCTAAGGTGAGAGTGGATACTCTACTTTCTTTTTTGCCTTACGCAACATATAATTTACCATATGTATCTGCATCTGTCAATATCTTTTTTCAAGTTTTTTATTCTCAAGTTTTTTATTATCTCAGTTTTTATATGCTACATTCTGAAATTTTATTATCTGTGCACTCCCATGCAGACTACCGCAACCATTCCCGGCCCCGTATGACCGCCGATCACAGTGCCGATATCATTCATCATGATATTCGTTACTCCCATTTTCTTACGCACCAGCTCCGCTACATACTCTGCATCCTTCGGACAATTGCCGTGCGGAATCATCACCATGTCCGGCATCTTTCCTTCGCATGCATCGATTGCCATATCCACGATCTTATTCATTGCTTTCTTTCTGCCACGTTCTTTCTTGATGATCTGAAGTTTTCCTTCATTATCCAGATAAATGATCGGCTTGATCTGCACCATCGTTCCAAGAACTGCTGCCGTCTTCGAGATACGTCCGCCTTTCTGTAAATGATTCAGATCTTCTACCATAAAGAAATGGCAGATTTTTAATTTATTCTCTTCCACCCACTGTGCAACTTCTTCCAGACTCTTTCCTTCTTTCTGAAGTTCCAGTGCTTTATAATCAATCAGTCCTTCTCCCAGACTTGCACAGAGCGTATCGATCACAACGATCTTTCTTTCCGGATATTTTTCCTGCAGTTCCTCTGCTGCTATACACATGCTGTTATATGTACCGCTAAGTCCTGATGAAAAACTAAGATGCAGGATATCTTTTCCTTCTTTCAGGATTGGTTCCAGCATATCGATTGCTGCCTGCGGACTTGGCTGTGATGTCACTGCCATCTCCCCGGCCCTTAACATGCCGTAGAATTCATCTGCGGACAGATCATACATATCACGGTAAGTATTCCCGCCGATCGTACAGTTCAGAGGAACTACCGGGATTTTTCTTTCCCACACCCACTCTTTTGGCAGATCGGATGTACTGTTGATGGTTATTACATATTCACTCATATTGAACCCCTCCTCATCCTCAAGTCTCTTTCATCTTACCACTGTCTTACATATTACGCAAAACTTTTTTCATCGTATAGATAAATACAACACTTGTCGTCACAACAGAGATTACATCTGCGATTGGCTCCGCACGGTAGATTCCCATCACCCCCATGAATTTTGGCAAAATAATTGCAAGCGGGATCAACAGAATAATCTTTCTGAGAAGCGCAATGAACAGCGACACCTTTGCCTGTCCCAGTGAAATGAACGATGTCTGGCACGCACACTGGATTCCAAAAATAGAGATTCCCAGAAAATAAACCGGCATAACCTGGCATGTCAGTTTCAACAGTTCCTGATTATTCGTAAATAATCCGGTATAAATCTGCGGTGCAAGGATTGCAACGCCTGCAAGTAAAAGCGTTCCTGCCAGACATACCAGGATCATCCGTTTCATCGTATCCTTCACACGTTCCTTATTTCCTGCGCCGTAATTATAACTGATGATCGGCTGGATTCCCTGTGTAATCCCCTGCACCGGAATTGTGATCAACTGCATGATACTCATCAGGATCGACATCGAACCAACATACAGGTCTCCGCCGTATCTCTGAAGTCCTGTATTCAGCGTGATCGTCACAAGACTTTCCGTACTCTGCATGATGAACGGCGAGATTCCAAGCCCGGCGATCATCTTGATCACATCCGCTCTCAGGCGCATATTCTTTAGCGACAGGTGCATCACAGTCTTTTCTGAAGTCAGGAAATGTACCACCCATGCCGCGCTGACCGCCTGCGACAAAATGGTTGCGATTGCCGCCCCTCGCACACCCAGATGCAGCACGAAGATAAACACCGGATCCAGACAGATATTCAAGACCGCTCCGATCAGTACCGACAACATCGCCGTCTTCGCTTCTCCCTGTCCACTGATGTAGGCATTCAACCCAAGTGCCAGCTGTACAAAGATCGTTCCGATCAGATAGATAGATATGTAATCTCTTGCATAGACAATCGTTGCATCACTTGCTCCGAATGCATAAAGGATTGGTGTCTTACATATCGAAAAGAACGCCGTCAGAATCACAGAAAAAAGGATCAGCAGTCCTGCCGAATTGCCAAGGATCTGCTCCGCTCCCTGTTTATTCTTTTTTCCAAGCTGGATTGACGCAAGCGGTGCGCCTCCCATTCCGGCAAATGCACTGAATGCCGAGATCATCGTAAGGATGGGAAATGTTACCCCAACGCCGGTCAGTGCCACATCTCCATATCCCGGAATATGACCGATGTAAATTCTGTCTACTATATTATAAAGCACATTGATAAGCTGTGCCGCCACAGAAGGAACCGCCAGAGAAAACATCAGTTTCCCCAGCGGTGCACTTCCGAGTCTTTCGTCTCTGTGATTCATTTGTATCGCTGCCTTTCTCTTGCATATTCTTTTGTATACTTGTTCTCTTATATACTCACTTTAGTATAAAAATTATTATATCATTTTCTTATTTTTGTGTACACATTCATTGCCACTTTTCACATTACACTATTTCAGGCTCACATGCAGATAACTTCTTCCGGAAAGCGTCTTATTAAAGCAGATACTGCACACCACCAGAATACAGCCCAGTGCGAATCCCCACCAATTAAATAATGCGGTCAATACCAGTAATGCCAGACGCATGAATTTTAACGCATAACCAAGTTCAAAATTCGGCTGTGTATAATTGGCTACTGCCACAAAGGCCATGTATAACATGACTTCGCTGTTAAACCACCCCGATGCTACCGAAAATTCTCCCATAACCAGACCTGCGATCACACTGAGCGGAGTGCTTAACATACTTGGCGTATTCAGTGCCGCAAGCCTCAGACCGTCGATCGCTACTTCCAGCATCAAAAGCTGATAGATCAACGGTATATTCACTGTATCCTTCACCGCCACAAAGGCAAATACTTTCGGCAGCCAGTTCAGGTTCTGCATAAAAAGCAGAAAGACCGGCGTCAGAAATATCGTCATCAGATTGATCAGTGTTCTGGATATTTTCAGATAGACACTGGTCAGTGTCGGAAAATAATAATCATTGGCCTCTTCGATCATGTCGAAGATCGATGTCGGAAGTATCATCGCAGATGGTGAATTGTCTACCAGAATTACGACTTTTCCCTCCAGAAGACATGCCGATGCCGTGTCCGGACGCTCGGTGAACTTGAACTTCGGGAATGGATTGTACCATTTCCGTCTGAACAGACATTCCGCCAGACTCTGCTGATTCATCCGCAGATCATCCGTATCCACACTCCGGATCTTGTCACGTACATTTTTCAACAGTTCCTTGTCTACCCTGTCTCCCATGTAGCAGAGTGCCACATCCGTTCTGGAACTGTCCCCGACTTCCATCATCTCCATGATCAGCGCCGGATGACGGATTCTTCTTCTCATCATTGCCGTATTATATACGAGTGTCTCTACGAAACCGTCTCTGGAACCTCGGAGGGACTTATCTTTATCCGGTTCTTCCACACTTCTTACCGGATATGTCCTGCAGTCGATCACAATACATGCCCGGTATCCATCAATGAACACACACGTTTCACCAGACAGCAGGCTTTTCAGTATCTGATCAAAATCAAACAACACTTCAACCTCAACGTATGGAATGCATGCGTTGGCAAACTCCCACACATCCTCTGGCATCTCTTCTTCCTTCACCTTCAGAAGTGCATCCATGATCTTCAACATCGTCTCTTCGCTCGTAAAACCATTTACAAAATAAAAAGAAAAAACCCTTCCTCCGATCAGCAGATCTCTTTGAATGAGGTCAAAGCTTTCCTGGATTGGAAGTGTTTCATTCATATATGCTACATTTTCTTCTCTTGTCTTAAAAACCGGGATTTCCTGGCGCGTCATGTCCTTCTCACCTCTTATATACATAGACTATACTTTCCAGTATGCCCCGGTTCTTAATATTTCATGCAGAATCCGTCATTTCCGGCTATTTTGTCGTGCTGCCAAATCCACCGTTCCTTATCTCTTCCACTTCATCATCTACCGTAATTCCATATTCCATGAAGATTCCCTGCATAAATCCCGTTCCTGCCGGAATTTCCACTGTTTTCCCTTCATTTGTATCATTGGTGATCTTTGCGAAAATATGCCCCTCATTATCTGAATAATAATAATCGCTGTCGATGATTCCTACTGTATTATTCAACTGCAGGCGGAATTTGAATCCCAGACCGCTTCTTGGATAGCACTGAAGCACCCAGTTATCTTCCATCTTCGCACGGATTCCGGTTGGAATCTTCGCCGTTTCTCCCGGTTTTAAAGTGATGGCTGCCGGCGCATAAAAATCATATCCTGCGGATCCTTTTGTTGCGCGTTTTGGAAGTTTTAAGGAATCATAGACTTCCCTGATCTGCTCATCGGAAGCTTCTCCGATCGCATCTGTGTATCCTCCTTTAAACTGTTCAAAACTTACCTTTTCAAATTTCGCAATTCTTTTTGCCATGTGTATGTCCTCTTTCTTATATTCTTTGTATTTTTATACATTTCTTTTTTATCACCGGATCCTTCTCTTTTGTATCCGGCAGCCACAAAAGAAAGCACAGCCTTTAAAGCTGTGCTTTTTACTGGCATATTCAGTATAACATCTTTTAGTTGCCACACTCAATACTGATTTCATTAAATAACGCCAGGATATCATCTACCGACATCTTGTCTTTTTCTTCTCCTTTTTTATCCAGGATCGCATTTCCCTGATGCATCATCACAAGACGGTTGCCATATTCGATCGCATATCTTAAGTTATGTGTAACCATGATCGTTGTAAGATTCTTTTCTTTTACGATCTTATCGGTCAGCTCCATGATCAGTTCAGCGGTCTTCGGATCCAGTGCTGCCGTATGTTCATCCAGGATCAGGAACTCGATCGGTGTCATGGTAGACATCAGAAGTGCCATTGCCTGACGCTGTCCGCCGGATAATGCACCGACTTTGACGTCCATCTTATCTTCCAGACCGAGTCCGAGCTGGCTTAACTGTTCTCTGTAATACTCAATTCTTGCCTTGTTCGTTCCTCTGGAAAGGCCGAATACCTTTCCTTTATTGTCTGCCAGCGACATATTTTCCAGAATGGTCATGCTCGGGCAGGTTCCCATTGCGGGATTCTGATAGACACGGCCGATTCTCTGGTTCCTTTTAAATTCTTTCTGCTTTGTAATATCCGATCCGTTGATCAGGATCTGTCCGCCTTCTACCGGAATACTTCCACAGATAATATTTAACATCGATGTCTTTCCGGAACCGTTACTTCCTACAACAGATACGAACTCCCCTTTGTCGATCGTCAGGTTGAAATTCTGGAACAGACACATCTCATTTACGGTTCCCGGATTGTAATATTTATGAATTCCTTTTAACTCAAGCATTGGTGTTCACCTTCTTCTTTCTCTCCATACTGATGATAAGTACAATCAGAAACAGAACTGCTGTTACCAGTTTCATTGCCTGCGGATCAAAATTACGGAGTGCAATTGCCACACAGGCTTTATAAATGATTGAACCGATCAGTACCGCTGTTGTCGTACGCAGCAGCGTCAGTTTACGGAAAATGCTGGTTCCAATGATCACACTTGCAAGGCCGATGACCATTGCTCCGGTTCCCATTGAAATTTCAAATACTCGCTCCTCCTGTGTAAACACACATCCGGCCAACGCTACCAGGCCGTTTGAGATTGCAAGTCCAAGGATCTTGATATTGCCTTTATCTTTTGCAAGAGACACTACCAGTACGTCATTGTCACCAACGGCTCTTAACAGAAATCCGGACTTTGTATTCAGATAAAGGTCCAGCAATACTTTACAGATCACTGCCAGCACCAGGATAATGATCAATGTTGAATACAGTACAAGTGCATCCGGGATGATCTTATCCATCAGGTCATTTTTGAAAATAGTCTTCTGTGAAAACAACGGCACATTGGCCGTTCCCGCTATGTAAAGATTGATCGTCCACAGTGCTGTCATCATAATGATTCCCGAGAGAAGATCTCTGACCTTACATTTCACATGGATCAGTCCGGTGCAGATTCCTGCGACTGCCCCTGCAAGAAACGAAAGGATCAGTGTGATGTATGGATTCATTCCTCTTGTAAGAAGGGCAGCCGTGATTGCTGCCCCCAGAGGGAAACTTCCATCCACCGTAAGATCCGGAAAGTCCAATATTTTGTATGTGATATAAATCCCCAGTGCCAGGATCCCATAGATCAGACCCTGTTCTAATATCGATATGATGAAATTCATGAAAAAATGCCTCCCAATTTTTGTCTGTCTCAGACGTTTCTCTTTTTGTACTTTGCCCTTTCCGGCTTATTCTGCTGTAATCTCGTCAAAACTTTCTACTGCGTTATTTGCAAGATCATCCGGAACCGTAATTCCAAGATTCTCTGCTACTTTGTTATTTACATAGAATCCAGGCTCTGTGATCGTCTCAAAGTTCTGTTCAGAAGCCTTTGCTTCGCCTTTTAATACTTTTGCTGCCATCTTACCTGTCTGTTTTCCAAGAGCAATATAATCTATTCCTTCTGCTGCAAGACATCCGATCTTTACCTGTTCAATTTCACTTCCGAATACCGGGATTTTCTTTTCATTTGCCTTATCCAGGATAGTCGGAAGAGATGCAACTACGGTGTTGTCTGTCAGGTTGGTGATGCAGTCTACTTTGCTTAACAGATCATCTGCCGCAAGGGATACATCTGCCGTTGTTGTGATTCCTTTTTCTACAAGTTCGAAATCATATTTCTTAACCAGACTCTTATATTCTTCGATTGCTGATACAGAGTTTGCTTCGCTTGTTGTGTACATGATACCAATCTTCTTTGCATCCGGAAGCATCTCGCGGATCATCTTAAGCTGTTCTTCTACCGGAAGTTTGTCAGATGTTCCGGTTACTTCTCCTACTGGCTTTCCATCTTTATCTGCAAGTTCTGCTGCTACAGGATCTGTAACTGCAGTGTAGATAACCGGGATATCTGCTTTCATTGCTGCATTGTATGCACTCTGTGCACTTGGTGTTGCGATCGCACATACCAGATCTACTTTATCAGATACCAGACTGTCGGAAATCTGTTTTGCAGTTCCCATATCTGCCGCTGCATTTTTATATTTTACTGTCAGGTTGTCGCCTTCTTTGATTCCTTCGTCCTCCAGACCTTTTAAGAAACCTTCTCTGCAGTTATCAAGAGAACCATGCTCTGCAAACTGCTCAATTCCGATGGTATAAGACTCTTTCTTGTCACTTCCGGAATCGGATGATTTGCCACATCCTGCTGCCATTGCTGTTACCATTGCTGCTGTTAATAATACTGTTACCATTTTCTTTTTCATAATCTTTTTTCTCCTTTTCCTGTATGAAATATTGTTGTTGTCTACAGATTGCAATTGCCAGCCCTCTGTAACTGCTAGGAGAGAAAATCTTTCATCGATAACGTCTGTCATACCTTTTTTTGATAAAAAGAAAACCGCCCCAAACCAAAAGGTTTGAGGCGGTAATAAAATCTATTATTATCGCGGTACCACTCAAATTGACGAATCGTCCACTTTCTCATGTACTAACATACACTCCTGATTGATAACGGGTTCGGTTCCCGACAAGCCATACTCTCTTGAATTACATATATTCATAAATTCTTGATTTCAGACTGCCCTCGAAAGTCCATTCACTTATCAACTTCATACAGCAATCACACCACCTGCTGCTCTCTTGGATGTCATTGTATAAGCTACTCCTCTTTCTCAACGGTTTTGCTTTGTTATGGTTATACTTTACTGTATCAAAGTTGTTTTGTCAAGAAGTTTTTTACTTGTTTATCATTTCACTACCGGTACCGGTGTGTCATCTTTTGCATCCAGATTATGAATATATTTCTTCGTATCTTTTTCCACAGACAGTCTGATTCCTTTTGTAATGGTAAAACGCTGGATAAATCCTGTCTTGGCTGTCATATAAATATGTGTACCAAGCAGCAGAATGATCATTGGCCATCCCCAAACGACTCCATTTACGGTTATGACGATTGCATTCAATAACTCCATACCCTCTTTTCCTCCTTATTCCTTTATATGCAAAAAGACTCCGGGGATATTCCATCCTCGGAGTCTTTTGCCTACAATATTTTTTTGATATTATAACGCTCTGTGTAATGAACTTCAAGTTAATCTTGGTTCCTGCCTTGGTATTTTCTGCTTTCTGGCTAATCCTTATTTAATACCGTCTGCTTTTCCTGCTGTCATTTCATTTCTTCAACCTGACTCACAATTCCCTGAAAACGCCCTATTTCCAAGTAAAATCCGGTGTTCCTTCAAGGTCATATGGCGTAGCCTGATACACGTAATAATTTAACCAATTAGTATATAAATTATTAGCTGTTGCTCTCCATGTAAGTAATGGCCCATTCTCCGGATCATCGTCCTGATAATAATTCTTCGGAAGTTCAATCGGCAGTCCCTTGCTCTTATCGCGCTTATACTCTCCATCCAGTGTCACACGATCATATTCCGGATGTCCCATCACGAATATCTGACGTCCATTCTGTGCCATCGCAAGGAAGAGACCCACTTCATCCGATTCTGCCAGAATCGTGATTCTCTTATCTGCGCGCACTTTATCCAGTGGAGTCTCTGTGTGACGGGAATGTGGTGCCAGGAATACATCATCAAACCCACGTACCAATGGAATCTTACGGTTTAGCACTTTGTGCCAGAACAGACCGAACGCCTTCTTATCCAGCTGGACTTTATCGATTCCATAATGATAATACATTCCTGCCTGAGCTCCCCAGCAAAGATGCAATGTTGATACGACATTTGTCTTTGTCCAGTCCATAATGCGTGTCAGTTCGTCCCAGTAATCCACTTCTTCGAACGGCATCTGTTCTACCGGTGCCCCGGTGATGATGAATCCGTCGAATTTCCGGTCTTTGATTTCATCAAACGTCTGATAGAATTTGTTCAAATGACTCTTTGACGTATTCTTTGACTGATGTGAAGCTACTGCAACAAATGTCACATCTACCTGAAGTGGTGTATTAGACAGTGAACGTAATATCTGCAGTTCTGTCTCTTCTTTTAACGGCATCAGGTTCAAAAGTCCAATTTTGATCGGACGGATATCCTGATGTGTTGCACGGTGTTCATCCATTACAAATATATTTTCACTCTCTAAGATCTCCTTGACCGGGAGATCATTCTGCACTCTGATCGGCATAATCTTATTCCCCTTTTTCTTCTTTATTTTTTTCTATTTTCTGTTCTTCTGTTTCTGCCCCGTCATCTCTTTTTTGAAAATATGTACCGTCATTGTCTACATAACTGTCCCCGTTATAGCAGTCCGAATCTGTCGGCAGTTTCTTTTTCTCCAGCTGGTTATCCAGAAGGAGTTTTATAATATAATAGACAACCGCAAACGTCGGCACTCCAAATAACATACCAAGAATTCCGAACAATCCGCCCCCAAGAAGGATTGATACGATTACCCAGAATGCAGACAGTCCCGTAGAATTGCCAAGGATCTTTGGTCCCAGGATATTTCCGTCAAACTGCTGTAACAACAGTATAAATATCAGGAAATATATCCCTTTCATCGGATCTGCCAGCGCAATCAGGACAGCACTCGGGATTGCTCCAATATACGGTCCGAAGAACGGAATCACATTGGTCACCCCTACAATTACACTGACAAGCATTGCATACGGCATCTTTAAGATCGATGTACCAATAAAGCATAAAATTCCGATAATGATCGAATCTATCATCTTTCCAATAATAAATCCACCGAATATCTCATTCGTCTTTACTGCGATATGAATCAACAGGTTTGCACGTTCTGCAGGAAAAATCGCATAAGCTGCTTTTTTACTCTGATTAATGAACGTCTCTTTTCCAAATAAAATGTACACCGATACGATCACTCCGATCACCGCATGGAACATTTCCATAATCAATGTATACAGACCAACCGTCAGATGCGTCATCACTTCATTTACCTTATCCAACAGATCCGTACGCATCCACTTCTGAAGACTTGCCGAAGCTTCGTTCATTGCATTTTTCAATACTGCTGTCGCGGTCGAATCATCCAACTGTATATTATTGATCTCTTTTACCAGCTGATTGATCTGCGCCGGCAGTGTAAATATCAGATTACGGATACTTGTGATCAGTTCCGGTATCAGCATATTGATCAATGTCGATACAACCGTAATCAATACAACCAGCGCCACGATCACTCCTATACTTCTGGAAACCTTCTTCGCTTTTTCTTTCTTCTTCATGTGCTTTTCCAGCACTGGCACCAGATATGCATCTACGCTCTTCACGATTGGATTCAGAAGATACGCAATCCCGCATCCATACAATACAGGCTTTAAAATCGACAGGATCTTTGACAGTGTATTTGAAATCGCTTCTACCCTCAGCATGGCAAAATAAACCAGAATACAGGCAACAATTACCAGGAAATAGGTCATTCCACGGTTAAATTGCTGTCTTAATTTGGACGGTCCTTTTCTGCCAAACTTGGGACTGTTTTTATAGTATGTATTCTCTTCTTTGTTCATGAAATCCTCTTCTTCCCTGCCAGTTTTGGCATATAAAGCTATTATACCCTCACTGTAAATCTACGTCAACATACTTTGATACGACAAAAACCGGAGTAAAAACTTATTCTTAAGCTTTATTCCGGTTTTTCACACTTTTTTCTTTATCTGTACCTTTTATTCACTGATCGTATACATATGACTTGCGCATCTTTTCTTCCAAAGATTACGCACATCCACATTTGAACGTCGCGCATTCCGTCTCTTGACAGTGACAGGCATTCCCGCCTTCTACACTGATCTTTCCTGCATGACACTGACATTCTTTGTTATACATACAGTCTGTTGCCTTACAATCCACGTCACTTTTGGCAGATGCTTCTTTTCCCGCCATGTCCGAGTATGCATTCGAATAGGAGCTTCCACCTTTTCGCTCTTCAAAACTGTCACAGCTTGTCTCATCTGCTTTTTTTGCAGAATTTCCTCCTACTACGATACTGTCAAGATTACAGTAATAATTCTGGTTGTGTGTACAAGTCTGTACGGTACATCTTAAATCTGGCATAATATATCCTCCTTTCAAACTTCAAGATATATTATGCCAGTTCTCTTTATTTTTTATACATTTGTAAAACTAAATTAGTTTTCTTCTTTTACGACTTCACGTCTTGCTCTTGTTGCAATCTCTTCTGTAACAGATGCTACGAACTCATCCAGGCTCTTCTGTCCTTCGTCTCCTGCGAATCTGCTTCTTACAGATACCAGATTTTCTTCCTCTTCTTTTGCTCCTACTACAAGCATATAAGGAATCTTCTGCATCTGAGCCTCACGGATCTTATATCCGATCTTCTCTGCACGTGTATCGATTTCTGCACGGATACCTGCCGCATTCAATGTATCCAGTACTTTCTGTCCATATTCCAGATGTTTATCTGAGATTGGAAGTACCTTAACCTGTACCGGTGCAAGCCATGTAGGGAATGCTCCTGCGAAATGCTCGATCAGGATTCCGATAAATCTCTCGATAGATCCAAATGCTACACGGTGGATCATGATCGGACGGTGTTTCTCACCATCTGCTCCTGTGTATTCCAGTTCGAATCTCTGTGGAAGCTGCATATCCAGCTGGATAGTTCCGCACTGCCATGTTCTTCCGATAGAGTCTGTCAGATGGAAGTCGATCTTCGGTCCGTAGAATGCTCCGTCTCCTTCATTTACCACATAGTCAAGACCAAGGTCATTAAGCGCACCACGAAGACCTTCTGTTGCAAGTTCCCAGTCTTCATCACTTCCCATGCTGTCTTCCGGACGTGTAGAAAGTTCTACGTGATATTTGAATCCAAACAGCTGATATACCTCATCGATCAGAGCTACAACACCTTTGATCTCGTCACGGATCTGTTCCGGCATCATGAAGATATGTGCATCATCCTGTGTGAAACAGCGTACACGCATCAGACCATGTAACTGTCCTGATTTTTCATGACGGTGAACCAATCCGAGTTCTCCGACACGAAGCGGAAGATCTTTATATGAACGCGGTTCTGCTTTGTATACAAGCATTCCACCCGGACAGTTCATTGGCTTAATTGCAAAGTCCTCTCCATCGATCTGTGTTGTGTACATATTCTCTTTATAGTGATCCCAGTGTCCGGATGTCTCCCAGAGGTGTCTGCTTAAGATAATTGGTGTAGATACTTCTACATAACCTGCTTTTTTGTGAAGTTCTCTCCAGTAGTCAAGCAGTGTATTCTTAAGAACCATTCCCTTTGGAAGGAAGAACGGGAATCCAGGACCTTCTTCGCACATCATGAAAAGTCCAAGTTCTTTACCAAGTTTTCTGTGGTCACGTCTTTTTGCTTCTTCAAGCATGGTCAGATATTCGTCTAACAGTGCTTTCTTCGGATAAGAGATACCGTAGATTCTTGTAAGCATCTTGTTCTTTTCGCTGCCTCTCCAGTAAGCACCTGCAAGGCTTGTAAGCTTGAATGCTTTTACAGGCTTTGTTGTCATCAGGTGTGGTCCTGCACATAAATCAACAAATTCTCCCTGCTGATAAAAGCTGATCTCTTCTCCTTCCGGAAGGTCTTCGATCAGTTCCACTTTATATGGTTCATCTTTTTCTTTAAAATATGCGATTGCTTCCGCTCTTGGCATTGTATACTGTTTAATTGGAAGATCTTCTTTAACGATTTTCTTCATCTCAGCTTCGATCTTTTCCAGGTCTTCTGCTACAAGCGGAGTCTCACGGTCAATATCATAATAGAATCCGTCTTCAATTGAAGGTCCGATCGCAAGTTTTGTATCCGGATACAGTCTCTTGATTGCCTGTGCCATAATGTGAGATGTTGTGTGACGGAATGCACCTTTTCCTTTTTCATCATTGAATGTAAGAATGTTCAGCTCACAGTCTTTGTCGATCACAGTTCTTAAATCAACAACTTCTCCGTCAACTTCTCCTGCTGTTGCAACCCTTGCAAGTCCTTCACTGATATCTTTTGCAATATCAATTACAGACATGCTCTGTGCATATTCTTTGCTTGATCCATCTTTTAATGTGATTTTCATAGTCTTTTTGTTCCTCTCTTTATTTTATAATTTCTGATTATACAACATTTTTCTGTGCAAGCTCCGGATCCGGATGTTCTCCTGACCATCCTGCCTGTGGCATAGTTGCCAGTCTCGATACATCCTCTTCGCTGATCTCAAAATGGAACAGATCCATATTCTGTTTCATCCGCTCCATCGAAGATGATTTCGGAAGCGGAATGATATCATTCTGAAGCAGGAATCTCAGACACAGCTGCGCCGGTGAAACCTGATACTTTCCGGCAAGTTCAAGGATCAGTCCATCTTCCAGAATCCGCCGTCTTCCGATCGGGCTCCATGCCTGCATCTGAATACCATGCTCTTTACAATACTGCACAGCAGCCTGCTGCATATAACCCGGATGCAGTTCCAGCTGGTTGACAACTGGTTTTACTGTTCCATTCTCCAGAATGTTCTTAATATGGTGCGGAAGAAAATTGCTGAGTCCAAGTCCCCGGATTTTTCCTTCTTTCTGAAGTTCTTCCATCGCCCTCCAGGTCTCAAGATCCAGTTCTTTCCAGTTCTCACAGTCAGCCGACGGTCTTGGCCAGTGGATCAGATAGATGTCCAGATAATCGGTACCAAGTCTTTTCAGACTCTTTTCTAATGCATCCTTTGTCTGCTGATATCCCATTTCATCTTTCCACATCTTGGATACAAGGAAAAAATCCTCTCTTGGAAGATTGCTTTCACGGATCGCCTGCCCTAAAAAATCTTCGGTCTGATAAAAGGATGCAGTATCAAAATAGCGATATCCCGCTTCTATGGCAGTCTTTAAAACCTCTACGTTATTCCCTTCTGCTGCTTTGTAAGTTCCAAAACCAACGCATGGGATTTTCATATCATTGTTCAGCTTGAAACAATCGTAAATACTTTCCATTAGATCATCCTTTCTGTAAAAGCTACTGTCTGTAATTCAAGACCGCATATTGCACAAAAGAAATTCATCCAATTCCATTGCGCAAAAAGTGAATTGGCTGAATTTCTTTTGTGCAATATGCTCCTTCAAATTTTCTAGTACATCTTTTCCAGACAACTTAACTTTTAAAATAAAAAACCTCTGCAACAGATTATCTGCTGCAGAGGACGAGTTACTTTGTATACCCGCGGTTCCACCCCGCTTGTCCTGATTTCCAGGACCTCTTTGTGGATGATAACGGTATCCAGCCGGACTGTTTTACAGCCGCTCGGAGGTGGTCTTCAAACGCTTCTGTAATAAGAGGCTCTCAGCCTAAGACCTCTCTCTCTGGGATTTTTCTGCGTTCTACTCTTCTCTTCATCGCATTTGCTAACATTATACCATGGGATTTTCATTTGTCAACACGTTCAAAAAAATGTATTGAAAATTTCTATCAGAACTTATTTGTTCTTACCACAGCATTTTTTATATTTTTTACCGCTTCCGCACGGACATGGATCGTTTGGATAAACTTTCTTTTCTACGTGGATTGTACGTGCGTTTTTCTGTTCTTTGTAAAGGACTTTTTTCTTTTCTTCTGTAAAAATCTTATCCCACTGTGGCAGTTCATACAGCCAGTCAGCTTTTGCATCTACCATGTTCTTGTAAAGCAGTTCTTTATCAAAAGCAAGACTTACCTCAGTGTCCTCATCCATTGTTTCAATTGGATTAGCCACTTTCAGGCTGTCATTGATTCCATCAAGGAATCCTGTCATTGTAAATACATTAATGCCATATTTTTCAGCAAGTTCCTTTACAGTTCCTTTTACTTCTTCGTCCGGATTCTCAAGCAGCTTTTCATAGATCTCTTTTTCAGTCTGGAAATAGGTTCCCCAGAATTTCTGCAGAGAAGCTTTATCCATCTCTTTCGAGTAAGCGGTATCTCTCCACTGTTCTAATAATGTACTCATACTGTAAATTCTCCTTTTTGTTCTTTATCACTTCATATATCATACAGCATTTTTCGACTGTTTGCAAAACATTTTCTTGTAGAAATTGTTTTTTATCTATATAATAGAGATAAAGTACAGTACGAAGGTGGTTGTTATGAAAAAATTCAAGCGTTTTGCGGCTCTTATCTGTGCAATTCTTCTGTTCCTGATGTACGTCAGCACTCTGGTATTTGCATTTATCGACAAATCCAGATCATTAGGACTTCTGAAAGCATCTGTTGCCTGCACGATTCTTGTGCCGGTTATGAGTTACGCCTACATCCTGGTTTATCGTCTGATTCACAGGAATGATGACGACTTTCACAGTGAATATTAACATCTCATACATAAAGCTCTGCCATCATCCAGGCAGGGCTTTTCTCTTCGCCGAATCTGCCACCGAATCGTTTTTTCTCCTGTTCTCTAATCTTCTGTCTCTTATTTAGATATTCTTCCATGGAAATGACTTCCTGTGTGCTGATATTCTTCTCTTTCTGCATATCTTGTTACCTCCTGTCTACAGTTTTTTCGTCTGTCTGCCTTCTGGTATAAGCCTCATCCGGCATTTCCCCGACATCTTTAATATATGTTCTTATTTTCTGATTTATGACTTTTTCTTTTTTATGATGATACCAGATTGCTACGTGCTTTGCACTCTCGCAATCCTCAAAAACATTCATCATCTTTTTATTTTAAGAGTATAGCCGTGTTCTGTGACCTTACTATGGAGATTCTCTAAAAAAATCATAAGTTGTTTCTTAAGAAAATATGATTGACAACACCACGTCAATTCACTAAACTAGACATAGTGAGTAGTAAGAAAGGAAGAACATCATGAACAATTTGCAGATACCGGAGAATTACCATTCTCCACTTACGATCCGCGAGACTGAAGTGGCTATCAAAGAAGTAAAAGACCACTTTGAACGCGCACTTGCCAAATCTCTGCATCTGACGCGTGTATCCGCTCCTCTTTTCGTCCGCCCGGAATCCGGACTGAACGATAACCTGAACGGAGTAGAACGCCCGGTTGCATTTGGCATCAAAGAACAGGAAGACCGCGAAGTTGAGATCGTCCACTCTCTTGCAAAATGGAAACGTTACGCCTTAAAGCGCTACGGCTTTCATTCAGGAGAAGGACTTTATACTGATATGAGCGCTATCCGCCGAGATGAAGATACTGACAACATCCATTCCATCTATGTTGACCAGTGGGACTGGGAAAAAGTAATTTCCAAAGAAGAACGCAACATGGAGACACTGGAATACACTGTAGGAAAAGTATACAGTGCACTCAAAGAAACCGAAGCCTACATGGCACGCCGTTACAATTATATTGAAGAATTCCTTCCGGATGAAATCAGCTTCATCACATCCCAGGAACTGGAAACCATGTATCCGGACAAGACACCAAAGGAACGTGAATACCACTTTGCCAAAGCCAAAG
>ENA-OPBS01001600-OPBS01001600.1-human-gut-metagenome-genome-assembly--contig:-NODE-1600-length-17228-cov-17.807023_pt1 | contig 17228 bp, 9 predicted proteins | sample MGYA00241074_ERZ501463 | MGnify/ENA primary metagenome ERZ501463 (study PRJEB25962, sample SAMEA2042578) | human gut metagenome | biome: human gut; feature: human-associated habitat; material: faeces...
ACCTACCCTAACCTCATCCCAATCTTCCTGGGCATCATGCTGGGTTGTATCGTAGCCAACATTCCGTTCTTCATCCCAGGCATCAACGAGAATCTGCGTCTCGGACTTACCGGCGGCCCATTGGTAGTAGCCATTCTGATAGGTTATTTCGGACCGAAATACAACCTCGTTACCTACAATACCATTTCAGCCAACCTGATGCTTCGCGAAATCGGAATCTGCATCTTCCTGGCTTGCGTGGGTCTCGGCACAGGCGAACAGTTTATCCAGACCGTAGCATCAGAAAGCGGACTGACCTGGATACTCTACGGCATCGCCATCACCATGATACCAATCATTCTGGGCGGCATCATCGGCAAGCTCGTGTTCCACATCAATTATTATACATTACTCGGCGTATTGGCAGGTGCCAACACCAACCCTTCTGCCCTGGCTTACGTGCGTGAGCAGACTTCGGCAGATGCGCCAACAGTAGGCTATGCGAATGTATATCCATTCGCCATGTTCCTCAGAATTGTAACCATTCAGATTATTATTTTTGTATTTGGATAAACATATATGACAGAAAAAGAATTGAAAACCTGCGCTTGCGTAGAGGAAAACTGCAACTGCAAGGAAATAGCAGAATCAGAACTCAGAAGAAAACTCGACTTATTATTACGTACCGGTAGCATTCTCATGGAGAGTGCTGCTGACACATCCCGCATCATGCGAACCATGAAGCGTGCAGCAGCTTTCCTCGGACTCGACGAACGCTACATGCACTTCTACATCAACTGGAATGTGCTGATGGTGAACTATAGCGACGAGGTGCACTCCTTCTCCAAATTCCAGCGATGCGAGAAGCACGGTATCAACCTCACCTCTATTTCCCAGGTAAGTAAGCTCACCTGGAAGGCCATCAAGGAAAACTATTCGCTCGAACAGTATGAGCAGGCTCTGAACGACATCAAGGCCACCCCACGCAGCTTCACCCCTTGGCAGGTAGCCATCGGCGGCGGTTTTGCCTGCGGCGGATTCTGTATCCAGTTCGGTTGCGACTGGCCAGCCTTCTTCTTCTGTTCGCTTGCAGCCATATTGGGTTTCCGCCTGAGAATGTTCTTGCCAACCAAGGGCTGCAACAACTATGTAGCCATCGGTATTTCGGCTTTCGTAGCCACTCTGATAGCCTGGTTGACCTCATTTCTTTCGCTCAACCCATCGATTGCCGAAGCGCTTCCAGCCTTCATGCATTCAGATACCCCTTGGCATCCGCTGATGGCGTGTGCCCTCTTCATCGTGCCGGGAGTTCCACTCATCAACTTTGTAAGCGATATGCTCGACGGATATATTGAGGTGGGAATGGTTCGTGCCCTGAACACCCTGCTGATGATCTTCGCGATGGCGTTCGGTATCGCCTTCGCTATCCAGGTTTGCCACATCGACAACTTCGTGAAGGATCTTACGATGACTCCTCATCACGAATACTGGGAGTTTGCCATCGCAGCTGCCGTATCGGCCATGGGCTTCTCTACCATCTTCAGCATACCTCGCCGTCTGTTGCCGGTTGTAGCTGTGGGCGGTATCATCGCCGTTTGCTTCCGCAATTTCGTCAATCTGGGTCCATCTAACGGCAACATCGGTCTCGACATGGGTCTGAGCATCGGTTCGCTTGCCGGTTCTGCGCTCATCAGCATCATCGTGATCAAGGCGCGCCATTGGTTCCATACCCCTCACCAATGCATCACCATTCCTAGCGTTATCCCAATGGTACCGGGAGTTCTGATGTATCGCGCCCTGTTCGCCTTCATCGACATGCATGGCGTGGTAGGCGAAGTAACCGTAGGTATGAACAACCTCATCAAGGCTTCGCTCGCCATCATCTGCATCGCCCTTGGTGTGGCAATTCCAAACGTATTCTTCCGCCGCTTCATCGCCGACAACCGCAAGCGCAAGCTGCTTGCCATGCTGGTAGAAAGAAAGAAGAAGAATGGCGAATTCGTAGATTTGCACGAAGTAGAAATCAAATAATCATCTGGTTGGAAATCTGATTTTCATCGGATGATAACCGGATAAAAAGAAGTAGAGATGCGATAAAACACCATTTTATTCTTCAAAAAAAGAGGATATTAAAATAAATGTTTTATCTTTGCACCCAAATTTAGCTATCGGTTATTTCTATAGCCGATAGCTTCAATAAAGGAACAATATGGAAATACGACAACTGAAATATTTCTTGAAGGTAGCCGAGACGCTCAACTTCTCAGAAGCTTCGCGCAAGTTATACATCACCCAGAGCACCCTCTCACAGCAGATTTCGCATCTGGAACAGGAGATAGGTCTGCCCCTCTTCGAGCGCAATTCTCATGAGGTTTACCTCACAGAGGCGGGCAAGGAATTGAGACCTTACGCCCAAAACGCGGTCAATTCTGCCGAAGCCTGTGTAGACCACATGAACGATCTGAAGGAAATGCTTACAGGCGAACTGAACATCGGCGTAACGTTCTCCTTCAGCAACATCATGTCCGAGACGCTCATCGCCTTTCTCCACGCCTATCCTCATGTAAAGCTCAACATCCAATACCGCACCATGCTGGAACTGATGGACGGACTGAAGAAGCGAGAACTCGACCTCGTTCTGGCTTTCAAGCCTCTGAAGAACGAAAAGGCGGTAGACAGCCGAGCTATTTTCAGCAACCGTCTTGCCGCCATCGTGAACGTGAATCATCCGCTGGCGCGCCTTTCATCGGTCAAGCTTTCCGATCTGGAGCGTTACGACCTCATCCTTCCTTGCAAGGGTCTGCAGGCACGCAACGCCTTTGATCACATGGTAGAGGGCAAAGATTTGAACTACAAGATTATGGTAGAGGTGAATAATGTAAACATCATCTTCGACCTTCTGAGCCGCAGCAATCTGGTGACCATTCTCTCCGAATCGACCACCATTCTGCAGAACGGCATGAAGGCGATTCCTATCGATGCTGCCGACAACGAAATGGATGGCTGCATCCACATTCTGAAAGATGCTTACATGAAAAACTCAGCCCAGGAGTTCATCCGCATGCTGAGCCAGAGCACCAGCATCCTCGCCAACTTTGCCCTGAAGGATATCCTGAGATAATCATCTTAACGCCTGGTGGCTTGCGAGCCTATTTGCTTGCGGCTAGAACAGATAAAAAAAATCCTCGTTCGAGTTCTTTTTCGAGCGAGGATTTTTTCTTCTTACCTTTATGGGGACCAGCGATGGAATCGCTGGGAACGGGAACCAGAGGGATGACACGCAACCCCGCTAGGCTTTTTTACCTTTTTACCCTTTTACTTTTTTACCTTTAAACAGCCTTTTTACCCTTTCTTTCTTGCGATGATAATCGTTACGCCAGCCAGGATAGCGAGGATGCCTATCGCCAGCTGCAGAGAGAAGCTCTCGCCGAAGACGCATACGCCGATGATGACGGCTGTTACTGGCTCCAGGGCTCCCATGATGGCGGCTGGCGTGCTGCCGATAAGATTGATGGAGATGGTCATGAAGAAAAGCGACAATACCGTTGGCAACAAAGCCAGCTGGGCAGCACAGAGCCATTGTTTAGGCGTTTGAAGCATCTGTATCGGCTCGCCCGCAATAAACGAATAGATGAGCATCGTGATGAGTCCGAACACCAGAATGTAGAAGGTGAACTTGATGTTCGACATGCCCGGATTCTTCCATTGGTTGATGGAGATGATGTAAAGGGCATAAAGCAGGGATGAACACATGACGAGGGCAAAACCCGCCGTGCTCAACTTATCGTTTCCATCGCCCTGATAGAGCAATCCTACTCCCGATACCGCCAGAAGAATGGCAAGCGAGGTAGACCACGTTACCTTCTCGTGGAAGAAGACCGTCATCAGGATGGCTGTCATAATAGGATAAACGAAGAGGATGGTGCTGGCAATACCTGCCGCCATATAATGGAAACTGACATAAAGCGTAGCTGATGAGAGCGAAAACATGCAGCCCAGCACGCCAAGACGAATCAGATGTCCCCACTTCACCTTGAAACTCTCCTTGCGAAACAGCATCACCACGGCAAACATCAGTACCGCCAAGAGATAACGATAGATGAGTACAGAACTGGAATTGAATCCGTCGCCATAGAGTTCGAGCGTGCCCAAAGGATTGGTACCATAACATACTGCGGCAACAATACCCGCCGCAAAGCCTTTAACTTTATTACTGCTTGTCATTAGATTAAATACTATTTTTTTCTTATACTTCTTGTTATCTATCTATTTCGGGCTACAAAGTTACAGCAAATATTCGAGATAAGCTAACAAAATCGTATAAATATATTGTAATATCTGAGAAAAAACGCTCTTTTCTTGTGCTTTACGAAAATAAATTGTACCTTTGCAATATCTTTGAAAAAAGATAATCAGATGAAACATTAAAAACTAAACAAAAAAATTAATAACAATGGAACAGATTAAGAATGATCAGCTCACACTTGAGATTTCATCTCTCGGAGCAGAACTTCAGAGCATCAAGGATGCTAATGGTAATGAATATCTCTGGGATGGCGACGAGAAATACTGGAACCGCCACTCTCCTATCCTCTTCCCTATCGTATGCGGATTGTGGAAAGACACTTATCGCACAGAGGGCAAGGAGTATCACCTTCCTCGCCATGGTTTCGCACGCGATACAGAGTTCAAACTCGTTGGCAAGACTGCCGACCGCCTCACCTTCGCGCTCATCGACAACGAAGAGACTCAGAAGAACTATCCTTACCACTTCAACCTTGCCATCTCTTACCGCCTGCAGGGCAACGAGATTCATGTCATCTGGCACGTAGAGAATACCGACGACAAGGAAATCTTCTTCCAGATTGGCGGTCACCCAGCATTCATGGTTCCTGGCTGCAAGAAGGGCGAAGAAATGAAGGCTACCCTGAAACTCGACAACGAGGCTCCTGTTCGTCTCTATGGTAACGTGGGCGGATGCATCGACCGTCAGGCTAAGGAAACCGTAGAAACCGACAAGGGTATCTGGGAAGTAAACGAGGAGACTTTCGCAGAAGATGCTGTTATCTTCGACAAGAGTCAGGTTAAGCAGGTGAGCATTCTCAACGAGCAGGGCGAACCTCATGTAACCCTCGAGTTCAAGACTCCAGCCGTAGGTATCTGGAACCCAACAGGCAAGCACGCTCCATTCATCTGCATCGAGCCATGGTATGGTTTGAACGACTGGGCTGAATATGATGGCGAGTTTAAGGACAAGTATCTGATGAACCGTCTGCAGCCAGGTGCAAGTTTCATGAGTGAGTATATCATCAGAATTGAGAAATAATGGAAGAAAAAGACAATTTGCAACTCCCCGAGAACGCATTCCGCGAACTGAAAGACGGGGAGGAATATAAGCCGCTGATGTCGCCTGACAAGGTTTATCCTGAGGTGAACGGATGGTCGGTTACATGGGGTATCGTGATGGCAGTCATCTTCTCTGCCGCCGCAGCTTATCTGGGCTTGAAGGTGGGTCAGGTGTTCGAAGCAGCCATCCCTATCGCCATCATCGCCGTGGGCGTAAGTACCGCTACCAAGCGTAGCAAGGCGCTGGGCGAGAATGTCATTATCCAGAGCATCGGAGCCTGTTCGGGTGCTGTGGTGGCAGGAGCCATCTTTACCCTGCCAGCCATCTACATCCTGCAGGCTAAATATCCGGAGATGACAACTTCGTTTATGAAGATCTTCATGGCTTCTGCCCTGGGAGGAGTGTTGGGAATCCTTTTCCTTATTCCTTTTCGCAAATACTTCGTAAGCGATATGCACGGCAAGTATCCGTTCCCTGAGGCTACGGCTACCACGCAGGTACTGGTGAGCGGAGCCAAGGGAGGCGACCAGGCTAAGCCGCTGCTCATAGCCGGACTGGTGGGTGGTCTTTACGACTTTATCGTAGCCAGCCTGGGATGGTGGAATGAGAATTTCACATCGCGTGTGGTAAGTCTGGGATGCGACCTGGCTGACAAGGCTAAACTCGTATTCAAGGTAAACACAGGTGCTGCCGTATTAGGTCTGGGTTACATCATCGGTCTGAAGTATGCCTTCTTCACCTGTCTGGGTTCGCTCGTAGTATGGTGGCTGATTGTTCCGGGCATGAGCGTTATCTTCCATGATAGCGTGCTGAGCGCCTGGGATCCTAGCATCGTGAAGACCGTGGGTGCGATGAGTCCGGAGGAAATCTTCCGTGCCTACGCCCGCAGCATCGGTATCGGCGGTATCGCCATGGCAGGTATCATCGGCATCATCAAGAGCTGGGACATCATCAAGAGTGCCGTAGGTCTGGCTGCCAAGGAGCTGAAGGGCAAGAGCGATGTGGATGAGAACGTGAAGCGTACCCAGCGCGACATCTCTTTCAAGATTATCGCTATCGGTTCGCTTGTTACCATCCTCGTAACCTTCCTCTTCTTCTGGTTTGGCGTGATGGAGGGCAACCTTCTCTTCGCCATTATCGCCATTCTGCTCGTGGCTGCCATCGCCTTCCTCTTTACTACCGTAGCGGCTAATGCCATCGCTATCGTGGGTTCAAACCCAGTTTCGGGAATGACCCTGATGACGCTCATCTTCGCCTCTGTGGTGATGGTGGCTGTCGGCCTGAAAGGTCCTGGCGGCATGCTGGCTGCCCTGATTATGGGTGGTGTGGTTTGTACAGCCCTCTCGGTAGCAGGTTCGTTTATTACCGACCTGAAGATTGGTTACTGGCTGGGAACAACTCCTAAGAAACAGGAGGGATGGAAATTCCTCGGTACCCTGGTGAGTGCGGCTACCGTGGGCGGCGTGATGATGCTGCTGAACGAGACTTACGGTTTCGCATCGGGTTCGCTTGCAGCTCCTCAGGCTAATGCGATGGCTGCGGTTATCGACCCTTTGATGAATGGCGTGGGAGCTCCTTGGGTGCTCTATGGCATCGGAGCCATGATAGCCATCGTGCTCACTTATTTCAAGATTCCTGCCCTGGCTTTCGCTCTGGGTATGTTTATTCCGCTGGAACTGAACGTTCCTCTGCTCGTGGGCGGAGCCATCAACTGGTATGTTACTTCGCGCAGCAAGGATGCCAAGGTGAACAGCGAACGTGGTGAGAAGGGAACGCTCATCGCCAGCGGCTTCATCGCCGGTGGAGCCCTGATGGGTGTGGTTAGCGCCCTTCTGAAGTTTGGCGGCATCGAAGTAAGTATCGCCGACAGCTGGTGGGTTAATCCGATGTCTGAGGTTTGTTCGCTCCTGGCTTACATCTGCCTCATCGGTTTCTTTATCAGAGCCACAAAGAAATAAAGAATAGGCTTTTTACAAATAAGACAATCGCCTGGATGCATCTGAGCACCCAGGCGATTTTTTATTCTATCCGAATAGTTTTTCTATCCTACGATTCAGCAGCCACGAAATCCATCGGCTTGACACCAAACTGCTTCTGGAAGCACTTGGCAAAATAGCTAGGACTGCTGAAACCTACCATATAGCTGATTTCGCTGATGCGGTAGTTTCCTTATTTCAGGAGCTTTGCGCCCTTCTTCAGTTTCACGAGCTGGATCATCTCGTTTGGCGTAACATCGGCAAGACCGCGAATCTTATTAAAGAGCGAAGAGCGGCTCATGCCCATCTTCTCTGCAAGGAACGCCACGTTGAGCTCCGGATTCGCCACATTCTCTTCAATGATGCGAGACATTCGTTCCAGGAACGCATTATCAACCTGAGTTGAAGCAATCTCTGCTATCGGCTCAAGCGGAGTATGAGAGAACTTACTCCTCAACAGACGGCGCATCTCAAGAAGCTGTCTTACGCTTGCCTCAAGATACTTCATCGAGAACGGCTTTTCTATGTAGACATCGGCTCCACAGTTCATACTCTCCGTCTTCGCCGCATCATCGGTCTTTGCCGTAAGCATCACGAACGGCAGATGAGAATATTCAGAATTTTCACGCACCCTACGGCAGAACTCCGGACCGTCCATCTCCGGCATCATCCAGTCGCTTATGATGAGCGAAACCGGATGTTTCTCCAGTTTACGGAGCGCATCCTTTCCGTTGTCGGCGGTATAAACCGTATACATCTTTTCGAAATGAGCCTTCACAAACTGGCGCATGTCTTCATCGTCATCCACAATCAGCATCGCCGGTTTTGCCGGTTCACGAAGCGGACTAACAATAGCATCGCCTGCCTTTTGAGAACCTTGCTCAGCAGGAGTTTCATCTGTCAGCAGATTTTCCTCTGCGTCAACCTCTTCTTCCTTCACCATTTCGTCTGCCTTTTCTACCACAGCATCCACCTGGTTAAGCGGCAAGGTTACGATAAAGGTAGATCCCTTACCTACTGCAGATTCTACTTCAACCATACCATGATGAGCCTCAACGAGATTCTTCACGATGTTGAGACCGATTCCTGTTCCCGGTTTATTGTCGCGTGCCTGATAGAAGGCTCCGAAGATTTTCTCCTTTTCGTCAGGACTGATTCCCAATCCGTTGTCTTCCACCTCTATGCGGAAATGGGTTTCATTCTCCAGAAGGCGACAGGACAAGCGTACATAATCTCCGGTATATTTCAAGGCGTTGGTCATCAGATTGCTGATAACCTTGGTAATGGCCTCCTGATCTATCATCGCCACGAGCTCATCAGCTGGATAATCTACCTCAAAACGGATGCTTTTCTGCTCGAAGGTAGGAGCAAAGCGCTCTGCCACAGCATGCATCAGCTTCGAAATGTTGTTCAAACGGAAATGAACCTGCATGCCCTTCTGCTGCACTTTGTTGAAATCGAGCAGCTGATTGACGAGCAGGAGCAACCGCTGGGCATTACGGTCGATAACAGAAAGCGTCTGCGTGATAGTCTCACCATCGGTAAGTTTTCCGGAAACCTGTTTCCAATGCTCTTTCAGACTCTCCAAAGGTCCGATGATAAGCGTTACCGGCGTACGGATTTCATGGGCAATCATCGTGAAGAACTGCAGGCGGGCATCTCTCATCTCCTGATCCTGCTTGAGTTCCAACTGGTCGAGTTCTTCCTGATGACGGAGTTTCTCACGTTTCAACCGGCTCTGCATGAACCAGTAGATTGCGTAACCGATGAGCAGCAGATACAGAATCTTGGCTGGCAGAGACCACCAGAACGGCGGATGAACCACAATCTGGAGTCTTGCCTCATTCTTCGACCATACACCATCATTATTGGTTGCCTTAACCAAGAAGGTATAGGTTCCGGCAGGAAGATTGGTATAGTTGGCACGATGCTCGTGGGTATAAATCCAATCCTTGTCTACTCCCTCAAGTTTGTAAGCATACTGGTTCTTCTCAGGCGATACATAACTTAGGGCGGCAAACGAGATATTGATGGTATTCTCGTTATGAGACAGATTGAGTTCTGCTGCATGACTCAGAGATTTCTCCAGCTGGTCGCTCCCCGCCTCTATCGGCTGACCGAAGAGTTCTACCGAGGTGATTGCTACAGGAGGAGCTACCTGGTTGATCTTGACGAGATATGGATAAAAGCAGTTGAAACCTCTTGTAGAACCGAAATAGATTCTGCCATCAGAGGCCAGGAGTCCGGCGTTTGGCATAAACTGGTCACAGGTAAGTCCGTCATATTTATTGAACAGCTGGACAGGTTCACCCGGCGTATATTTCACAATACCCTTGCTGGTAGAAATCCACATTACTCCCTGCGAAATGACAAGACTCGCGAAATCCAGGCTAGGCGCCTCGATGGAGATGCGTCGGAATATACCTTTTGAAGGCAGAAATTCGCAAAGCCCATCGCCGGTTGCGGCATAGAGCTGCCCCTTTTCTCCAATAACCAGACAGTTTACCTGATCACTTACCAGCGAAGTAGAATCATTCTCAACATGCTTATACTGTTTCCAGGCATTATTCTTGTCCAGGCGCCACAAGCCGCCTCCCTGGGTAGCAAACCATACGTTGCCCTGAGGATCTTCCTTGATATCGATGGTAAGCGACTTGAACGACTTGATTTTGCTGAACTTCTGCTGTCCTTCATCGAAGAGGTTGGCACCATCCATCGTAGCCGCCCAGAGCCGTTTTTTCCGGTCGCGATAAATACAATAGGCATTACCGCCCGAAGCCATTCCATCGGTCAGGAAAACCTGCTGCGCTCCGGTAGCCATATTCATTCTGATGACACCATTGCCATAGGTTCCTACCCACAGATTATTTTCATCAGCAAAGAGCGCATGAACATTATACTTGCCCATAGCCTCCTTGCCCGGATAAGAAACAAAACTGTTGGTCTGGGGATTAAAGCAGTCGAGTCCCGCATCATCCGTAGCTATCCAGATGCGATGCTGATGGTCTTCGAAGAATCTTCCTACCACATTACCGCGCAATCCGCCCAGACGGGCAGAATAAGCATGGAAACGCTCTTCAAAACTCGTAGAAGGAAGATAATTCACACCACCATAGTAAGTAGATACCCAAATGCCACCTTCATTATCATCCGCAATACCATAAACAAAGCGCTCGCTCGTACTCCGGCTCGGATTGTTGACTTCCGACAACATGTGCCAGATACGGTTCTGGATGTCATACTGCACCAATCCATCATCGCTGGCTATGAGAAGAGACTTGTTGTCGTTGCAGTAAAGCTGATGGATATGATGAACAGCATTACTCAAGGTTCCGCTGATGAGCTGTTCGGCACTACCATCGGCGTTGAGCTTGTAAAGTCCGTTTTCCCAGGTTCCGACATAAACATTGCCATCGGAAGTAGCCAGCATCGCCATGCCGTGAAACATAGTTGCATCGCCCTTCAGAGGGAATGCTTCAAACTGGTCGGTCGACTTGTTGAGATGATAGATGCTGGCTTCACCCTGGTTACAGAGCATCCATACCTGGTTGTTGGCATCAACCAGCGTACATTTCACTTTACCCTGAATATTCTTCATCGGATACTGATGCAGTTCGTGAGTAGTCCGATTGTATCTGAACACACCCTGTCCGCTAGTAGAAATCCAAACATTCTGATCGCCGTCAAGCGAAAAATTAAGGACCGGCGCCGTAATCTTATCACTCAGTTTCTGGAATTGGTCGGTTGCATTAGAGAACAGATAGGCTCCATTATTGCAACCTACCAGCAGTCCTTCTTCGCAAGCAGTAAGGGCGCTCACAAACTGGTCTACAGTCGTAAAGGGATTATAATAGGTTCTGACATCGTATCCGTCAAAACGGCACAATCCGTTGTCTGTACCAAACCACATGTATCCCTTGGAACCTTGAACCACGCTACGCACAGCATTACTCGGCAAACCATTATCCATCGTGATAGAGCGCACCATAGGGTCGATAGCAGCCAATTGTGCACCCGAGTTTGTTTGCGTTACCGAATGTGGCTGCGCCTGAATATCCGAAGCCCCTTTCGAAACGAAGGCTGTCGGTACCTGCGCCTCAGCCCCTACAGGCATCATCATGCAGAGCACAGAAACCATTAGAGTAGATATCTTTCTCATTATATGAGTCTTTATTTTCTGTTGTTAGATAATTTAATGCCGCAAAATTACAAAAATATAACGAGAAATACAACAAAAAGAACAAAAAAAGCCCCGAAACAAGCAAATAGCTACTTTTTAAAAGTAAGACTATCTGTTTGCTTCAGGGCAAAACTTAAATAATGATTCAAGTGAGAAGTTTCACTATCAACAGATTGAAACCAGAATTACTTGCTCTTTACATCGCTCCATTTAGGCGGTTTCACACCCAGCAGATTCTTCACGAAGAAATCGTAACGCTTGTGCTCGCCATAGAGTTCGCCCATGGTATGATGGGCTCCAGGAATCACCACGAGTTCGAAATCCTTGTTCGCCTTTTCCAGGGCATTCACCACCTGATAGGTGCTCGAAGGATCTACGTTGTCATCTATCTCGCCTACCACCAGCATCAACGGGCGCTCCAGCTTGTGGGCGTTCTCCACGTTGCTGCACTCCACGTAACTGGAATCGATAGGCCAGCTCATCCATTGCTCGTTCCACCAGATTTTATCCATCCGGTTGTCATGACAGCCGCAGGCACTATAGGCTGCCTTGTAGAAATCGCCATGCAGCAATACGGCTGTGGTACTCTCCTGTCCGCCTGCCGAACAGCCATAGATTGCCACATTATCAGCATCCATATAAGGATACTTCTTGGCTGCAGCCTTGATCCAGAGTTCACGGTCAGGGAATCCGGCATCCTTCAGATTCTTGTAGCAAACCTCCTCAAACTTCTTGCCGCGATAGGAAGTTCCCATCGCATCGAGCTGGACTACGATGAAACCGAGTTCGGCAAGCGAAGTGGTGTACCAGTTGTATGGCATGAAACTCTTCGGAGTATAGGCATCGCCCGGACCCGAATAGATATACTCGATAACCGGATATTTCTTGTTCGGATCGAAATTGGTAGGGCGCTGGATGATGCCCCACATATCAGTCTTGCCATCACGCCCCTTAGCCACAAACACCTCAGGAGCTACCCATCCGTGCTTCTTCAGCGTTGCAATATCAGCCGTCTCCAGGGTCTTGACGAGCTTACCGGTCTGCGCATCTCTGAGCACGGTAACAGGAGCGGCATCCACCTTAGAATAGGTATCCAGGAGATAACGGTAATCATAGGTATATTGGGCACTATGATTTCCCTCTTCAGGAGTGAGCGCCACCATATTCTTGCCGTCGATACCTATTTTATAATAATGCACCAGATATGGGTCCTCATTCCTGTTCACGCCACTAGCCGAGAAATAGATTTCTCCCTTCTCTTCATCCACACGCTGGATGCCGCGAACAAACCAGTCGCCCTTTGTAATCTGTCGGATAACCTTCGACTTCTGCACATCGTAGAGATAGAGATGGTTCCAGTTGTCGCGCTCGCTCATCCAGAGCAGTTGCTTGCCATCCTTGATAAACTGACGCCACAGACGACCATAGTTCACGAAAGTATTGGCACGCTCCTCTACCACGGTACGAAGCTTGCCGGTCTCGGCATTCATCGCCAGCATCTGATAGAGATGATGCCCACGCTGGTTGTACTCCATCGTCACCTCCTTGCTGTCTGGTGTCCATTGCATCCATTCCAGTTCATACTGGTTTTCTATCTGATGCTTGTCAGCCTCCACCTTCTTTCCGGTAGCCACATCGATGATGACCGGATAATGCTGTGGCAGGGCATCGCCCGGCTTAGCATACTCCTGCTTGTGGAGGATAGGCTGCAGCTGGTCGGCAGGCGAAGATTCTACGTAGTAGGCATAGCGTTTCTCTACCGGAACACGCTTGCATACGAAGATGTGCTTGCCGTCTGGACTCCATTGGATGCGGTTGCTGTAATAGCATCCGATGGTACCATCCTGGGTAAGGATTCGCTTGGCTTCAGTATAAGGTTTTCCTGCCTCATGAACCACCACGTTGTAACCTTCGATGTAGGCTTCCATCTTGCCGTCGGGCGAAAGTACCGGATAAGCCTCCTTCTCCTCATCTACCTCCATCCAATGGCGCTCATGGCGTCTGCCAAACTGAGGCTTATAAGGGCGGCGAGGCTTGATGCCCAGCGCCTTCTCCATCGCTTCCTGCGAATCATAAGTCTTCATCTCATCCTTGTCGGCATCATAGGATACAAACTTCTTGCCCTGAGGAGTAGAAATCTGATAATGCAGTACGTGGGTGGAATCGCACCAAGCCGATGAACGTGCCCAATGGAACACGGAATCGGCAGAGAACTGATGACGCAGCGCATAGGCTCTGTTGTAATCTTCTAATGTGCCCTGTGCTGAAGCTGTAGCTGCCGGCATCGCCAAAGCTGCGCTCAACAGCGAAAGAGCTAAAATCTGATTCTTCATTATATTTAAAATTTTACTTGTTGATTTCTTAAGTATCGAACTTTCGTATATGGGGAGTTAGAGAAGTTAAGGGAAGTCCAATCCTTACTTCACTCTTACCTCATAAGGGAAACGGCGGGAAGATGGATCGAGCGAATGATTCGAAGGAGCTCCCATCACCACGAGATAGAGCGCCTTGAGAAGCTGGGACTTTGGAGCCTGAAACGAAACCTTTCCATTCATCGCATCACCCATCTGACCATAGATGCATTCATCAGTATCGGCGGTTACTCCCACCAATCCATAACGATAACCGATGGTGCGTGCCATCTTGTCCTTGGAAGCCTTGAACGCCTTACCCTCAGCATCGAGTGCTCTGAAATCTACAGTAACCTTCTTGCCTGCCTTCGGGATTTCCAGTTTGATGGCGTTGAAACCATAGTTCTCTGGAACCGAAGCTGTATCCGGACGGAGATAACCGTTCTTCTGCTTCAGCATCTTGGTGTCGAAGGTGCAGGCATAAGGACGGGTCTCCTTACGGGCATAATTGAAATCGAAGTCCACGAGATGACGGTAGCAGTCGAACATTTCATCATTAAACTGCTTCTGACTCATCTTATACTTCCGCTTGTAGGTAACAACCGGGTCCTCTCCTACTTTTCCCTCCCGATAGAGCTGGGCGATGCTTTCCAAACCATGCTTCTCAGCCCACCACTCTATCACGTATGGCGAATGATAGATGTTGTCCAGATGCAGATAACCCTTATGGGTAAGCTGTCTGAAGGCATCAAAATGAAACTTCTCGTCCGTTAGCCAGTCGGGATTCACTCTCCAGAGCATCCATTGGGATGTCATCTCGAAGAAACCGCTACCACCCCAGGCTTCACCCGTTTTGTCTGCCATAATCTGAAGCTGGAAACTGTGTCCCAACTCGTGAGCCAGACAGTTGAGTTTTTGATCCTGAATACGGTTAGGCGTTACCCAGAGCGCTCCGATAAAGTCATCGTAAGTTCCGCCGTAAGCGGTTCCTTCCAGCGAATAGTTCACCATCACCATCATTTTATACTGGTCGCAGATGCTTCCCGGCAGAGAGAATTTCAGGGTATCGCGAAAGAAACGGTAGAACCGTTCTACCTGAGTCTGAAGATTACCCAGGTCGAATTTCATCGGCTTACCTTCGAGCGAAGGAGGATTCTGCGGATTATCTCCGAATGGCTTTTCCCAGAAATACACGATATTCTGGGTCTGTGCACTATGTCGCCAGCACCATCTCTCATCATCCTTATTGAAATCATAGGGTTTCAGAGAGTCCGGTACGAAGATGAGTTTCTGTGATGCAGAAACAGGATTTACGGGTCTGGTGGCAGGAGCCTCAGATGGGTCCTGCTGTGCCAGGACTGCAGTAACCCAAGGCAAGGTTGCCGCTGTGAGTATCAGCGATAAGAAGATTCGTTTCATTTCGGTTATGATTTTTGCGTTATTTATATTTTTGCGTTATTTATTATTTTCGTTATTGATATTTCGCCACAAAAGTACTGATAATCTTGCAAAAACGCTCACAATATCGTCTAAAATGATATAAATATCGTATCTTCTCAAAGAACATCTTAGAGATTTGTCAAAAATTACATCAAAATGATAGATTTGTGCAAAAAAACTTGGGAGATATTATAAAAAGTCGTATCTTTGCCAAAAGAAATCTATAAAAAGAAATGATTATGAGATTATCAGAAGAACGATATATTAGCTTACTTACCGACTTTGGTTTCAAACGTATATTTGGAACAAAGCCAAACAAAGACTTGCTCATCAACTTTCTGAATTCACTTTTTGATGGAGAGCAAGTCATTAAGGATGTTCGCTACCTTAATAGCGAGCACGTTGGTGATGTTTTCGCTGAGCGCAAAGCTATCTTTGACGTGTATTGTGAAAATGAGAAAGGAGAAAAGTTCATCGTTGAAATGCAGAACGCCTTTCAGAAATACTTCAAAGACCGTTCTCTCTTCTATTCTACATTTCCTATCAGAGAGCAAGCACCAAAAGGACAGGATTGGAATTTCAAGCTAGACCACGTTTATACAGTAGCATTGCTCAACTTTGATTTTAAGGAAGAAGCTTTCGACCAAAAAGAAATCAATCACGATGTTGGCCTGCTAGACAAAAAGACATTCAAGGTCTTTAACGACAAGCTTTCTTTCAAGTATATTGAGATTGCCAAATTCAACAAAAGCGAGACTGAGCTAGAAACTCTGTATGACAAATGGCTCTATGTTCTCAAGAATTTACCCAAGCTTGACAAACGACCGAAAGCTTTAAAAGAGAGAATTTTCACGAAATTGTTTGAAGAAGCTGAAATCGCTAAATTCAGTCAACAAGAATTACGAGAATACGAGGATAGTCTTAAGGCCTATCGAGACATAAAAAATTCAATCGATACTGCGAAGGAAGAAGGCAGAAAAGAAGGCAGAAAAGAAGGTAGAGAAGAAGGCAGAAAAGAAGGCAGAGAAGAAGGTGTTGCCAAAGAAAAGTTGGCCACCGCCAAGCGTCTTTTCGGCATGGGGTTCACACTAGAGCAAGTTGCCAAAGGTACAGGTCTTTCAATAGAAGATATAGAGAGACTTGTTTAAACAATAATAAAACAAGGAAACCATCTGATAGCATTAGTTCTACCGGATGGTTTTCTTTTTAATACGAAACCTCAATATTATATTTCTTTATTATTTTGATGAAAGAATGCTTTCTGTAACTACTCAGCACCCCTATAGAAAACTTCTCGTTAATAAAGCATAAACTTGATTTTGCTTATTTTCTTCATCATTACAAACTTTTTAATGATTGAGTCGATGAGGACGTAGGCTGTTTAAAACAGTTCATTTAACGAGTTCTTTTCCGATGATGCCTCCAACATGTCTCCTTTGTCTATTATCGCCCTTCAACAGATTATCTGCCAGGAGATGCGTTTTTGCATTCCCCGTAAGTCAAAAGTCTGCGTTAAGGGATGTAAATCGTGATTTTGCCATGTGGAGATAAATGCTTATCTTTGCACCAAAAAATGGCAAGCGACTGTACTGACATAGATGTTGTTTTGCGCCAGATAAACCAGCGTCTGCGCAAACTTGAGAAGTCCGACTCCGAGAAGACTGAGGAGATCGGACGTCTCAACCGTGTCATTAACCAGAAGGACGTGGAGATACATAAACTAAAGACAGAACTTGCTTCCACAAAGGCTGAACTAGCCGTTGCTAAAAAGCGCATCAAGGAACTCGAGGGTGCTGATGACGATACATCAAGTACACCAGGAAAGCCCGAGAAAAACAGCAGTAACAGCAGTATCCCTCCATCCCAAGAAAGTATCGCTTCCCGTGAGCTGCGCAGGACCAAGTCTCTTCGCAAGCCAAGCGGAAAGCCGAGCGGTGGACAGCCTGGCCACAAGG
>ENA-OPBS01001607-OPBS01001607.1-human-gut-metagenome-genome-assembly--contig:-NODE-1607-length-17189-cov-2.938135_pt1 | contig 17189 bp, 19 predicted proteins | sample MGYA00241074_ERZ501463 | MGnify/ENA primary metagenome ERZ501463 (study PRJEB25962, sample SAMEA2042578) | human gut metagenome | biome: human gut; feature: human-associated habitat; material: faeces...
CCGCTGATAACCAGACAGCCGTTGATATCAACGTTGTACAGGGTGAGAGACAGTTCGCCCGCGATAATAAATCACTCGGACAGTTCAGACTTGATGGTATCCCACCAGCACGTCGTGGAGTTCCACAGATTGAGGTTACATTCGATATTGATGCAAATGGTATCGTAAATGTGTCTGCAAAGGATCTTGGAACAGGAAAAGAGCAGCACATCACAATCACAGCAGGATCTAATATGATGAGATTGATAAGGCTGTTAAAGAGGCTGCTGAGTTTGAGGCACAGGATAAGAAGAGAAAAGAAGCAATCGATGCAAGAAATGATGCTGAGAGCTTTGTATTCCAGACAGAGGATGCATTAAAGCAGGTTGGAGATTCTGTTGATGCCGCTGATAAGTCAGCAGTTGAGGCTGATATCGCAGCAGTTAAGTCATTCCTTGATGCACATAAAGAGGCTGAGGCTATGACAGAGGCTGATGTTGCAGAGCTTAAGGCAGCACAGGAGAAGCTCACACAGAGTGCTCAGAAGGTATTTGCAAAGATGTATGAGCAGGCTCAGGCAGCGCAGGGAGCAGCAGGAGCAGGACCTGACATGAATGCAGGAGCAGCAGGAGCAGGACCTGATATGAATGCAGGCGCTTCAAACGGTGCAGATGATGATGTCATCGACGCAGATTTCAAGGAAGTATAATTAAACAGATGCTGCCATAATGATATGAGGATTAATGACCTGTAATCCGGGTTATCAATCAAAGCATCATAATGGCTGCGTAAGTAAAATTACTCGCAAGGTTGGCCGCTTGGCCGGCCTTGCGAATTAGTTGTATAATAAAAGGAATTTTCAATTATGGCAGAAAAAAGAGATTATTATGAGGTATTAGGAGTATCTAAGACCGCTACAGATGCAGAGATTAAAAAAGCCTTCAGACAGCAGGCAAAGAAATATCATCCTGACATTCATCCGGGTGATAAAGAGTGTGAGGAGAAGTTTAAGGAGGCTCAGGAGGCCTATGCCGTATTGTCTGATCCGGATAAGAGACGCCAGTATGATCAGTTCGGTCATGCAGCATTTGATGGCACAGGCGGCGGAGCAGGTGGCTTTGATTTCTCAGGCATGGATATGGGGGATATTTTTGGGGACATTTTCGGAGATTTCTTCGGAGGTGGAAGAAGCAGTGGCAGAAGAAATGGTCCTGCACAGGGTGCAAATGTCCGTCTCAGTGTAAGAATTTCTTTTGAGGAAGCTATATTTGGCTGCACAAAGGAGCTTGAATTCAACTATAAGGAGACATGCTCTACCTGTGGCGGCAACGGAGCTAAGCCGGGCACATCTCCTGAGACATGTACCCAGTGTAATGGTACAGGTAAGGTTGTCAGACAGAGTCAGTCTCTGTTTGGTGTAGTGCAGAATGTCACAACATGTCCATCCTGCGGTGGTTCGGGCAAGGTAGTAAAGGATAAGTGTCCTACATGTCACGGTACAGGCTACAATACCAAGAAGGTCAGAAAGACTGTTGAGATTCCAGCCGGTATAGATAATGGACAGTGTGTCAGAATACGTGAATACGGCGAGCCGGGCATAAATGGCGGACCGCGTGGAGATCTTCTAGTTGAAGTTATTGTTTCAGGCAGCAGGGATTTTGAGCGTCAGGATGTTAATATCTTTTCAAAGGCATCCATCTCGTATGCTATTGCAGCTTTAGGTGGAGATATAAGAATCAAGACTGTTGATGGAGATATTATATACACAGTTGCACCGGGTACACAGACAGGTACACGTATCCGCTTAAAGGGCAAGGGTGTTCCTTCAACAAGAAATAAAGCAATAAGAGGTGACCATTATGTCACACTTGTTGTCAATACGCCTACAGGTCTGTCTAAAGATGCTAAGGAGGCTCTTAAGAAGTTTGATGAGCTTTCAGGCGGTTCTCTGACCAAGGAGGGCGGAGCTTCTACTGATTCTAAAAAGAAAAAAGGATTTATGGATAAGCTCAAGGAGTCTTTGGACGATCTGTAAATAGATGATCTGTAATAGATGTCCTATAATATATGTCCCGCCATGTGTGGCGGGGCATTTTTTAGGCTATTTTTACGTATAAAAAAATGGGGCTTTTATACAGCACATTTTTATGGTATTATATGAGATAAGTTGTGGAGGCAGTCGTATGACTGCCTTGTAAAATGTACGGAAATGTTTTGAAATAAAACTGTATTTATACTATGTATCTATTTTATTAAGAGAGGATTTTTATATGAAGTGGAAGAAATACACGATTGAGACAACAACCGCGGCTGAGGATTTTATGAGCAGCATGCTTATGGAGCTTGGTATCGAGGGGATCGAGATTGAGGACAATATTCCCCTGACCAAAGAGGATCAGGCGGATATGTTTATTGATTTTCTGCCGGAGCTGCCTCCGGATGAGGGCATAAGCCATGTCAGCTTTTATATTGAGGATGATGGCAGTGATCAGTCAGATATGCTTAGAAAGGTAAAGCTTGGACTTGAGGATTTAAGAGATACTGTTGATGTGGGAAGCGGTATAATTTCGTCATCTGAGACAGAGGATCTTGACTGGATTAATAACTGGAAGAAGTATTTTTCATCATTTACAATCGGTGATATATTGATTAAGCCTACATGGGAAGAGGTAAAGCCTGAGGATGCGGATAAATTTATGATAGAAATTGATCCGGGAATCTCCTTTGGTACAGGAAAGCACGAGACAACACAGCTTTGTATCAAGCAGCTTATCAAGTATATTGAGGGCGCAAAGGAAGCACCTACAGTGCTTGATGTGGGCTGTGGAAGCGGAATCCTTTCAATTGTAGCTTTAAAGCTTGGTGCAAAGGAGGTTGTAGGTACTGACCTTGATGCTGACTGCATGATTTCTACGCGTGACAATATGCAGGTCAATCATCTGGATAAGAAGCTTGGCACGTTTTATGTCGGTAATCTCATTGATGATACAGAGCTTCAAAAGAAGGTTGGTACAGAAAAATATGATATCGTTGTTGCAAATATCCTTGCTGATGTCATCATTCCTATGGCACCTGTTATTCCTGACAGGTTAAAGGAAGGCGGATATTTCATCACATCGGGAATCATAGATTTCAAGGAAAATGAAGTTAAAGAGGCTATCGAAGCAGCGGGGCTTAAGGTGATAGAAATCAATCATCAGGGCGAATGGGTCAATATCACTGCGCAGAAGCAGGCTAAATAGTTTGGTGGATTATGTATCAGTTTTTTGTAGAGGAAGAGCAGGTTCATTCTGACAGCATCTCAATCACCGGAGGTGACGTAAATCACATAAAGAATGTACTGCGCATGAAAAACGGGGAAAAAATAAGAGTAAGCTCAAAATCCGGACAGGCATATTTCTGTCACATATCATCGATTCTGGATGATGAGGTCATCGCAGCTATTGACAGTGCAGATGAGACGGGCACAGAGCTTGACAATCACATCGTGCTGTATCAGGGGCTGCCAAAGGGCGATAAGATGGAGCTTATTATTCAAAAGGCTGTGGAGCTTGGTGTATCTGAGATAGTACCGGTTGCCATGAAAAACTGTGTGGTAAAGCTTGATGAAAAAAAGGCAGCAAAAAAGCTGCAGAGATGGCAGGCTATCGCTGAGAGCGCAGCAAAGCAGTCAAAGCGCACTGTGATCCCCACTGTGAAGCAGCCGGTTACATACAGGGAAGCTTTGAAAATCGCTTCAGAGCTTGACATCACGCTGGTGCCATATGAGAATGAGCGTGGCATGGATGCGACAAGAGAGATAATGGGGCAGCTTAAGGCTGGTCTCGCGGCTCGCCGACCGTTGTCTCGCCGACGGGCGGCCGCGCAGCATCAATGTCGTCGTGGGGCCTGAGGGCGGCTTTGCACCGGAGGAGATAGCACTTGTGGATGAGCATGCCACAATGCACAGAATAAGCTTGGGACGCAGGATTTTACGCACGGAGACAGCAGGACTTGCTGCACTTGCCATGCTTGTATACAATTTAGATGTATAGACAGTAGAGATATTTAACAGTTAAGAAGTAGAAGTTAGGAGCAAAAATGGAAGCATATTTGGATAATTCTGCCACAACCAGATGCTCAAAAGCAGCGGCAGATATGGTTTATAAGCTGCTTACAGAGGATTACGGTAATCCTTCATCACTTCATATGAAGGGCGTTGAGGCAGAAAATTATATTAATGATGCTAAGAAAAAGATTGCAAAGACACTCAGGGTGCAGGACAAGGAGATACTATTTACATCCGGCGGCACAGAGTCGAATAATACTGCAATAATAGGTGCTGCAATGGCCAATAAGCGTGCAGGAAGGCATATAATCACATCTTCTGTAGAGCATGCATCGGTTTTGTCTGTGATGCAGTTTCTGGAGGAGCAGGGCTTTGAAATCACATATCTGCCTGTAAATCATGACGGCGTGATAAGTGTTGAAGAGCTGAAAAATGCTGTAAGGGAGGATACAATTCTTGTATCGCTTATGCATGTAAACAATGAGATTGGCGCAGTCATGCCGATTGAGGAGGCGGGAGCAGCTATAAAAGAGAAAAATCCTGCCGCACTTTTTCATGTGGATGCCATTCAGTCCTACGGCAAGCTTGAAATCAGACCAAAGCGCATGAATATAGACATGCTTTCAGTCAGTGGACACAAGATTCACGGACCGAAGGGCAGCGGATTTTTATATATAAAGGACAAGACTAAAATCAAGCCGATTATATACGGAGGCGGCCAGCAGAAGGGCATGCGCTCAGGTACGGAAAATGTTCCTGCATATGCAGGTCTTGGAGTGGCAGCAGAGGAAATTTACACGGATTTTGATAAAAAAACAGCACATATGTATGAGCTTAGGGATCATTTTATAGAGTCAGTACAGTGTATTGACGGAGTATCTGTAAATGGACGCATAGACCATACAAATGCCCCTCATGTGGTAAGCGTGAGCGTAGATGGTGTGAGAGCGGAGGTTATGCTTCATACTCTTGAGGACAGGCAGATATATGTGTCTGCAGGAAGTGCATGTTCATCAAACAAACCGGCAATCAGTTCAACACTAAAGAGCATAGGGCTTAAGCCGTCACTTTTGGATTCCACAATCAGATTCAGCTTTTGCGTGAATACCACACAGGAGGAAATTGATTACGCTGTATCAGTGATGGCAGAGGTGATACCAATGCTGCGAAGATATACAAGGCGCTAATGAGCTGCAAAGAGATCGCAGGTATTAGCATAGCCGGTAACCATGAAGGGCTAAAAAGTTACGCATACAATGAAATATTAAGTAGTTAAAAATAATAAATAATAAATAAAACCAGAACAGGAGAGTTACATGTACAAGACATTTTTGATCAAGTATGCTGAGATTGCGATAAAGGGCAAAAACAGATACATTTTTGAAGACGCGCTCGTTAAGAATATCAAATATCAGCTTCGCAATGTGGATGGAAGCTTTGAGGTAAGAAAGGAAAGCGGACGTGTGTACGTGGAGACAGACGGAGACTATGATTATGACGAGACAGTTGCCACATTGTCAAGAATTTTTGGTATCGTGGGTATCTGTCCGGTCGAGCTGCATGAGGATGAGGGCTTTGACAAGCTCTGTGAAGCAGTTATCGAGCATATTAACCATGTATACAAGGATAAGAGCTTTACCTTCAAGGTAAATGCGAGACGTGCCAGAAAGAACTATCCGATGACCTCCATGGAGATAAATGCCGCAGTCGGTGAAAAGGTGCTAGAGGCATTTCCTGAGACAAGGGTAGATGTTCATAATCCACAGGTTATGATCAATATCGAGATCAGACCTATGATAAATATTTATTCAGAGGAGATTCCCGGACCGGGCGGTATGCCACTTGGCACAGCAGGAAAGGCAATGCTTCTTCTCTCAGGTGGAATCGACAGCCCGGTTGCAGGATACATGATTGCAAAGAGAGGTGTGGTAATCAATGCCACATATTTCCATGCACCGCCATATACGAGTGAGAGAGCAAAGCAGAAGGTTGTAGACCTTGCAAAGAAGGTTGCCAGATATTCGGGCAGGATAAAGCTGCATGTTGTCAATTTTACCGATATACAGCTTGCCATATATGAGAAATGTCCTCATGATGAGCTGACCATCATCATGCGCAGATACATGATGAAGATAGCAGAGCACTTTGCCGATGAGGATAAATGCTTAGGCCTTATCACAGGTGAGAGCATCGGACAGGTTGCAAGCCAGACAATGCAGTCGCTTGCTGCAACAAACGAGGTGTGCCATATGCCTGTATACAGACCTCTCATTGCTATGGACAAGAATGATATCATTGATATATCAAACAAAATTGATACCTATGAGACATCGATTCTTCCGTATGAGGACTGCTGTACTATTTTCGTAGCAAAGCATCCTGTTACAAAGCCGAATATAAACAGGATTAAGAAGTCTGAGGAAAGACTTAACGATGTGATAGATGAGCTTATGAAGACAGCTATAGATACTACAGAAGTGATTATGGTGGATGCTGAGTAATCAGTGCCGCCTTAGAGCAAAATAAAAAGGACCTGAGCTTCAGGTCCTAATTAATCAAATCATTGTGTCTGTATTACTTGGCTTCGTCGATGATATATGGCTTTAATACCTCCATAATCTCGTCAAGTCCGGTTTCTGTATGTATAGCGAGTTCTATTGGCTTAGAAAGGTCTAAGCTGAAGATACCCATAATTGATTTAGCATCAATGACATATCTGCCCGATATTAAATCAAAATCGAAATCAAACTGAGTAATAGCGTTAACGAATGATTTTACTTTCCCAATGGAATTTAATGAAATCTGTACTGTTTTCATATTGAAAACCTCCTTAAATAACTACTGTCATATAGATAGTAATAGTTTTTTAAGGAAAAGTCAATTAAATAGGAGTAAAAAAATAAAATGAAAAAAGCAGCCTTACATAATTTAGGATGTAAAGTAAATGCATATGAGACAGAGGCCATGCAGCATCTGCTTGAGGAGGCGGGCTATGAGATAGTTCCATTCACACAAAAAGCTGATGTGTATGTCATAAATACATGCTCAGTCACCAACATGGCTGACAGAAAATCCAGACAGATGCTTCACAAGGCAAAGAAAAACAATCCGGACTCAATAGTTGTGGCAGCCGGCTGCTATGTGCAGACAAGTGAAAAAGAGGTATTAAACGACTTATCGGTGGACATAGTCATCGGAAATGACAGAAAGCATGACCTTGTAAGGCTGCTTGAGGAATACTCTTTGGACAGTGTAAACGATACCGTGGACGATATAAATGATGGAAAGCATGATTTTGAGGAGCTCTTTATAGACCAGACAAAGGAGCACACGAGAGCCTTCATCAAGGTGCAGGACGGCTGTAATCAGTTTTGCAGCTATTGTATCATTCCGTATGCCAGAGGACGTGTCAGAAGCCGTAGGTTTGAAAATGTAATAGCAGAGGTTGAAAGGCTCGCGGCAAACGGCTTCAAGGAGGTTGTGCTGACAGGTATCCATCTAAGCTCATACGGTGTGGATTTTGAGGAAGCTACAGGCCTTCTTGAGCTGATACAGGCGGTGAACGCAGTAAAGGGCATAGAGCGCATCAGGCTTGGGTCACTCGAGCCTAAGATTGTGACAGAGCACTTTGCGAGTGAGCTTTCAAAGCTTGATAAAATCTGTCCTCATTTTCATCTGTCGCTTCAGAGCGGCTGCGATGCAACACTTAAGAGGATGAACAGAAAATATACCACTAAAGAGTACGAGAGAGGCTGTGAGCTTTTGCGTAAATATTTTGTTCATCCGGCCATCACAACCGATGTGATTGTGGGATTTCCCGGTGAGACAGAGGAGGAGTTTGAACAGACTAAGGCATATCTTGAGCATATACATTTTTATGAGATGCATATCTTTAAATACTCAAAGAGAAAAGGCACCCGCGCAGCAGTAATGCCTGACCAGATAGATGAGCAAGTTAAGGCGGCACGAAGCGAAAAGCTCATAGCACTCGGTCATGACATGTCTAAGGAGTTCAGGAAATTCTATATCGGAAAGAATGAGGAGGCACTTTTTGAGGAAAAGGCCGTAATCGGTGATAAAGAATACTTTGTCGGATATACTAAGGAATATGTCAAGGTCGCTAAGAAAACTGACGAAAACCTTGAAAATCAGATAGTTTCAGGCCGTATATCGGGTATGCTTACAGACGAAATATTACTCTTCGAATAATAAAAGGTTGTAATTTTATTACATTTATAATAAAATAATATTACAAGAAGGGCGAAACGTATGGAAAAAAATATTAACAACACACAATTTTTTACAGTTCAAAAGGAGCCTGAGCTTCAGGTAAGCGATGTACTTGAGATTGTGTACAAGGCATTAAAGGAAAAGGGCTACAATCCTGTTAATCAGATTGTTGGATATATTATGTCCGGAGATCCAACATATATCACAAGCCACAATAACGCGAGAAGTCTCATCATGAAGGTTGAGAGAGACGAGCTTGTGGAGGAGGTTCTCAAGACATACATTGAGAACAGCGCATGGGATTAATATGAGGATATTAGGTCTTGATTTTGGTTCAAAGACAGTCGGAGTAGCGGTGAGCGACGAGCTCTTAATCACAGCACAGGGTGTTGAGATAGTGCGCAGGAAGTCGCCATCCAAGCTCAGACAGACTTTGGCACGTATTGAGGAGATTATTGCAGAGTACAAGGTGGACAGGATTGTGCTCGGCTATCCTAAAAACATGAATAATACGGAAGGAGAACGCTGCGAGAAGACGAAGGAGTTCGGTGATATGCTTGCAAGGCGCACAGGTCTTGAGGTCATATACTGGGATGAGCGTCTTACAACAGTCGCAGCCGACCGTTCTATGATGGAAACCGGCATACGCAGGGAGAATCGCAAGGAGTTTGTTGATGAGATTGCGGCGATTTTTATTTTGCAGGGATATTTGGATTATCTGTCAAATAGTCGGTCTTAGTTTTTATGCAGAAAATTAAATTTACTGATCCGCAGACCAATGATGTTGTCGAGTTTGCGGTTGAAGAAGAGACAACACTTAATGGAACACGATATCTTTTAGTTTCCGAAGGAGAAGAAAGCGGAGACTGTGAAGCATATATTTTAAAAGAAGTAAGCACAAAGGATGAAGAGGTGCTTTATCAGATGGTTGAAGACGATGTTGAGTTTTCGGCTATTGCTAAGGTATTTTCTGAGCTTACGGATGATGACACTGCACTTGAATATTAGGATTGCAGTTGTACGTGAAATAAATTTGGAGGTAATATTTTGAAGAAAACAGAAAAACAGAATACAGGTAAGCTTAAGATCATTCCACTTGGAGGATTAGAGCAGATTGGAATGAATATTACTGCCTTTGAGTATGAGGACAGTATTATTGTAGTTGATTGCGGATTGTCATTCCCTGAGGACGATATGTTGGGAATAGATTTGGTTATCCCTGATATCACATATCTTAAGGAGAACATCGATAAGGTCAAGGGATTCTTTATCACTCATGGACATGAGGATCATATCGGTGCTATTCCATATGTGCTTAAGGAGATAAATGTACCGATATACGCTACAAAGCTTACCATCGGAATTATTGAGAGAAAGCTTGAAGAGCATGGCATGCTCAAGACTGTCAAGAGAAAAGTCGTAAAATACGGACAGCACATCAACCTTGGCTGCTTCAGGGTTGAGTTTATAAAGACTAACCACAGTATCCAGGATGCAGCAGCGCTTGCTATCTATTCACCGGCAGGTATAGTTGTGCATACAGGCGATTTCAAGGTGGACTATACACCTGTATTTGGAGATGCAATCGACCTTGCAAGGTTTGGTGAGATTGGAAAGAAGGGCGTGCTCGCGCTTATGTGCGACAGTACCAATGCAGAAAGACCGGGCTTCACACAGTCTGAGAAGTCTGTCGGAAAGGTATTGGACGGCATCTTTGAGGATCACAGGAAAAACAGAATTATCATTGCTACATTTGCATCAAATGTAGACCGTGTGCAGCAGATTATCAACTGTGCGGAGAAGTATGGCAGAAAGGTGGCCATCGAGGGACGAAGCATGGTAAATATCATTTCGATAGCCTCAGAGCTTGGCTATCTGTCGCTGCCTGACAATATTCTTATAGATGTAGAACAGCTTAGAAGCTATCCTGATGAGCAGACTGTCATCATCACGACAGGAAGCCAGGGAGAGTCAATGGCAGCTCTTTCACGTATGGCAAACGGTACCCACAGAAAGGTATCCATAAAGCCAAACGATACCATCGTATTCAGCTCAAATCCTATACCGGGAAATGAGAAGTCGGTTACAGGTATCATCAATGAGCTCATGATGAAGGGTGCAGACGTTATATTCCAGGATGTCCATGTTTCCGGTCATGCCTGTCAGGAGGATATAAAGCTTATTTATTCTCTTGTCAATCCAAAGTACGCAATCCCTGTTCATGGAGAGTACAAGCATCTTGTGGCACAGGCCAAAATAGCCGAGCAGCTCGGATATGATACAGACCACATCAAGATCCTTTCATCAGGAGATGTGCTTGAAATCAATGAGGACGGTGCCAAGGTGACAGGCAGAGTGCATGTGGGCAATGTCATGGTCGATGGACTCGGCGTAGGAGATGTAGGAAATATCGTGCTCCGCGACAGACAGCGTCTGGCTGAGGACGGAATCATCATCGTTGTGATGACTCTTGAGGCAGGCTCAGGACAGCTGCTTGCAGGCCCTGATATTGTATCGAGAGGATTTGTATATGTGCGCAATTCAGAGAGCCTGATGGATGAGGCAAAATGTGTGCTGGATGACACAATGGAGCGTCTGACAGACAACAATGTGACAGACTGGGGCAAGATAAAGACAGAGGTAAAGGATGCATTGGGAGACTTTGTTTGGAAGGAAACAAAGAGAAGACCGATGATTATACCTATAATTATGGAAGTGTAGGAACAGCTTATGGATTTTAACAAGGCTTTATTTGGTTTTATAAGGGTTGCTTTTTCAATAATGATTGCTCTTTTAGTGCTGTTTGCGGGCATAAAAATCTGCAGCATCTGCTATGATTTTGGCTACAGAGTTTTTACTGAGCCTGCCATGACAAATGGCGATGGTCAGGATGTACTCGTTCAGGTGGAAAAGGGCATCTCCGCAGAGGAGCTTGGACAGCTTTTAGAGGACAAGGGCCTTGTAAGGGATCACAATTTATTTTATCTCCAGCTTAAGCTGTCTGCTTACTCAGGACATATAAAGCCAGGGATATACACACTCAACACTTCAATGACGGCAAAGGATATGATGGTAATCATGTCCTCCGACAAGAGCGATGAAGAACAGACACAGACTACGGAGCCTTCGGATACACAGTAATTATCCGTTAATCGCATTTGTGTCAATAATTAGATTAGGAAATACAAGAATGATAGTTGATGAGAGACTTGTCACATATATCAATTCCTTGGACAGAGGCAACACGCCTGTATTAGATGAGATAGAGAAGGAAGCCTTAAGAGACTTCGTTCCGATTATCAGAAAAGAGATGCAGAGCTTTTTAAAGCTGCTTCTTGCAATGCAAAAACCAATGCGTATTCTCGAGGTGGGAACAGCGGTTGGTTTTTCTGCCGTTTTGATGGCAGAGTATGCACCGAAGGGTTGTCAGATAGTGACGATTGAAAATTACGAAAAAAGAATACCTATCGCAAAGGCCAACTTTGAAAGAGCCGGGAAGCAGGAGCAGATTACACTCTTAGAGGGCGATGCAACGGAGATACTTCCACAGCTTGAAGGACAGTTTGACATGATATTTATGGACGCGGCAAAGGGACAGTATATCAACTTTATGCCGCAGGTGCTTCGCCTTTTAAAGACAGGCGGGGTGCTGGTGTCCGACAATGTGCTGCAGGATGGCGATATCATAGAATCGCACTATATCGTTGAGCGCAGAAACCGTACCATCTACAAGCGTATGAGGGAGTATCTCTACGAGCTTACACACTCCGATGAGCTGGTGACGGCAGTGATGCCTATAGGTGATGGAATTACGGTGTCAACAAAGCTATAGTAACCGGTGTAGAATATATTTGATGAATACAAAACTGTATGGGAGAAAAAATGAGAAAAATAGAATTACTTTGTCCGGCGAGCAGCCTGGAGGTACTTAAGATAGCAGTTATATATGGAGCTGATGCAGTTTACATCGGTGGAGAGGCATTTGGACTAAGGGCCAAGGCTAAGAATTTCTCAATGGAGGAGATGGCAGAGGGCGTGGCCTTTGCGCATGCTCACGGTGTGAGAGTGTATGTTACTGCCAATATTTTGGCTCACAACTATGACCTTGACGGAGTGCGTGAATATTTTACAGAGCTTCACAATATGAAGCCGGACAGACCTGATGCACTGATCATTGCAGACCCGGCAGTTTTCATGATTGCAAAGGAGGTCTGCCCGGAGATAGAAAGACATGTCAGCACACAGGCCAACAACACGAACTACGGCACATATCAGTTCTGGTGGAATCTCGGAGCCAGCCGCGTGGTGACAGCCAGAGAGCTTTCGCTTAAGGAGATAAAGGAGATAAGAGGGCATATAGATGACAGGATGGAGATAGAGACCTTCGTGCACGGAGCAATGTGTATCTCATATTCCGGCCGATGCCTGCTTTCCAACTATTTCACAGGCCGTGATGCGAATAAAGGCGCGTGCACACATCCGTGCCGCTGGAAGTACTCTGTTGTGGAGGAAAAGCGCCCGGGTGAGTATCTGCCGGTATACGAGAATGAGCGTGGCACATATATCTTCAACTCAAAGGATCTGTGCATGATAGAGCATATTCCGGATCTGATTGATGCAGGAATAGACAGCTACAAGATAGAGGGACGTATGAAGACCGCTCTCTATGTGGCAACAGTAGCAAGAACCTACCGCAAGGCGATAGATGATTATCTTCAGTCACCTGAAAAATACGAGGCAAATATGCCATGGTACTTAGAGCAGATAAAGAGCTGTACCTACAGACAGTTTACCACAGGCTTTTTCTACGGAAAGCCTTCGGAGGAGACTCAGATATACGATAACAATACTTACGAGAAGGGTTTCACCTATCTCGGAATAGTTGGTGCGCCAAATGAAAAAGGTCTCTACCGTATGGAGCAGAGAAACAAGTTCTCAGTTGGCGAGCAGATTGAAATCATGAAGCCAAACGGTGACAATGTGCTTGCAACAGTGCTTGCACTCGTTGATGAGGACGGCAATGAGATGGAATCCTGCCCACATCCACAGCAGGTATTCTATGTAAAGCTGTCAGAGACACCTGATGAGTTTGATATTTTAAGACGTCAGGAGAATGAGGCTATCGCTTTAGATTAAAATAATTGTTTTTTAGGAATGAATCCGCTATACTAAATTATGGTATTGCGGATTTTTTCGTAAAAAAATACGGATTATTTGAAAATTTGTTGAAATAATAACTGAAATACAACAGATAGTAATGGAGAAAAAATGTTAAAAATAGCTATATGTGATGATGAAAAAGTATTTAGAGATAATATAAATAAATATGTTGCAGCCTATTTAAATGAAAAAGAGATTTCTTATGAAATAGATACATTTTCATCAGGTAAGGAAATAATTGATTTAGGAATTGAAATTAAACAATACAACATCATTTTTTTGGATATTAATATGGATGATGTTGATGGAATTGTTACGGCACAAAAAATCAGGGAATATAGTTCTGAAATATATATTGTATTTGTGACAGCCTATATAAATTATTCGTTGGAGGGCTACAAGGTCGATGCCATAAGATATCTGTTGAAAAATAATACTAATTTGGAGGCTTCCATAAGCGAATGCATGGATGCCATTCTTCATAAGATGAATTTGGTAGTAAAAAAGAAAAAATTCAAGTTCAATGAAGGAGAAAAGGAGATTAATATAGACAATATACTATATATTGAAAGCAAATTACATAAACTGCAATTCTGTATCATGGAGGATAAAATCAAAATCTATAATTTATATGGCACATTAAATGAGCTGGAAAATGAACTAAAAGATTTCCATTTTATTAGAATCCATCAAAGCTATTTGACTAATTTGAAATATATTAGGAGTGTTAAATGCTATAAAGTACTGTTATGTAATAATCAGGAATTGCTCATACCTAAGGCAAGATATAAGAATGTGAAGGATGCATTCATTTCATATAAGGGAGAATTGTGATATATGTTTACATATTTTTTCAGTTTAGTAATTATTATATTTGAAGCGATATGTTGTAATTTATTTTACGATGTTTTTTGCAAAGAAAATTCGAGATTAAGAAAAAGTCAAAAAGTTTTGCTGATGCTATCATTGATTTGCTGCTATTATTTATGCGGATTATTTTTGTCTGATATGCTTATATTGAAAATGACGTTGGTTGTACTGGCTGCAGTTATAATTATGAGTTTTTATTTTGAAATTAGTATAAAAAAATCAGTCATTTTTGCATTATTATATCAAGGATTATCAATCATAGTTGATTATATAGCTTATATTAGTAATAATACAATTATTTCAAAAGCGGGTGAGGTACAAAAAGGGTATGCGTTAGAGGGGAGTTTGGTTGTTATTTTTAGCAAGATTACAGTATTTTTATGTATCTTACTGCTAAAAAAACACTTTGGAAAAAAATCAACAGAGACTTTACCTGACAAAATATGGGGAAGATTTTTGTTTTTTCCTGTATTTACAATAATTACAATTATAGCAATGATTATGACGTTTCAATATACAAAAAATGAAGTGCAGGCGAACGTTTTATATTCTATCTCTTTGGGATTGGCTGTGATGAATATATTTGTATATTTCCTGATTAACGATATTGTAACCAGTGAAGCTAAATTGCATGAAAAGGAAATATTGGGGCTACAGTTTAAAAACCAAATTGATATGTACCGTTCTATTTCGGAAAATTATGAAATTCAGAAGAAAAAGTCACATGAATTTAAAAATCATATATTGTGTATAGAATCTTTATTGAAAGCTCATGAATATGACAAGGCAAGTAAATATGTAGGAAATATCAGCGATACTTTTATTGGAGAAAAGAATATAATCAATACAAATCATGTGATAATAAATGCGATTCTTAATACAAAGTATCAGGAGGCTATCAGTAAGAATATTGTTTTTGTGTTTAAGGTAAATGATTTATCAAAAATTGTAATAGAGGATGAGGATCTGGTAGTGATTTTAGCAAATCTGCTAAATAATGCCATTGAAGCATGTGAAAAATGTGAGGAAAAGAAAACTATAAAACTAAAGTTTGTGATAGAGGAAAATCTTATAGTTCTTTCGGTGAAAAATACATGCAGTCATTCAATTATTTACAGTGGTAATGAAATAAAAACAAGTAAAAAAGATGAACCGGAAATGCATGGCATTGGCATAAAAAATATTATTCAAATTGTAGAAAAATACAATGGCGAATATGTTATTAAAAATGAGAACAATGAATTTAGTTTTTCTATTATTATCCCATTATAATATGTGACCATAGTTTATGTCCATTTTCTGCAAAAAATGTTCGTTTTGTGCACGGATTATTGATTTTATCTATTATGTTTGATAAAATTATACAAAAGGGGAGAAAAAGACATGGTGAAAAATATAGTTAATGCTATAGTGGAACAAATGGAAAAAGAAAATTTTAAGAAATTGGTTTTAGTACTCACTTTAACATTAGTAATGGCTTTAGGTATGAGTATATCAGTATAATTTAGTAATATTATTAAAAGAAAAGGATGGGGGTTTAACATGAAGAAAAAACGCATATTAATCGCATCAATCATCTTCATACTTATCATCTGTATTGTGGCTGCGGTTTTTATAATAAAGAATAGAAACCGCAGTACCTCTAATACGGTATACACATATTCCAATGTAAATCCGGATTATAACTACTCTGAGGATAATGTATTATATCTTGATGACTCGGGAATATTGCATCTTATTGATACAGCATCCGGTAAGGATATTGTCTATTGTGACAAGCCAAACTGCACACATGAAGGATACTCACGCACAAATCAGAATCCTTCATGCCCTGCAGCTTTTTATGGATTGTCAAAAGCTGGAGCGGTAATTTACAATGATCATCTCTATTTTATAGGAAATATGTCAGATGAAGACATGACAATACAGTATCTGTATGTGATGGATTCTAATGGTGAGAATCGAAAAAAAACAGCTAAATTAGAGAATGTTCAGAATGTTAGGGCTGTTTTGTACAGGGATAATTATGTTATAGGAGCTTACAGAAACAGTGTGGAGCTTAATGATGAAGGACAGATTATAAATGATGATAAGCCTGAAGCCGGTATTTTTGTTATAGATCTTGATAATTACAAGGTGTATATGAGTGATAAGATAACAAGCGAACAGGCAAATATTATGGGCATATATTATGAAGACGGTGCAGTGTACTATTCGACTGTGCGGTTTGGAGATGATGTTACAGAGCTGATGATAGAGGAGGGGGCGACAGCTGATGCAGAGTCTTTTGCCTACGATAATATGCTTAATGGAATATATCAATATGATATAGCAGATGAAAAGACAACATGTCTGACGGAAATAGACCATATTAACAATCTTAGGCTGTTAGATGGCGATGGTTATTATTCGTCAAAGGATGGATATTTTGTGTTTGACACCGAAAGCAGACAGACAAGACAGCTTCCGATAGATGCGGATGGAAAAACACAATATGGACCATTAAAAAAGAGCGGAGATTTTCTATATTATGCCCTTTCTGAAGAAAACAGTGATGAAGTGACATATTACCGCTTGAAGGATGATAAGAGTGAAGAACTGATGAAGCTGTCTACTGAAAAGGCATTTGGTATTGAAAACATATGCGGTCAGTCGGTATATGTCAACTATACTGATGATGAAGGCGAATTTTCACTTGGAGTTATAAGTCTTGATAATCTGAATAAAGGCAATTTTAATCCGAGAAAATTGAGGTGCTATAATGAAGAATAAGAAAAAGGGTGTTTTGATAGCGGTTGCAGTAGCAGTCATTGTTGTTATAGCAGTGGCGGCAGTCTGCCTTAACAGAAAAACGGATGACGTTCCATTTTCTTCGTCATCCGTTTTCCCTCTGTTTCTACAC
>ENA-OPBS01001608-OPBS01001608.1-human-gut-metagenome-genome-assembly--contig:-NODE-1608-length-17180-cov-2.477431_pt1 | contig 17180 bp, 23 predicted proteins | sample MGYA00241074_ERZ501463 | MGnify/ENA primary metagenome ERZ501463 (study PRJEB25962, sample SAMEA2042578) | human gut metagenome | biome: human gut; feature: human-associated habitat; material: faeces...
CCAATGACAACAATTGCAATATATTTTTCTTATCCTGCTTCACTCCCAGAAAAAATGCCGACAGGAAGATTCCAAACAGCATTGTCGTTGTATGATGTGTATATGTTAATATCTGTAGTACCATTTTCTTCTCTCTTTCGTATTCTTACCATACATTTTTTACGGTATAAACCATTTCTGTTATATGACCCACCCCGATATGCGAATAGAGGGTAGGATTGTGGGAGTGCGTAGCACGTAGGCATCAAAGCCGGGGGCCTTTGACCTCGACTTTATTATATAAGACTCTCAACGAGAAATCAATTTGTGGATGATTTGACTTTTTGTGAAAATATTAAAATAGTATTGTGATAAGGAAATGAAACGAAATCCCGATCACAATACTATTTTTTATATTGGTTCGAACGTTCGAACCCCACACACAAGGAGGACAAAACACATGAAAAAAATCACAGTAGCACACATTACAGACAAAGCAACCTTTCCCGGCGTCCAGATTCATCACATTGAAGAAATTGAACTCGACAATGTTTCCGGTCTGGTGTTCGTAAAGGATGATCCTTTTTCTGATAACCCTATTCCTAGTGTTGATGTAATGATGACAGACGGCACTGAAAGACATTTTCACATTGAAGATCTTGCTTTTATTGCATTTGATTGATAAGGAGGACAAGCACAATGAGTACAGCAACCATAGAGAAGAAAACCGCAACCCAGACCCCGGCAAAAGCAAAGACCACCAGAAAGAAAGCTGTTGCCGCTCCTATGAATCCCCCCACCGCCCCGGCGGTGGAGGACACCAACAAAGCAGAGGTAGAAGCCAAAAAGGCACAGGAACTGAAAGACATTGAGACCTTGAAAGAAGCCAGAAAGCGCAATGCATCTATTAGCAAGTCTTTGAACAATGTTCAGAGTTCTTTTACCCGGATTGCTTTTGATCTCTACTGGATGTATTCGGCTTCCGCTTTCGGTCTGTTGGGCTACAATAACATTTACGACTACGCCGCTAAGGAACACGGTATTGCACGTGGAACGTGTAGCGATTTTATTCATATCGTAGAGCGTTTTGCAAGCCGTGACGAACACGGAAACATTCTGGAAGAGATTCGCCCGGAACTGAAAGACTACCAGAGTAGTAAGTTGATCGCATTGTTAGGTGTGACAGACGCACAGTTGACGGAGTTTTCTGTTGATATGTCCGTTCGTGATATCAAGAAAAAAGTAAAAGATATTCACGGAGAATCTGGAAAGTCTGACGCTTCCGATTGTGACGCTCCCGGCGGTGATGATACTTACAACGGTAAAGAAATCATAGACGGCAACTTTACAGAGGTAAACAGCCAGACGCTTGTAACGTTCCATAACATTGACGAATACAACAAGTATCTTGACGGTCTCAACGATCTGATCGAAAAGGCTCTGAAAAGCAAGAATTTTGAAGCTGACCATAAGCGTATTGAGATCGTTGTAAAATGGTAACTCCTAGCCTTTCCCCGGTTGGTCTGGCGGTGCTTGATGATATAATGTCATGCGCCGCTGATCTGGGGAACGGCTACACCCCGGAAACATTGCGCCCGGTGCTTAATCGCATGGTTGCACTTTCCCGGAAAATGAATCAGTTGCACAGTGACGGCATTTTGACGGAGCGTGAATACATTCCCCTCAATGTTACACTTCTGGTTCTTGGCGTAAACAGCATGAACCGCCTTTCACGAATGTAGGCGTTCACATAAACAAATAACATTGCATCCATGGGGCAGACCGCTCCATGTGTAAAGAAAGTTGAGGTAAAATATTATGAAATTAGCAACACAGTTTAGAGGTACTCTGGTAGCAATCGAAGAAAAGAGCATGACCGGAAGCAACAATAAGTATTATCAGCTTGCTGTTTTGCAGGGATCGGAAGCAACAAGCTTGTCATGCACAGAGGAAGTTTATAAGCAGAACAAGGAACTTTTCAAGGATTACGTGTTCGGTATGCAGATTAGTGAGTATGAGGGTAAAAAGTCTCTGCGTGTGACTGGTATCTATGATCTCCCCGGAACTGCTACCGCCCCCGGTACTGCCGCCGCTGATCCCGGCAAAGATAAGGATAAGAAGTAAGCCGCTTGGAACGTTCCGGGTCTAGGGAGTAAAGAGAAGCAAGAACGGTATCCCTTGGGTGTGCCAGTGTGCCGCCACTGTGAACTATGCCTTGAAATCTTCTCCCCGGTACGTTCTCCGGTGTGATGCCCGGTGGTCTCCCTACAGACTGCCGGGCAAGTGTGAAGTGAAAAACGCCGGGAGTGTTCGAACGTTCGAACTTTTCCCCTATACCTTATATGTTCTTTGTGCCCCGAAGAACCGAACGCCATACGCCCCGGCTTTTTCTATAAACTGTATGCTTCCACCCTCCCCCCTCTTCCTTGGTAATGCCCCTTTCCCTTGGAAATTACGCTGTTGCGTTATCTGTGGCAAGGGTGAAGCCCGGAGGGTTCAGCCCGACTATAAGCAATTATATCTTTACCAGTCCCCGGAGCAAGCTTTCGCCCTTGGTCTTTCGTCCCCTTGGGAGGGGGCAAGGGGACGCAATAGAAAAACAAGAAAAGCGTATTTTGCTTTCGTAGTTTTTCATGGGAGGGGTTCGGAATGGTACGCAAAGTATCACCCCTCACCCATGCAACAGCAACACATAACCCAACAACCAAAAAAATAATATGGGAAAGTATCTCATGGTGTGAGTGGCGTGCGCACGGAAAACAACAACGAGAGCCGGAGTGGGTTCGATCCCCACACTTCCCCCTAAAGTTCGAACGTTCGAACTTTTACCCCGGTAATTTCAGCAAGCTGATTTTATAAACAAAAACATTTATAGATAACTAAACCCAGAGCATAGACGTATGTATTCGGTATTATCTATAAGAAAGGAGAAACATTTGCCCGGTTTAACAATCATTGCGGCGGCAGAAGCCGCTCCTACTTTCGATACTGCTATCGTTACTACTCTGATTTCCGTATGTAAGTCTATCATGGGTTTGTTCGGAGAGTATCCGCTGAACATTCTGTTAGCTGTTTCCGTAGCTTGTGCTTGCTTCGGTCTGTTCGGAGTTGCAAAGCGTTCCGTATAACCCGGATCACGGCAGTATAAGAGGGATGCAGAACGATCTGCACCCCTCTTTTTTTTCACGAAAGGAGAACAAAAAAAATGGATATTTCACTTTACATTGTAATTTTATTAACTGGCTTGTTTATCTTTTTTATCTGTGTCTGTGCAGATAGTTCACTACTCATTTTTGATGTAGGTTGTATAGTCGGTTTTTTTATGATTGTAATTCCTTACGCGAAATTACTTTCGCTCATGTTTTCAGAAATCTTTGACACTGTTTTGCCATTGTTTCAATAAGGAGGAATTATGTTAAAAGAATTTCTTACCAAATTAGTTATAATTATCGGTTTTATGACATCAACTTGTGTCTTGTTCTATCCACAAGAAACAGCTCGACAGAAAGCCGTAAAAATCGGTTGTTATTTAGGTGACATTTCCGCCGTCATTTTTGTGGTTGAAATCATTCAAAAATACTTTTCATAAGGAGGGAAAAAAGTTGGAACAAAAAACAATCAATCAAAACAAATTGCAGACGCTTCTCTGCATTATTGCCTTAACGCTTGGTGTTCTGGTTTCTGCTGTGCTGTTCAGTATGCCCCCGGTACATGCGGCTTCAAGTCCTACTGGATCTATTATTGTAGAGACAGAGGGTGCTGTTAATGATTATTGTAACCGTAACATTAGGTGATGCCACGTCTTTAAAATGTGCAATTTTAATAATGGACGAGAGTAATGATGTGAAGAATATAAATGCTTTAATTTATACCACTGACATATCCTCTGAATTTACTTATTATTCTGTAACCACCTCCACATGGCCAAAGAATCCCCAAAATAATTCTGAAGATGTTAGAAATATATCTTCGTCTGGTATGGCTAAGGTTACATTATCTGACGGTACTATTGTAAGATATTCCATTGCCGGTGTGGGAAATACTGATTGGTCTATTATCAGCAACACGCCCTGTTATGATCCTATAAGTGGTTTAAAGTCTTTGACTTCGGACGCTAGTGCAAAAATCTTTCTTGAGCATTTGCTTGTTACTGGTGATTTAAAACCAAACAATGACCCACCAGATACAGTAGACGAATTATACTGTTTTACTGGTTTTACCATGAATGGCAAGACCGCTCGTTGGAATGGAACAACAGAACGTTCTTACGCAAAAGAGGTAGATGTAGAAGAATATGTGAAAGTATCTTATGCCTGGTCTACCACCACAGAACCGGATAATCTCGGAGAATTACAGCCGTATGACGGAGAATTTTCCACAAGTGACAAGCGTTTAACGTTGCCATGGTCTGAAATGGAAAACGGAAAAACGGACTTTCAATTCATCCGTCAATTAAAGATTTTTCCTTGCTACCGTGTGCCGCATTTAGCCTATTACATAGGGCAACCAGTAACGATCTTTTACAATGCTGATGGAACTATTGACAAGATAGAGCAATCTACAATTCCCTCTGATTCTGAAACCATAGGTAACGACATTTCACTTATTGGTTTTCGTTATGATAATACGTTTCATGCAGAATGGGTAGACGTTTGGTCGAATGGTGCAAATAAATCTGCTTTTGATCTCTCTGGTAGTCAATATCTTTCTTTAGGTATCAAGGCAATATACTATGACGGTTCAAAAGCTGATATTGATTTTTATTCCTTGGACAGAAAGAAATTAACATGGGATAAAGCATTTTCTGATTTCAAAGAGAATAATGGCTCACCTATAAAAAGTTTGTACTTTACCCCTTACACCAAAACCGGGGTCAATAACCCTTGGAATAAAGGCAATTCTACCGTTGTAAATTTTGACGAAAACGGTAATACGTCATCTTCTTTTGATACTGGTGACGATGGTACGGTACACCTTGATAATTTCAAATTAACCGGCGTAGTTTGGAATAAGCCAGTTGTTAAAAACGGAACTATTACATGGACGGGTACAACGCCGAATAGTGATCTTCTTTTTGTTCCTGATTCTGACACTTTAGTTACCGCCACTTATCCACGTTATGATGCTGATTTGAATACATCATATGAGACGTGGAGTACAACCACGATCGGTAAAGGTTCTATGAAAGTCAATGTTGATTATCTTATAGATTACTATAAGAATAGTGAACTTGCATGGAATGGTGAAATGTGGCTCACGCCTTGTTATAAAAAAGGCGGTGTGCTTTATGTGGGTGATCCGGTTGTTATAAATTGCCTAAAGGGTACTGTTAGCGACATTGTAGTTGATAAAGATAGCGGAAAAGCTGAACAAGTAGATAAAACCGAGCAAAATAAATCCGATGCAGATTCTATATTAAATGTAGGTAATCAGTTTTATTCTATTATCAATGGTTTGATTGGGTCATTGCAACAACTCCCGGCTCTTTTAACTGCGATTTTTGGCTTTCTTCCCAGTTCCATTATAAATCTGCTTTATGCTTCGTTTGCCGTTATTATTATTTGCCGTATTCTAGGGAGGTAGCATGTATATTCTTAAAGCCTTTATAGATTTATGTTTCGGTATTTTGAACATTCAAATTGTATTATTCGGTTATGCCTTTACGCTTTATTCGTTGTTTTTATACTGTATTATCGGCGGTTTGCTATTGTACTTTATTCGTAGGCTATGGGAATAATTTATTGATTACTTCCATAATAACCGCACCTTTACATACAAAAACAATTATTGCCGCAATGATTTTTACAAGAATGTATATTCCTATAATCATTACCCAAAAATGTATCTTATCTAATGCGGACAATATAGCATCTGTTCTGCTGTCGGCTTTATCGTCATTATATCGTGTTAGGTTGATGTAGTCGTTTTTCTGTAATGGTTCTGAATTTTCATTCTCTGTATCTTCCATATAGGTATATATAGCATTGTGTTCTTTTTCATCACGATATTTTGCATAAGCATAACCGCATATAATTATAAGCAAAGCAACCCCAAAAATAATTATCATATTCATTTGTAACCCCTCCTATGTGTTTTCTTCAATTCTAACATATGGGATCATTTTTCACAAGAAAGGACAAAACATGAATGAAAACATTACAAATCAAGACAATATGCAAGAAGATTTACAAGACTATTCTATCAACTCTGGCTCTGATGATAACGGAATTTATACCGTTGATGATGATGCTACTGTTGTCATGCCTGGCGATCTTCTCTCCGGAGGAACTGACGCAGACGTTGACACGTTGCAACCCGGTGACGATACAGAACTATCTGACACTACAACAATCGATAGCACCCTTTCGGTCTCTTCTGGTGATGTGGTTGGTACTGAACACGTTTATATCAGTTTGGCAGATCTGGAAACCTATCAAGCGGACACTGTGGAAAATCAGATTGATTACTCCGCTTCTCTGGAAAGCATTGAAGCAAAAATTGATGATCTGAATTACAACATTACGGCATTGTTGTTTTTTATCGTGTTCGCATGGTGCTATGAACGTATCAAGAACGCCGTCCGATCCTTTAACGGTGTAGGTCTTAAATAGGAGGAAACAAACATGGATAGTCTTATTCAATTTATCATAGGTAATGCTACAACGTTTACCCCGGCTTGCATGGTCGGGTTGATCGTCTTTTGTATGGTTCTGGAATGTATCGGTTCTCTTGCCTATAACATTCTTAAAAATGGGAGGTGATCAGCTTGGTATTTCTGGTACTGTTAGCATTTATAGCAATGATGTATTTTAGTGTATGTTTCCGCATTGCCGTATTACATCCGTTTGCAACGATCTTTAATTTGATAAAAGATCTCCCGGATTACATTATTCATAAAAAATGGCGCAATCTGAAAACCGGGATCATAGAGTGTTTTGTAGCGTTGTTTGGCAAAGGAAAAACCCTCTCTGCTGTGCATAAAGTGACAAGATTGTATAAAAAGTATAACAACAAAGTTGTATATGATGATTTCCGGGGGAAATGGGTAACACAAAGAATCAATATCATTTCAAATGTGGATTTGATCGGAACGCCCTACACGCCTTTTGTTTCCTTGCGCCAGATCGTTGACGTTGCCGAAACTGTCCGGGCATATGATGAAAAGCACGACACACTGACTCGCACCCTTGTTTTAGGTGATGAATTTTCGGTACAACTTAACAGCCGTACTTTCAAAACAAACATTGACCCCTTGTTTCTCAACACTCTGCTGACGTGCCGCCACCACCACATCAGCTTATATTACACTTCGCAACGGTTTAACCATGTAGACGCTTTATTGCGACAAGTGACAAGCCGGGTAATATCTTGTGACAAGCAATGGCGGTTTCTGGTACATAGAGAGTATGACGCCTACCAGTTGGAATACGCTACTGACCCCACGCTTGTACGCCCTTTGCGCCGGTACGGTTGGTTCGTTAAAGATAAAGATTATCATGCCTATGATACTCTGGCTTGCGTGGACAATCTTGCAAAAGATTGTAAAGCCGGGAACATGATCCCGGAATCAGAAATTATTATGTTACAAAACAATACGCCCTCTGATATGGAAGCCGTTACTACACCGTCAAAGAAGTACACCAGAGCGCAGAAGAAAGCGCAGAAGTAAGGGGGAAACGGTGCGCCGTGGTAAGCGTTGCGCACGGCGCACCGTTCGAACGTTCGAACTTTTCACACACCACACACAAGGAGAAAAACAATGTTTCAATATATGCACTATCTGTTTAACGAAACAGAGATCAGATTCTATAAAAAATATAAACTATTTCCAGACGAACTATTTCAACAACTTCTAAATCTGGGTTTCTCCAGAGAATCATTCAAACCCATTCAGAAAGAAATGGACAGATTATTTCTATTACAAAAAGAAGAAAGCACATGGACAAAAGCAGACTGTGACCCGTTCTCCGGGTCACCTACTTGACAATAGCAACATTTTAGAACCACCTTGCAAAAAATATACAAGGAGTGTTGAAACATGGAAACAGTTTATAATTGTCGGCGTTATCAGTATGAAACCGGGGAACATATTACATTTTATCACCATGCTATTAACGCCGGAAAAGAAAAGCCTGAGGACAGCCAGTTAAACAAAACCCATGACATAAGTAACCGCACCCCGGAAGCCGAAAAACACGCCATAGCGGTTTCTGCGTCCAGAGCCAAAAATAGCGTTTATAGGATTGCACGATCTAATAAATGGGATTGGTTCATCACTCTGACTTTTGACCGTACTAAAACAGATGCATCTGATTATGAAATGATTGTCTACCGATTGAAAACATTTCTCAATCATATACAACAGCGCAAGTGTCCGGATATGAAATATATCATAGTTCCAGAATTACACGCAGACAAGGAACATTATCATTTCCATGGACTACTTGCAAATGTTGACAATCTTACATTCAAGGCGTGGAAAATTGACCGCAAGAAAAATCAGATCATCTATAATATTACTGATTGGTCTTACGGCTTTACCACAGCCACTAAAGTTCTGGACACTGGCAGAGTAAGCAGTTACATTACAAAGTACATCACAAAAAGCGTTGACGAACACTTGAAAGAGAAACGCCGCTACTATTACAGCCGTAACTGTCACATTGCAGAAGAAGAACACTTTCTTCTTGATGAAGATGAATTTCGCAAAATCTATGCAGACCGCATTGTGTATGTCAAAACCGTAGACATACCGCAGGCAAACCAACAAATAACCTATTATGAACTAAAGTATTAAACAGATCACCCCGGACACCCACAAGGAAGCTTTACTCCCCTTGAGGGGTTGGGGGTGATTTCATCCCACCTCTGTTAATTTTTCCGCCCACTCCCTATAAAAATTAAGCACGAGAGTCCAGAGAACTGTCTGTTCTCTGGAAGCCACCTCCCCCACAAGCCCCATATAGAGCCATAAGCCCCGGATTGCTATAATACAAGCTATCCCTCACTACCGCCGCCAGAAGCCCCACCAGAGAAGCCACAGAGGGTCAAGGCACAGCCCCATAGATGCCGCCCTCCTTGACGCTCCGGGGCTTGCTCTGGTACGGTTGAATATAGGCAGACTACCGCCAGAGAGGGAGGAAACCATGTCAAAAAATATGACTTATGCTGATCGTCTTAAGATAGAAATGTATCTGAATGATGGCAAAACCCAGAGAGAAATAGCCCGGCTGATGAACCGGCACTACAATACTATCAACTACGAAATAAAGAGAGGGCGCACAAAACTGCGTGACGGTCAAACGTGGCTTGAATATGATTATTACAGTGCAGAGATCGGACAGCAGAAACATGACTATCATGCAGAAAGTAAAGGGCGTGATTTAAAAATCGGCAATGATTACGATTTTGTGAAACACGTTGAACACTGTATTATTGATCTGAAATACAGTCCATACGCCGCTTTACAGTCCGCTAAAGGCAAATGCCGCACAGAAGTTTGCGTAACTACTCTGTATAATTACATTGACCGTGGCTTGTTTATGAATGTGACTAATAAGGATCTACCGTGGCGCAGAGATACGCCGAAACAAGAATATAATGAAGTACGTCCGTCTTACAAGAATCTAAAGGGAAGATCTATAGAAGAACGTCCACGTGAGATCAAGAAGCGTAAGACCGCCGGGCACTGGGAACTCGACACCGTTGTTGGTGGACAAGGAAAAAGTAGTAATTGTTTGCTTGTTCTTACAGAACGTAAGTACCGTAATGAAATTATTATGCCGATACCAGACAAGACTGGGAACGCTGTTTCTTGTGCCCTTGATGATCTGGAACGTGCTTATGGCTCTGATAAGTTCCGGGAGATATTCCGCTCGATCACTTGCGACAACGGAACGGAATTTCTCGATCAGCAAGCACTTGAAAAGTCTATAAACGGTGGTGAACCCAGAACGACAATATATTACTGTCATCCTCACAACCCCGGAGAGCGTGGAAGCAATGAGAACCAGAACCGCATGATTCGCCGTTGGTTTCCTAAAGGCTGTGACTTTGCGGATGTTACCCCGGAGCAAGTCGCAGAGGTGCAAGAGTGGTTGAACAATTACCCCCGGCGTATGTTCGGCGGTAAGTCCTCTAATGAAATGAAAGCCATGTAAAAGTTCGAACGTTCGAACGGCAATACAAAAGACGGCTACCATTGGCAACCGTCTTATTTTGCTGTCTGATTTTATGCATCTTCCACAATTTCGTCAGTCGCAACCATATATAAAACTATGCAATATGATGAATTTACGGTTTTTCGGAGAAAATCACAAAAACTTATTGACATTTACAATGATTTGACTTTTTGCGTCACAAATGTCAGCATGTCTCGCCTGTGGGATTTAGTAGCTTCTACGCCTTTCGCCGGCGTCTGGTATCACTGGGACTGACACCATAAGCATTGCGGTAGGTTCTGGAAAAATGCACCAATGACGCAAATCCGGTCTTCTGCGCGATCTCCTGGATCGCCAGAGAAGACTCCACCAGAAGTCTTCCGGCTCTGGTCAGCCGGACATTGGTAAGGTATTCCAGAACGGTGGCTCCGGTCACCTCGCGGAAAATACGGCAAAAATAGTATTTACTTAAATGGATCTGGGATGCGATGGTCTCCAGATCTATTTTTTCCGCATAATGGGCATTGATATAGGCGATGGCATCCAGAATCTCCTGTCTGGGAGCTGCGGAGAGCTCCGGCATCTGTGTCCGCTCCTGCCTCGTATAGTAGTCTCTGCACAGTAGCAGCAGTTCCAGACAATAGTTTTGCTTTAATTTCTCGGCCACAGCATCGTGGCGGTTATAATATTTCCGCAGCCGTTCGAAGACCTCTACCAGTTCTCCGGACTGTTCCGTTGTCAGATGCAGAATATCATTCTGCAGAACCTCCAGGAACCGCTGCTTCTCCACAGGTTTCAACATTCCATCCAGATAATCCGGTGCAAAATTCAAGACATACCGGGCATAGAAATCCGAGGACAGACTCTGCATATAATGCGTCTGGTAGGGTTTGATCAGGATGATGTCTCCCGGATTCAGCACATGACAGACACCATCCAGGAAGATGTATCGTATCCCCTTCACCACAAAAAAAAGTTCGTAAGTATCGTGATAATGATTGGTCTGCATATCATTTTTTTTGGTTGTCTCTATGTATTCCAGAAACAGATCGGAATAAGGGTCAAAAATCGTACGAAGCATAGTTTTCCTTTCCCGGAATCATTCCGGCAAGATTCATTCGATTGCTTTTTATTACCGCAAGATATGTTAAACAATCTTAAAAATAAAAGATTATAATGGGATTATATAATAAATCTTGTGCCATGTGAAGTATATTGGAAGGAGATAACTTATGGAGAAAAGACCTTTAGACTATGCAAAAGCATCCATGGATACCATGATGCGCAAATGGGAAGCCCCCAAGCTTCCGCCCGAAGGAAGATTCCATTATCATCAGGGAGTATTCCTGTCCGGAATGTACAAAAGCTATGAACTTTGCAAAGAGGAAAAATATTTTGATTACATCAAATCCTGGGTGGATGCCGTCATCACCGAAGACGGTGTGATCAAACAGGCTGATATGGGGCAGTTCGACGATATGCAGCCGGGTATTCTGTTATATCCCCTCTATCATTGTACCGGTGATGCCAGATATAAGAAAGCCCTGGACTCTCTGATGGCTGCCATTGATCGTTATCCCACCACTCCCGAGGGCGGCTATTTCCACAAGGCTGATCTGCCGGAAGAAATGTGGCTGGACGGTCTGTACATGGAAGGTCCGCTGCGCGCGCAGTATGGCGCAGAATTCCATCACCCCGAATATTTTGATGAGGTTATCTTCCAGGCTCTGACCATGCAGAAACATACCCGTGACCCCAAGACCGGTCTGCTGTATCATGCCTGGTCCTATGACAGGAAAGTAGAATGGGCTGATAAGGAGACCGGCTGCTCCCCCGAATTCTGGGGCAGAGCCATGGGATGGGTGCCTGTAGCCCTCCTGGACGAACTGGATTTCATTCCCGCCGATCATCCGGACAGAGCAAAACTGGAAAAAATGGCGGTAGATCTGTTAAAATCTCTGCTTGCATTCCAGTCTGAAGACGGCAGATGGTATCAGGTAGTCAACCGGGGCGATGATCCTGCCAACTGGCTGGAGAATTCCTGCAGCTGCCTGTATGTTGCCGCCCTGTGCAAAGCGATCCGCAAAGGTCTGCTGGATGCATCTTATCTGGAATATGCCCGCAAGGGTTATGAGGGTGTGATCCGCTCCCTGACCTGGGAAGGTGATGACCTCATTATCGGTAATGTCTGCATCGGAACCGGTGTCGGTGATTATGACCACTATATCCACCGTCCCGTATCCGCCAACGACCTGCACGGGGTCGGCGCCTTCCTGCTGATGTGTGAAGAGTGCGAACAGGTATTTTAATATCTTGTAACTATTCAGAGCCATGCAAAACCAGGCTTACAGATCCTCGCTGCCGGGATTCCGGCGGCGGGCAGATCTGCTTATATTATTACTTTTTACAGCTTTACTTTTACAAAATCATGTTCCATGGCGGGAAGCACCTTTTCGATCAGATCCGCCGTCCGCATGCGGAGGCTGGAGGTATTGATGCAGGGGTGGCATCCGAAATATTCGCTGTCCAGCACCTCTTCATCGATCAACAGCTTCACCTGATGTTCCTTATCGTTCATCAGACCGAGTACACTGACAGAGCCGGGGGTGATATCCAGGAATTTCTCCATGTATTCCGGCTTGGCAAAAGAAAGCCTCGCCGAGCCGATCTGTGCCGACAGATCCTTGGTATGGAACACCTTGGTATCCGGGATCATCAGCAGATAAAAGGCCGTCTCCTGACGGTTGCACAGAAACAGATTCTTACAGACCATGGACTCCAGGATCTCATCCACTTCCTTACAGTCCTCCATGGTCATCGCCGGAGCGTGATCCACACGGTCATATTCCACCCCGAGCCTGTCCAGCAGGTCATAGGTACGGATCTCTTTGTCCAGTCTGCCGGTCGTATCTGCAGGTCTTCCTTTTTGTAATTCCAATGCCATGTTCTTTCCCCTTTGCTGTTTAATATCCGATGGTGTCATTTACAAGAATCACATGAATTCTGTCCGTATGTCTGGAATATCTTGTGATCAGGAACTGACAGCAGATGGTATCCGGAGATTTGCAGTCGAAGCATTTTCCGGTTTCTTTGCAGGGAGTCTTGATGTCAAATCTCTGGGCATTGATAGGTGCAGCCACGTTTCTCGCACGCTTCATGGCACTGTCTAAGTCTGCGCAGACCTTGTTCATGCCGACGATGAAGATTACTTTCCTCGGTCCCTGGGCTATGCAGGAGACACGGTTGGAATTGCCGTCGATATTGACCATGACCCCATCGCTGGTGATGGCGTTGGCACTGGAGAGGAAGATATCCGCATCGTAAGCTGCCATCAGTCCTGCTCTGGCATCCATCTTAGAGCGGTCGATATAGTGGTAATTGCCTGCTTCCAGAGCGGAGATCAGTCCGATCTCTCCGGCGCTCATGCATCCGCCCATGGCAATGGTGCTTCCCTCCGGGATCAGCTCCAGTGCCTGCTTCAGCGCAGCTTCTTTATCCTCTGCGTAATAACCTGACATGTTGCGGGACTGTAATCCCTTGATGACTGTTTTTGCCAGTTGTTCATTTCTTTTTCTGATCATTTCGTTCATCTCTTTAACCCTCTTGTCTTTCCGTAGCATGCAAGCCTTCCGGTCCTTTAAACCTGTACTTCCGTACACTGTGCAGGCACAATTTGCGCGTGAAAAGTTTATACTGAAAAAATCCTTATTGATCCTATTTTATCACTTTTGTATCTCTCTGGAAATACTGATCCTATTCTTACTCTATTTCCTCTATCCGCTGCTGTTGTTCTTTTTTTACCGTTAAATATTCTCTGGCATAGTGTACCTCTTCATCGGTCGTCAGAATGGCTTCCTGTCCCTGCGGCATGTTAATATCCGTTGCCACAAGCAGGAGGGAATCCTCCTTCAACCTGTTTTCCAGCCCTGTGAAAAACTCCGGATCGTAATGCTCTGCCCCTTTCAGCTCGTTATGATATCTGTCAAAGGAATAGTCCACCGGAGACAGTACATTATAGTCATAATAGCAGATCCCCTGTCCCGTCCAGAGGCTTGTCACCACCAGATAATCGTAGCCGTCCTTTTGCGTAAGGAAGATCTGCGTGTTCCCGGCATGGGCAATAGCGAACTCCTGTGACCACAGAGGGATGATTCCATATTGTCCGTCTCCCAGATATTCGTAGACCTCTACTGTTCCCCAGTTTCCGGCCTTATACAATGCTTCTGTAAGATTTTCGTTTTCTTCCTCCAGATAGACCTTCGTTACAATCTTTTCCTTGTAACCGTTATGGGTCAGATCATAATATCCGGTATAGACCTCTGTCATATTCTGTTCTTCCCCGTCTGCGTTCTCCACGTTCACGTCATAAGGGTTGGTCCTTACCGAAAAATCGCCCAGAGAAAATTTCCCATTCTCTTGCATTGACACCGGTGCCGTTACACGAAAGCTGGAATCATATAGCGGAATTGCTATCTGATACAGCTGTATACCCACCACTACGCTTGCAAAAGGGGTTCCTCCTCGGAAATCAAACCGGATCTGGTCTCCCAGAACGGTACCCATATAAGTATTTCCTTCATATTCCCGTAGCAGGGAATCCAGACTCAGATCTATACTTTCCTCAGGATCTGACTCCCCGTTTTTATCCAGGAAATCCACATGAAGTGTGTGAAACTTCTCGTCTAACGTATCCGCCGCAAGGATCCTGCTTTCAAAATCTTCAACCACATTTGTATATTCGGAGACCTTCGGAGTTCCTTTCTGTACATCTACATAATACAGTCCTTCCACATGGACCCCGGTTCCTGTCCCCTGTATGGTAGAAATATAGTACTCCTTGTCGCCATCCCCATCATAATCTGCGGCCTCTACCGCAGGTGGTGCCGAATACATGTTTTGCCAGGGGATCTCCACCCGGTATTCCTCGTCGCCGTCATGAATCACCAGGCAATCTTCTGCACCGTTGCCCCAGACACTGACTGTCTCATCATAGGAGTATGACAGCACACCATACTCTCCTTCCGGCAGTTCCCGGGCAGCATCCACCGAGACTTGATCTGCCAGGGTTTTCTCCTGATATAGTCCGGTCTGATAAGTAAGGTTTTTAGGCTTAGGCTCCGTTGTCGTCTCCGGGGTTGTCTGTGAGGTGGCCGGAGTGGCTGTAGCGGTTTCCTGACCTGTTTGTTCCGTCTGGGCAGATTCCGTATCCGGAATTTCCAACGCGTCCCCGGTGCTGCCGCAGGCTGCCAGAGAAAGCGCTGCAATCAATACCAGTAATCCGCTGCTTATTTTATTGTGAAGTTTTCTTTTGTGCATACGCCCTCCCCTATAGCCGGTAAATACATTTTCTATCTTTATCATATCTAACGAATCTGGCAAAGTAAACCCCAAAAAGTGCCGACACCATGCTTTTCGGTATCGGCACCTTTTCTTTTTAAAATGCTGAAAATCACTCTGAAGACATTGTAACACCTAAAGCCAGCTTTAGATCAAGAATTATTGTTTTACATATCTCTGATTTTTACTATTTGGCTTTTCCGGCAATGTCATTTTTACTAATCCCAACTCTATGGCAGGCTTGATATAATTTTTTCGAAATGTTTCCTTGGATTTCAGATGCAGTGCCTCCATGATCGCATTAGCGGTATAGGGAACATCGTACTCCATTACTTCCAGCATTCGTTTTACATATTCTGACATACTTTCATTTGTCTTATTTACCTGTAGGATAACTTCATCTAATGCCTGATCTATCATACTCAACATAAATTCTATAAAAACATCTGAATTTCCATTCACATGACATTGTGCTATTGCATCATAATATTCTGCCTGAAATCTTTCAATCTGGCTTTCCAACGGAATATATTCAAACACATTTCTCCACCGGTATAGCATTACCATATGCCATAATCTGGCCATTCTTCCATTTCCGTCTGCAAAAGGATGTATAAACACAAATTCATAATGAAAAACAGCTGACATAATAAGCGGATGTATTGTCCCTTCACTGTTTTTAACCCATGAAAATAAATCCTTCATCAATTCATTTACCATATTTGGCGGCGGTGCCACAAAAATACACCGATCTCCTGAAAAGACACCCTCTTCCCCTTTTCTGAATACACCGGATTCACCTACTGTTCTATAGGTCATTATTCCATGGATTTTTTTCAGATCTGACATGCTTTTGGGATTTATTTCCGAGATTTTTTCATATGCAGCATATGCATTTTTCACCTCTTGTATTTCCTTTTGATCTCCCAATACAAGATGACCATTGATGACGTCTCTCACTTCAGCCAGAGACAAGGAATTTGCTTCTATTTTTAAGGAAGAATGAATGGATCGGATTCGATTGTTTTTCCTTAAATGCGGTCTTGCCTCCAATTCCCTATGACTGCTTATTTTACCTACTTTTTCAGATATAGAAGAAACAAGCTCCAACATTTTATTTGAGATCGTATATGGCGGTTCATATTTTCCCATTTATGTCACTCCATCTTGCTTATTATCTTGCTTACTATCTTACTCGTTTTGGATATCATTAGCAATCTTTTTATTTTTCGCTTAAACATTTTCTTTCTCCTTTCCGCATTTTTTTCAACATATCTTGTAGTAATCAAGAAAAACAGCTATTAAATAAAAATAAGTATTCATGTATAATTTATGATATACTATTTAAAATTATCATTCTGAGAGAAAGGAATTCCGACTATGGGAATCAGATTAGTCTGCAGTGACCTCGATGGTACACTTTTACAATATGGAAAAAAAGAATTGGAAGGCGAGATTTTTGACCAGATCCGGGCACTTCATGACCGGGGGATCCTGTTTTGCCCGGCGTCTGGAAGACAGTATACCAGTCTGCGGAAGCTGTTCGCTCCGGTGGCGGATTGCTGTATTTTCTTATGTGAAAACGGTGGCGTGATCTACAAGGACGAGCTGTGCATTGCGAAAAATCCCATGCCACAGAAAAGCACCTGTCTTTTCAGAAAATACATACTGTCATTATATTTTACCAGAGCACTATATGAACTG
>ENA-OPBS01001619-OPBS01001619.1-human-gut-metagenome-genome-assembly--contig:-NODE-1619-length-17096-cov-4.734816_pt1 | contig 17096 bp, 10 predicted proteins | sample MGYA00241074_ERZ501463 | MGnify/ENA primary metagenome ERZ501463 (study PRJEB25962, sample SAMEA2042578) | human gut metagenome | biome: human gut; feature: human-associated habitat; material: faeces...
AAGGGTATCTCTGGGCAATCGGTGTATGGTCGGCAGGTGCTTGTATGCACGCACTCTGCGGAATTGTGACCGAACAATATGTAGGTTTGCACAGCGCAGCCGAACTAATGGCTGCTACCGGTGACGTGGTTGTTGTACTGGCTACCGTCAGTATGTACTGCTTCCTTGCCGCTCGCTGTATCCTTGCACTCGGTGAAGCGGGCAACTTCCCGGCTGCTATCAAAGTAACGGCTGAATACTTCCCTAAAAAGGACCGCGCTTACGCTACTTCTATCTTTAACGCCGGTGCCTCTATTGGTGCCTTGATCGCTCCCGTTTCCATTCCGTTGATCGCAAAAGCATGGGGCTGGGAAATGGCATTTATCGTAATCGGTGCGCTTGGTTTTGTCTGGATGGGTATGTGGGTATTCATGTATGATGCTCCTTCAAAGAGTAAACACGTCAACAAAGCCGAACTTGATTATATCGAACAGGATAAATATGAAGAAGGCGCCGCCCCTGTGATTGAAGAGGTGAAAGAAGAAAAGAAGATGTCTTTCCTTCAATGTTTCACTTACAAGCAGACATGGGCTTTCGCTGCCGGCAAGTTTATGACCGACGGTGTGTGGTGGTTCTTCTTGTTCTGGACTCCGTCTTACCTGAATACCCAATTTGACATCAAGACTTCCGATGGACTGGGAATGGCTTTGATTTTCACCCTTTATGCCGTAACAATGTTGTCTATCTATGGCGGTAAACTCCCGACTATCTTTATTAATAAGACAGGTATGAATCCTTATGCTGCCCGTATGAAGGCAATGTTGATTTTTGCTTTCTTCCCGTTGGTGGTATTGCTGGCACAGCCATTGGGTACATTCTCTCCGTGGTTCCCGGTTATCCTTATCGGTATCGGCGGTGCTGCCCACCAATCTTGGTCGGCTAACATCTTCTCTACTGTAGGTGATATGTTTCCGAAAACCGCTATTGCAAGTATTACAGGTATCGGTGGCATGGCCGGTGGTGTGGGTTCCATGTTGATGCAGTTCGGTGCAGGTCTGCTGTTTGTTCATGCCGATGAAACGCACATGACATTTATGGGATTCGAAGGCAAGCCTGCCGGATATTTCATTATGTTCTGTATCTGTGCGGTAGCTTACCTGGTAGGCTGGGTGATTATGAAGGCATTAGTACCGAAGTACAAACCTATCGTATTGGATTAATCTATCATCTGATATAAAATGAAACAGGAAGGTATCCAATTAATAATACCTTCCTGTTTTTCGTAAAACAAAATATTCTAGTAAAACAAAAAAGCCTCTTCTCACGAAGAAGGCTTTTTAGGATTACTTATTCTACATTACTTCCTGCTTTTAAAATGAAAAAGAAGCATTCTAATAATGGAGGATAGTAATCGTTAAGATGAAAAAAAGGGAAGTCTCACGACTTCCACAATTCTTCTAACCTTAAATCTAAATCTCTATGAAAAAAACGTGTTGCAAATATAGGCGTTTGTTCATTATTGAGGTGTTAATGAATTGCATAAAGAGAGAATAAAAACTAACATCTGCAAAAATTAGCGAATTACCCCTGAGTCTCTATTAAATTTAATAAACTTTCATAAAGCGGGTTGGATTTCAGGTATTTCGGGACTCCTGTCACAAACATCTGTTTCCTTGCACGAGTAAGGGCTACGTTCAATTTCCGGTCTATCAGCACTCCATTCTCTTCTGTTAAATTCGACACAAATTTTAACTGATAATAACTATTAATACAACAGGAATAAATAATCACATCCCGCTCGCTACCTTGAAAACGTTCGACAGTATCAACCAATATCCGATTGAGCGCCGGGATACCTAACGCTTCTATTTCTTTTTTTATAAGTGCTATCTGACTGCGATAAGGGGTGATAACTCCCAAAGTACGGGAATCGTCAAAGTCTGTCCGGTGAGATTCATAGATTTGAGCTGCCAGACCTGCGACAATACGGGCTTCGGAATAATTTATCTTGGCCGACCCTCCCGCCTTCTCCGGCTGTGAAGGATAAAAAGCAAGACGGGAAATGTGTTCGGATGACTCTGTCTGATGCGGCAGGCCTACCGGTATCAGATGTCCGCCATAGAAAGCCCGGTTGGCAAACAAGGCGACTTTGGGATGCATACGTCCCTGACGACAGAGCATATCGTGTGAACGGTGAACGGCAGGGCAATTCCGATAAAGACGTTCAAACAAAGAGTCTTTCAGGTTAGTCAGCCCGATAGCCAACAATGTTTCGTCATAGATAGCAGATTGCTCCGCTTTTTGCAGGACAACGGCAGGAAGTTGTTTATGATCACCGATCAGGATAAACTTATCTATCGCATTCCTGTCGCCTTCGCCGTGTGCACAAAGAATACCTAACAATTGCGGTTCCAATATCTGAGTAGCCTCATCGACGATAGCTACATCAAAGTGCTTCAACCGAAAGAGTTCGGGCTTTCCCGAAATGGCGGCCACAGTTCCTACCATGATACGGCAATTACGTATACGTTCATAAACATCGGCACGGCGTGTACAGGATGCCAACTCGTTTTCGATCAGATGTCCGCGATATGCTTCATCACAGGATAATTCGCTCCCTACGGATAAAGTCGACAGCAGGACGAATCGAAGCAAGCGACTTGCATATTTCATCAACAGCACGATTGGTATACGAAAGTAGAAGAATTTGTGAGTCTTTATCGGCATGGAAAGTCTCCACCATTTTCTTCAGGGCACAGGAGGTCTTACCCGTCCCCGGAGGACCGACTAACAGGAAGTAATCTTTTGCAGCTTTCGCTTTCAATGCAACGCGGGTGAAGTCGTCTTCCGCTTGAGCTATGAGTATATCCAATGATTCGTCAAACTCCGGCGGGCGCTGAGAGAGCAATAAATCGCGCCGTTCCTGCGTAGCAGACAGATAAGCATATAATCCTTGATACATCGAACGGAAAGTGGTATCCATCGTATCGTGCTCTATCGCATAAAGACTCCGGGCAGGAAGTACGGAAGGATTTTGCTGTGTAGCACGTAAACGGATTCCGACTTCATGATCCGTCAGATATTCAATATTCCCTTTGAATACCATTTTATTGGTAACATTATCTGTATCAGAGTTCCGTTCGTAAAGAATTATGGCATCGCCTTGACGGAAATTAGGGAGAAAAGTTCTTTCTCCTCCCACCTTCTCTTCCGGAGGGAAGGCCAACGTAAGACCGGCTTTATGTTCATCGGCTGCATGATTCTCCTTAATTCTCAAATCATAAAGAATCTCTCCTGCTTCGCATTTCTCCGCCAAAGTGGAAAGCCACAAGGAAGCGGCTCCGGTGCGTCCCTCATAATCCACATCTCCGGATTTGGAGGTATAAAGTTCTTTTGTTATAAAGTTATATATTGCATAGAAATATTTTTTCTCCAAAGGAGAGAGTGCTTTCAATTTCGACTGGAAATTGTCAATGGAAGGACGCAGGTAGGTTTCCCAAAAATGCCCTTTCAAACCTCGCTCGTTCAAGGTGAAGGAATTGATGCCTTCTAGTTTCTGCGCGGTATACTCCAGACTATTCCGTAACTGAATTCCATATTCATCAGCAACAATGCGGTTGCGCAAGTCGATCACCCGACGCACCAGTGCCCAGGAAGGACGGGAAGGATAAAGCAACGGATAGCGGGTGTATAGCAGATAAGCTTTCACTTTCCGGTGGTCCATTCCCATAGAATATTGCAGGACTGCCTGATAAAGCAACATTTGCACTTTATTATTCTCTTTCGGCTCCACTTTGCCACGGATAGCATATTCGTCAGCCTTACCCGATTTCATTTCGATAAAGGAGGACATATCCCGTTGCATATAGTCGAGACGCCCTTGCAGTCCGAGTGCTTCGCAAATATAAGACGGTTCGAGCACAGCATCCGTCTTATCCAGTTCGTATCCGGCAGCATGGAAAGTATCGTTTACCGTTTCACGGATATGCTCAAAGTGAAGTTTACAGTCATCGAAGAACCGGCGTTCCTTTTCCTTGTCACGCAAATCGGGACAGGCTGCCAATTCGATAGGATAGCGCCGGAAAGCTTTCTGCATACACGCACGGTAATCAATTTCTTCTTCCTGTGCATGAATCCATTCATCCAGAAAAAGGTTGGCAATGTTTCCCAGCAACAAAGGGCGTGCATTCTCAATCGACTGAAGGCGGGAAAGAACATAGTTTGCCGGATGATGCCCGTAGTCGCGGAAACATTCGGCAAGGGAACTGATGTCAAGCAGGTAATCCGGTTCGAGAACGATAAATGAAGGGGTCAATACGCCCGCTTCATCTACCGCAACGTCTAATAGATTTATTTGGGCATATTGCCATAGCAGCCGGCAGGTTTCAGCAAATTCTTCGTTTATCTGAGGAATGTTATAGCGAACCAAATAAGGTTTCTCCGATACTTCATCCAACGGAGTTACATATAAATATTGTTCATCGGCATACTGAAAGCAGACGCGCATCCGTTGCACACGTTCAAGGGCAGGAGGTGCAACCAGATAAGTTGCATCAGTACGGGGTAGCAAACGGTATAATTCAACAGGAACATCTTCACCGGACAATTTACGGATAAGAAAAGCCAATGTCTTGACGTCTCGCAAAAGATTCTCCCGGGTAGGAACAAGCTGGTGATTCAAAACCCGATTAGAAGTCAGACGGAATGTATGCAAACGATTCTGCTCTGCATAAGTAAGTCCGGTTTTGGCACCTACAAAACTGATTCTGGCGGAAAGGTCGGTCATTTGCAGACTCTCATTCTGCATCTCCGAACGACAAATACGTTCCAACAAATCACGCATTTGTTTATAGCCAACAACCAATTCCACACCTTTCTCCCGGCAAACAGCCAGCAGTAGTTCATAAGATTCTATTCCTTCATTTGCTTCCATAAAACAAAGGTACGTGATAAATCTTAATTCTTATGCAAATGAGTGCCTTCAAATACCCGACGATGTTTAAACTTCTTCTGTTATATCTTCTTCCTTCTTGTCTTTTATCATCAAAATACTCATTTCATACAACAGATAAAGAGGAATAGCTACCACACTCAACGTAAAGGGATCGCCCGTAGGAGTGATTATAGCAGCGGCTATCACGATGACAACAACAGCGTGACGACGATATTTCCGCAAGAAAGACTTGTTGACTATTCCCAACAAAGAGAGTAACCAAGTCACCAGCGGAAGTTCAAAAGCAAGTCCCATACAGAGAATCAACATCATAAAATTGTCAATGTATGAATTGAGCGAGAGAATGTTTTCTACTTCTGAACTTAATTGGTAAGTAGAAAGGAAGCGAAGTGTCAACGGGTAGACCATAAAATACCCCAACAAAACACCGATAAAGAACATGAATGTACCTATTGTCAGGGCTTTCCGTACTCCTTTACGTTCATTGGGATAAAGGGCAGGACTAATGAAACGCCATATTTCAAAAAAGAGATAGGGTATGGCAGTCACTACCGACAACATAAAAGCCGTTGACAGATGGATAAAAAAAGGAGCAGCCAAGTTAATATTGACTAACTTCACATGAAAATCTTGCGTAAAAAAATCATCAGTCAGATCGAATTTCTGTCCGATGTATCGTAATAAATCGTAGAATATGAAATCATTGTGGCAAGGTGCCAGTATCACATGATCGAAAAGATAGGGCATAGCTATAAAATAGCCTATCGCCAACACGAACCAAATCCCAATCACCCGAAAGAGTACCTTACGCAGTTCATCCAAATGATCCCAAAAGGTCATTTCTGCCATTCGAACTTTCTTCTTTACTTAGCTGAATCTGCCGGTTTGTCAATTTCGTCTTTCGCCTTATTTATTTCATCCTTCGCTTCATTTACTCCGTCCTTGAAGCTCTTGACCCCTTTACCCAAGCCACGCATCAGTTCAGGAATTTTCTTTCCACCGAAAAGAAGAAGAATAACCAAAGCAATAATAATCCATTCGGAACCGCTGGGCAAAAAGCCTAACAATAATAAGTTTGTCATAAGTTTATTTGATAAGAGGTTTCTACTAGTTGGTGCAAATATAACATTTTCGCCACAGAGTAGCACAGAGTTCCACGGAGTTTTTTATTATTTTGCCCACCCTGTGAAACTCAGTGTTGCTCTGTTATGAACTAATCCTGATAATAAACCCGCTTTACCCGAGTGGATATACTAGTCAACACTTCGTAAGGAATCGTATCCAGTTTATCAGAAAGGACAGTAATCGGAAGATCATCACCGAAGATAATCGCCTGGTCACCCTCACGGCAGTCGATGTCCGTTACATCAATCATACAAACATCCATACAGATATTGCCGACATAAGGCGCTTTTTTTCCATTCACCAGACAGTAAGCGTTTCCACGTCCCAAATGGCGGTTTAATCCGTCCGCATAGCCGATAGGAATAGCAGCAATGCGTGAAGGACGTTCCAAATGTCCCTTTCGGCTATATCCTACCGTATCTTCTGCAGGCACGTCCCGAATCTGAAGAATCGTTGTCTTGAGAGTACTTACATTGTGTATAATCGAATTATCTATCGGACTCACTCCATAAAGTCCGATTCCCAAACGTACCATATCAAACTGTGCACCGGGGAAACGTTCGATTCCTGCCGTATTACAGATATGACGCAGAATCTTATGTGAGAAAGCGGCTTGCAACTCCTGCGAACCTTTCTCAAATAATTCTATCTGCTGACGTGTAAAAGAATCGAATTGAGGCGAATCACTACCTACAAAATGAGAGAACACCGAACGGGCAATCACAGCGTTCTGAGCTTTCAAGCGACGAATCAGCAAGGGAATCTCATCAATGCCAAAACCCAGCCGATGCATACCCGTATCCAATTTTATATGAATCGGGAAGTTGGTGATTCCTTCTTTCTCGGCTGCTTTAATCAAAGCATCGAGCAGGTGGAAATTATAAACTTCCGGCTCCAGCTTATAGTCGAACATAGTCTTGAATGCTGTGAGCTCAGGGTCCATTATGATGATAGAAGAAGTAATACCTGCTTTACGAAGTTCGGAACCTTCATCGGCTACGGCTACAGCCAGATAATCGACATGATGTTCCTGTAATGTCTTGGCTATTTCATACGAACCGGCTCCATAAGCGGAAGCCTTTACCATGCAGATCACTTTCGTTTCGGGATGACGAAGCATCGCACGATAATGATTCAGGTTCTCCACCATTGCACCGAGATTTACTTCCAGAATCGTTTCATGCACTTTCAGTTCCAGTTCTTCGGACAGCAGATCAAAGTTGAACACACGGGAACCTTTAATCAGAATTACTTCCGAATGAAGTGATTTCAGCAGATTCGAAGCCAGAAGAGCTTCTGTATTCGGGAAGAAATAACGTTCCAACGCATCGTCAAAACGAGCGGTACAGGAAGAAATCTCTGCTCCTACGCCAATCAGTTTGTCTATTCCACGACTCCGTACCAACTGTGCCACACGACGATAAAGTGTAGCGGTACTTTGTCCTGTTTCTAAAATATCCGACAAGATTAATGTACGTTTCAATCCTTTCTTCTCCGAACGACGTACCAAAAAATCAAGAGCGATATCCAATGAAGCCAAGTCCGAGTTATAACTATCATTAATCAATACACAATTGTTCTTTCCTTCTTTTACTTCCAAACGCATGGCAATCGGTTCAAGACGTGCCATACGCTCTGTTATCTGATCGGCGGGGGTCATTAAATAGAGGCAGGCTGCCAGACAGTTCAGTACATTCTCTATGGAAGCGTCATCAATAAACGGGATGCAGAAAGTATTATCCATATCCAGATAACGGTAGGAAATAACAGTATGATCTTCTTTCTTAGTCACCCGGCTAATATATAACGGACGTTCAATATCCTTACGGCTCCATGCTATTTCACGAGCTGTCAACATCGACTTTGCTACACAATTGCTGATAAGTTCGTTATCTCCGTTATAAATTACGACATCACAATCTTTAAAAAGAGTCAGTTTCTCCATGCACTTCTCCTGTAATGAGAAGAAGTTTTCCTGATGAGCACCGCCAATATTAGTCAGAATGCCAATAGTCGGCTTTATCATCCGCTTCAAAGCATTCATCTCTCCCATTTCAGAAATACCGGCTTCGAATATGCCCAATTCTGCTTCTTCATTCAGTTGCCAGACCGATAAAGGTACACCAATCTGTGAATTATAGCTACGCGGCGAACGGACAATACGACGGTCGGGACTCAGTAACTGGTGTAACCACTCTTTCACAATCGTCTTTCCATTGCTCCCTGTTATACCGATAATCGGAATTTTAAACTCCTCCCGATGTATTTCAGCCAGCTTCTGCAAAGCCTTTAACGGATTGGCAACGATGAGGAAATTGAGGGTGGAGAGCTTTCCTAGTTCTCCATTCTTAATTTTCTCAAAGTCTTCTTCAGTAACCACAAAGTTACGCACTCCCCGGTCATATAAATCGGGGATATAGCGGGCTCCACTGTTACGTTTCGTAGTCAGGGCAAAGAAAAGAGTTTCTTCCGGGAAACTAAGAGAGCGGCTGTCTGTCAGTAGCCAATCAATTGTCGCTTCACATTCGCCCACACGGCGGGCACCGATACATTCGGCTATGGATTCAATCGTATATGACATAGTTCTGTTTCTTTTTGAAAATCTAAGTACGGGTATTTTCCGATAAGTCGTTCTATTTTTAACACTATTTGTCCTAAAAAGCGTTGATACGCTTCCGATTCGGGATGAAAGGGTTTATGCGCCATATCTTTGCGGATATCCTCCACTTCTGTCATAACCTGCTTTGTTTCAGCAGAAAAAAAGGAATCAGAAAAGCATTTCCACAGGTAGTTCACGGCCAATGGAGACGGATGCAACATATCATCGGCATAAAACCGGTAATCGCGCAATTCGTCAAGTACTATCTCGTAAGCAGGAAAGTAGAAAACCTGCTTCGGAAACAATTGCTGCAAGCGGTCGATTGTAAGCAACAGGGTCGATTTACTAAGTTGATTGGCATGCATTCCGTCACGAATATGCCGGATCGGGCTGACTGTAAAGAGAACCTTCAGATTCGGATTACGTGCCGTCATACCGGCAATCAATGAAGTGTATTCGTTCACAATCTCGTCGACTGACAGGAGCCGGCGGTTAAAATTGCTTTCCGGCAGCTTGTGGCAGTTGGACACTACCCTCCCCGTTTCTTTCTGTTCATAGACGTAGGCGGTGCCGAAAGTCAACATCAACCAATCCAGTTGATGAACCGTCTTATAGGCCTGCTGCAAACGATGATTTATATTCCGGATGACCTCGCCCGCCGTAGCTGCGGAGAATGAGCCATGATGCATCGGGCTATGCCAACACTCCTTATAAGCAAATAAATCTTCCTCCTGATACACCTTCCCTTTTAATATTTCAACTAAGGCTGTTGAAACAGAAAAGGGATTGTAGAGAATACCAAAAGGATTCACATCTACCCTGAATTTGTTTTCCGCCAGTTGCCTACCCATGTTTTCTGCAAAACAGGAGCCCAGCAGAAGTTTTTGTCCGGCATGAGTAACAGGCGGCAAGCTTGCGGGCAGTTCAACCTTCGTTCGAAAATCCATATATTTTTTCTCCTTATTAATTCCTTTTCACGAAGCAAAAGTACAATAAAGATGTGTATTCCATTTCAGGTTCCACATTCTTTTCGTATTTTTGCACTAAATTTCCTAGAATCATGAATAATGAACCGATATATAACTTGCTAAACACTATTGATTACCCCGAAGATCTACGGAAACTAAACGTAGAACAACTACCGGAAGTATGCAATGAACTGAGGCAAGACATTATTAAAGAGCTATGCTGCAATCCGGGACATTTCGCTGCGAGTTTGGGGACAGTGGAATTGACCGTAGCCTTACACTACGTCTACAATACGCCTTATGACCGTATTGTGTGGGATGTGGGTCATCAGGCATACGGACACAAGATTCTTACGGGACGACGGGAAGCTTTCTCCACCAACCGGAAGTTGGGAGGAATCCGTCCTTTTCCTTCACCGGAGGAGAGTGAATACGATACTTTCACCTGCGGACATGCATCCAATTCTATTTCTGCTGCTCTCGGCATGGCAGTTGCCGCTGCTCAGAACGGAGATTCCAACCGTCATGTCATAGCTGTCATCGGTGATGGTTCGATGAGTGGCGGACTGGCTTTCGAGGGACTGAACAATTCATCAACCACCTCGAACAACCTGCTCATTATCTTGAATGATAACGACATGGCAATCGACCGTAGTGTTGGCGGTATGAAACAGTATCTTTTCAACATGACAACTTCCAACCGCTACAACCAGCTACGTTTCAAGTTGTCACGAATGCTGTTCAAACTCGGTATTTTAAACGAAGAACGCCGCAAAGCCCTTATACGTTTCGGCAACAGCCTGAAATCAATGGCTGCACAACAACAAAACATCTTCGAGGGAATGAACATCCGCTACTTCGGTCCTATCGACGGACACGATGTGAAGAACCTCGCCCGCATATTACGGGATATAAAAGACCTGCAAGGACCTAAAATCCTGCACTTACATACCATAAAAGGAAAAGGATTCGCCCCGGCAGAGATGCACGCTACCGAATGGCATGCGCCCGGCAAGTTCGATCCTGTCACCGGCGAGCGTTTTATTGCCAATACGGAAGGAATGCCTCCTCTCTTTCAGGATGTTTTCGGAAATACGCTTGTGGAACTGGCCGAAGCCAATCCTAAAATTGTAGGTGTTACCCCGGCCATGCCCAGTGGCTGTTCGATGAACATACTGATGTCTAAAATGCCTAAACGGGCTTTCGATGTAGGAATTGCCGAAGGACACGCCGTCACCTTCTCCGGAGGTATGGCAAAAGACGGTTTGCAACCTTTCTGCAACATCTATTCTTCGTTCATGCAGCGGGCTTATGATAATATCATCCACGATGTAGCTATCCAGAACTTGCCTGTTGTCTTTTGTCTCGACCGTGCCGGACTGGTAGGCGAAGACGGGCCTACTCATCACGGAGTTTTTGACATGGCTTATCTGCGTCCGATACCTAACCTGACGATTGTATCGCCTATGGATGAACATGAATTACGCCGTCTGATGTACACAGCCCAACTGCCTGACAAAGGTCCGTTTGCCATACGTTACCCCAGAGGTCGCGGAGTATTAGTCGACTGGAAATGTCCGCTCGAAGAAATTCCCGTAGGTAAGGGACGGAAATTGAAGGACGGTAAAGACCTCGCAGTTATCAGCATAGGTCCTATCGGAAATAAAGCGGCTACTGCCATTGCCCGTGCCGAAACCGAATCGGGCAAAAGCATTGCACATTACGATTTAAGATTCCTCAAACCACTGGATGAAGGACTGCTGCACGAGGTAGGCCGGAAGTTCCGCCACATCGTTACCATAGAAGATGGAGTGATTCAGGGAGGAATGGGAAGTGCCGTACTCGAATTTATGGCCGACCATGAATATACTCCGACCGTGAAACGTATCGGAATCCCGGATAAATTCGTTCAACATGGTACAATAGCACAACTATACCAACTCTGCGGAATGGATGAAGACAGCATCACTAAAGAACTTTTAAAGCAATGCGCACTTCAGCTAAGCATGAGTGGAGTTAAAGAATTAACCAACTGAAAATGAAGATTATTATTGCAGGGGCCGGTAACGTAGGCACCCACCTGGCTAAATTATTGTCCCGGGAAAAACAGGATATCATCCTAATGGACGATGACGAGGAAAAACTAACCGCACTTAGTTCCAACTTCGATTTGCTGACGGTCACCGCCTCCCCTTCTTCTATTTCCGGTTTAAAGGAAGTAGGTGTGAAAGAAGCCGACTTGTTCATTGCCGTCACCCCGGACGAGAGCAGGAACATGACCGCTTGTATGCTGGCTACCAACTTAGGAGCCAAAAAGACCGTTGCCCGCATCGACAACTACGAATATCTTCTGCCCAAAAATAAAGAATTCTTTCAGAAACTGGGCGTAGACTCCCTGATTTATCCGGAAATGCTTGCCGCTAAAGAAATCGTATCTTCCATGCGCATGAGCTGGGTACGCCAATGGTGGGAGTTCTGTGGAGGTGCTCTGATCTTAATAGGTACCAAGATGCGTGAAAAAGCGGAGATTCTGAATATTCCACTCTATGAATTAGGTGGCCCGAATATCCCCTACCATGTGGTAGCCATTAAGCGTGGAACAGAAACAATTATCCCGCGTGGAGATGACGTTATCAAATTGCATGATATTGTTTATTTTACGACCACCCGCAAATATATCCCTTATATCCGGAAAATTGCCGGTAAAGAAGATTACGCCGATGTGCGTAATGTGATGATTATGGGCGGAAGCCGCATTGCTGTCCGTACTGCACAATACGTACCGGACTATATGCAGGTGAAAATCGTAGATAACGATATCAACCGTTGCAACCGCCTGACTGAGTTATTGGATGACAAGACTATGATTATCAACGGAGACGGCCGTGACATGGATCTTCTGATTGAAGAAGGGTTGAAGAATACAGAAGCCTTCGTCGCCCTGACCGGAAATTCCGAAACCAACATTCTTGCCTGTCTTGCCGCTAAACGTATGGGCGTGGAAAAGACGGTGGCAGAAGTAGAAAACATTGATTATATCGGCATGGCCGAAAGCCTTGACATCGGTACGGTTATTAACAAAAAGATGATTGCCGCCAGCCATATTTACCAAATGATGTTGGATGCGGATGTATCCAATGTGAAATGCCTGACTTTTGCCAATGCAGATGTAGCGGAATTCACCGTGCCGGCAGGTGCCAAGATTACCAAACATTTTATCAAAGACCTTGGCCTTCCGAAAGGAACCACTATCGGAGGTATGATTCGTAATGGTGAAGGAGTACTTGTAACCGGTGACACGCTGATACAACCGGGCGACCATGTCGTTGTGTTCTGCCTGAGTATGATGATTAAAAAGATTGAGAAATTCTTTAATTAAGTATTAGGTTTTAAGTATTAACCGCAGCTTGTTTATGATTAACTCAAAGATGATATACCGCATCATAGGATTCCTGCTTCTAATAGAAACAGCTATGCTGCTATGTTGTGGAGCTGTCTCTCTTTTCTACAAAGAAAACGATTTGCAGAGTTTCCTGATTTCATCCGCTATCACCACAGGCGTCGGTATATTGATGCTTGCAATTGGCAAAGGTGCGGAAAAGTCGCTCAACCGTCGTGACGGATATGTCATTGTCAGTACTGCCTGGATTGCATTCTCGCTTTTCGGAATGTTACCTTATTATATAGGTGGATATATCCCGAGTATTACGGACGCTTTTTTCGAAACGATGTCCGGATTCAGTAGTACGGGGGCTACCATTATGAACAACATTGAATCAATGCCACACGGAATCCTTTTCTGGCGGGCAATGACACAATGGATAGGAGGTTTGGGAATTGTATTTTTCACAATTGCCGTTCTGCCGATTTTCGGAATGGGAGGCATTCAGGTATTCGCTGCCGAAGCCAGCGGTCCTACTCATGACAAAGTACATCCCCGTATCGGCGTTACCGCCAAATGGATATGGGGTATCTATGCCGGAATGACAGGAACGCTGATTGTATTGCTCGTATTCGGCGGCATGAGTGTATTTGACAGTATTTGTCATGCTTTCACGACGACCAGTACCGGAGGATTCTCGACCAAACAAGCTAGCATTGAATATTACCACTCTCCTTATATAGATTACGTAATATCCATTTTCATGTTTCTTTCAGGTATCAACTTCACTTTATTGTTGTTGATGTTCAACGGAAAGATCAAGAAATTCATCCATGACGCAGAGCTGAAGTTTTATTTTATCTGTGTATCTTTTTTCACAATATTCATTGCCTTCTGGCTCTATCGAACCTGTGATATTGGAGTAGAGGAAGCTTTCCGTAAATCATTGTTTCAAGTGATTTCATTACAGACTTCTACCGGTTTTGCCACAGCGGATTATATGCTTTGGCCCTCCATTCTTTGGGGGTGCCTGATTGTGGTTATGTTGATAGGAGCTTGTGCGGGCAGCACGACAGGAGGTATCAAATGTATTCGTATGGTGATTCTCTTTAAAGTAGCAAAGAATGAGTTCAAACATATCCTGCATCCTAACGCCGTACTACCGGTACGGGTTAATAAACAGGTAATCTCTCCTTCGATTCAATCAACGGTACTGGCATTCACATTTCTGTATGCAGTTATCGCCATTATCAGCATACTCATTATGTTGGGTTTCGGAGTAGGATTTCTCGAGTCAATCGGAACCGTTGTTTCAAGTATGGGTAATATGGGACCGGGCCTCGGTACCTGTGGCCCGGCCTATTCGTGGAGTGAGTTACCCGATGCTGCAAAATGGTTACTTTCTTTCCTTATGCTCCTCGGACGTTTGGAATTATTTACGGTATTACTGCTCTTCAGTTCCGATTTCTGGAAAAAGAACTAAACGAGTATTGACATAGATCAATTGGAGTGCTAAAAAAACCTTTTTTGCTACTTAGAGTTTGCAAAAAGTATAAATATAAATCCTATATTTGCAGCCGTTATAAGAGAAAGATGAAACAAAGCTTAAAATTCGGATTACTTTTGGTACTGGCTTTGCTAATTCATTGCGTCACTAATGGAACAATGGAAGATATTTGCAAAGTTACCTCCCCGACTTATCGGCAGGAGAAGTGCTACGTATCCCAAGACCGTCCGATTCATAATGCGATTGAGCGTCTTTATAATCTATACTCCACCCAATCGTGCGATATGAGCCATACGGACGTCGCCCATGTTCCGACAGACAAGAGCATGTTATTACTGATCGCCTATTTCTGCGAACATTACAAATTGCAAAGTCCGCCTTACTCATTTTCGCTTCACACTCCCAACTACCTTTATGATCCTGTTACCCATTATATATATGGTTTAAGGAAGATTGTCATTTAGACAAGCCAGGGCACTATTTTTTATTCGATTTATTTCAGGCAATCAACCTCTTCTCCGGTGGGTGAAGGGTTTGTTGTTCATTTCTATAATATTCAATCTAAACAGCTATTGAATTATGAATTTTACATTTTTAGTTGTTGTTTTACTGACAGCGCTTGCTTTTGTCGGTGTTGTGATAGCTCTTTCGCGAGCTATTTCCCCCCGCTCATACAATGAGCAAAAGTTCGAGGCATACGAATGTGGTATACCGACACGTGGTAAATCATGGATGCAGTTCCGTGTGGGCTACTACTTGTTTGCTATTCTGTTCCTAATGTTCGATGTAGAAACAGCTTTTCTGTTTCCGTGGGCAGTAGTAATGCGTGACATGGGACCACAAGGACTTATTAGTATTCTCTTCTTCTTTATTATTTTAGTTCTGGGTCTTGCATACGCCTGGAGGAAAGGAGCATTGGAATGGAAATAACCAAAAAGCCAAAAATAAAATCAATACCTTATGAGGAGTTCATTGACAATGAGTCATTGGAAAAGTTGGTCAGGGGGCTTAATGCCGGAGGGGCAAATGTCGCTCTCGGAGTCCTTGACGATTTCATCAACTGGGGACGCAGCAATTCACTGTGGCCGCTTACTTTCGCAACCAGTTGTTGCGGTATCGAATTTATGGCATTGGGTGCCGCTCGTTATGACATGGCCCGCTTCGGGTTCGAAGTAGCACGTGCCAGTCCGCGTCAAGCTGATATGATTATGGTATGCGGAACAATCACGAATAAAATGGCTCCGGTATTGAAACGTCTGTATGACCAAATGCCCGATCCGAAGTATGTGGTGGCCGTGGGGGGATGCGCAGTCAGCGGAGGCCCTTTCAAAAAGTCTTACCACGTAGTGAACGGAGTAGACAAGATTCTTCCGGTAGATGTATATATCCCCGGATGTCCGCCGCGTCCCGAGGCGATGCTCTACGGATTGATGCAGCTCCAGCGCAAGGTGCGCCTGCAACGCTTCTTCGGCGGCGTGAACCGCCAGATCAGCGAGAAGGAGTACGAGGAGCTGCTCCGGCGCGACATTCCCGTGTCGCAGATTCTCGTCAATGTCGGCGATCCCAAAATTACCAACAATGACGACATAAGAGCCTTTAACGATCTGGACAGCGCCGCTTCGGAAAAACGCTTCCTTATTCTGGTGAACAAGGGCAAGGAGGGCTGGAACTGCCGTTCGCTGTGCGGCGTCGCCATGTTCCGCCAGCCGAAGTCCCGCGTCTTTGTCCTTCAGGCTTCCATGCGCTGCCTGCGCGCCATTGGCGATCAGCAGGAAGAGGGGCAGGTATATCTGACCGAAGAAAACGCCACTATCCTCAACGAGGAATTGCAACAGAACTTCCGCCTGACCACGGACGACCTGAAACGCCCCGAACGCGAAAGCCACACCTATGAAGTGCGTGTCCTGAAGAAAAAAAGCATCCCCCTGACCCGCGTACGCCACCTCTATGACTGCAAGGAAAAAACGCAGACGGCCCCCATCGATTTTGACATGGAAAACTGGGATGTGGAGCGCTACTGCATTCTCCATACCGAGGAAAAAACAGTCCTTCATCCGGGCCGACGCGATGCCCGCCAAACAACAACGGACATCAGCTACATCAAGGAACAGCGCGTTTGGAGCGCTTACACGCTCGTTGCCGAAATTGCCCGCTATCTTTACGCCTCTCCACTGAAAATTGAGAAGCTGCTCCGGGAGAGCCGCGAAGGGCTGGACGCCCTTGTTGCCAAGGTCAATCAGTTCAATGAACTGCTCTACGACAAGGTGATTCCCATGCTGTTTGAAACCTTGTACGAGGTAACAAATTACGATAAGCATGAACAGATAGAAGTCGATCTTGTCAATGAGCCGGTGAAAGGCTTCTTCGAGATTCATGGCGATCCGCAAAAGACGCAGCTCTTCAATGAATGGCACGCCGACAGCAAACGCACAGGCTTGGCCGACAAGAGTTTTCATCTTGACACCTACTGCTTTGACTCCATGCCGGAACAGGATTTCTTCCTGAATGTCATCCGGCAGGAGGCTATTCAGGAGGTTTATTTCACGGGAATGCTGACTCACGGCCAGACGGATTTCCACATC
>ENA-OPBS01001624-OPBS01001624.1-human-gut-metagenome-genome-assembly--contig:-NODE-1624-length-17070-cov-3.365854_pt1 | contig 17070 bp, 10 predicted proteins | sample MGYA00241074_ERZ501463 | MGnify/ENA primary metagenome ERZ501463 (study PRJEB25962, sample SAMEA2042578) | human gut metagenome | biome: human gut; feature: human-associated habitat; material: faeces...
TGTCTGCAAAGCTCAATTGACCATTAAACAACTCTTCCATAGCGTTACAAGATCGCAAACGCCAACACAATAGAATTGTACTATTTTGATGGCAAAAAAACACCATTTTTTGACGTTGTAAAGAAAAACCGAACGGAACAATTTTGTTCAATTCGGCTTGGGAACCTAAAAGTCGTCTAATGCGGCCACGATTCAACTGACACCAAGCAGCTTGAGGAATAGCTGATCGCGTTTGGTTGTTTCCGTGGTCCATTTGGAAGTACTGTCGTTACCTGTCGTAGCAACGTAGTCGACGCAACGGAACCAATCCAGAATTTGAATCAGTGAGTGCTGATCGAGCCAAGCAAGCAGCTTTTCTTCGAGATTCAACTCTTCCTTCGTTTTCTTTTCAGTGCTCTTTTGGGCAAGCCCCTTTTTCACATCCTGAATTCTCTTCGTCAGGAAGCAGTGATAGCCCAGCCCGACGAATTGTGCGAATTGTCTGCCGTAAAGGTTTTCCGGATACCACGTTCTGGGCTTGCGTCCGTCGAAGCTGTCCTTGTAGGTCGCGAACAACTCTTCAATCTTTTCGCGGAAGCGGTATGCTTTCAGAGCTTCAAAGGGATCGCGAATTTCGTTGCTCACGAGGACAAAGTACCCCCAGTATCGCTTGGCTTCTTCGATCTTTTCATTCTTGAAGGAAACCTTGACGCCTTTGCTTGTGCGCTTCACGATGAGGAAGTTGTCGATCAGCTTCTGGGCGGCAGGTCGGAATTCTTCAACACCATCTTCCAAATCTTTCTTGATTGAAAAAAGGCTCTCCTTGAGACGTCTTTCTTGAATCGGAGCTGCTGCCGGCTTGTAACAAACATGAACATACAAGCGCCGGGTGAATGTTTCAGTCTGTCCTGCTTCGTAGTTGCCGCGCGTGCGCTGACGAACGATGCTGAAATCGTGCTGGCGACGACGCATGACGGCATTGACACCGACATCAAACGGACAGGAATTTTCGAAAGCGCCAATCTCTTCGCGAACAGCATCAATTTCTTCACGAACCCATTTGTCGGTGCTGTTGGCGAGCATCAGGAACTTCACGTGCTCCCGCGCGAGGTAAGTCATGTTGGCCTGACAGTAAAAGCCGTTGTCAGCCACGATAACCGGTGCAGAGAGGCCCAGCACCTCAAGCTGCCGTAGAGAATTTGCCAGCGAGATCTTGTCCGGAATGTTTCCCGGCTGCTTGCTGAAAGCTACCGGTTCTCGATTCTCAACTGAATACTGGACCAGAAGCTTGATCGTATCCAGTCCGTCGCCATCCTTGTTGAATCCCTGACGCGCTTCGATTTGATTCTTCGAATATGTAGAAAAGGTCGTTGTGTCCAGAGCCAAATTCAAGCCCGACGAGGAAACTCTTTGAGCACGGCTTCGAAAATAGGCTTGCACGCCTGACTCATTACGTCCGACAGACGCAAAAAGCTTGCCGTACACATCCTGCGTGATGGGGTACTCGTAAGGTAACGGATTCATCATCTGCCACGTCTCCATGCGAGGTAGCGTATCACCATCAGTGGCAACCCAATATCGGGCGATTGAACTCAATTTCTGAGCATCCCCAATCTCGAAGCATGTCTTCAGATCCTCATCGATGCCCGATTCCTTTCCGGCCCATTCGAGAATTTTCTGCAGTCCGACATGCGTGCGCACAGCTTCAACCGGAGGCTCTACAACCTCAGAACGCGATTTTTTGGGGCGAGTCGGGATCATTTCCGTCGTTCCGGCCAGGATTTTTCCAAGAAGTCGGGTAGAGATCGTCTTGGTTTTCTGCGTCTTGGCGTCATATCCGGTAACGCGTTCATACACGTAAACATCGCCATTCGGGCGGGTGTCACGACGAATTCCAACATGCTTTTTTCCAGTGAGAGGACGTCCCATAATCTGCTCCAATGGTGCACCTGTATTATATTATAGGTGCACTATTGGAGTTAATAAAAAAAAGTCCGTGTGTTTCACGGACTTTTAGTTTGAAAGACCTACTCCCAACAGGGTTTCGTGGGGTCTTTCGACGACTTTTAGGCTTGGGAACAGGGGTTTTTGAAGAGCTTCCCTAGCTTGAAGCGCATGTACAACACTCTGGCCCAGTTAAGCGGCCATTTTTACTGGAAGCGGCACATCCTGACGCATGAGGGGGGATAATGCTTGTACTGCGACCAAGGATTTTCCGTAGGAACATCAGGTCAGCCGCGTGGAGTCATCGACAACCGTACTAGTGACTTCCTACACAATTCAACCTTTATAAATACTAGAGACCGAACATGGCGAACGATGAAATGACGACTTTGTCGGTAGCAGAAACCGACAACGACCCTCAGAAGAATGCACAGGCGCTGGAGCGGTTGCTCCAGTCGATGTTTGACGCATCCAACCAAATCGTCAGGGATGCAGGCACTCGCTTTGAGACCTTGATCCGAGACTGGTTCATGAACGAGCCTACCTACAAGGATCATTTTTCCGAAGTTCAGACCTGGAAGGATTGGGCAAACCAGCATCCGAACTTGACCTTCAACGCCAAGGACACCGGCATTGATCTGGTGGGTACGTTAGCGGACGGTTCCTATGCCGCCATTCAGTGCAAGTTCTATCAGGCCGACGCCCATGTTCCCAAGGCCGGGATTGATTCCTTCCTCGCGAATTCCAATCGCAAGGAGTTTACCGAGCGCTACATCGTCGCGACGAACGAAAGTTGGACAGGCAACGCTCAAGCTCAGCTTGCTGTTGCCAATCCTCCCGTCACGCTCATCAAGCGTTCCGACTTGGCCGCTTCGATGGTCGATTGGAGTGCATATGGTCAGGGTAAGGTTACGACCCGCGCGAAGAGGACGCCGCGTCCTTACCAGAAGGAAGCCATCCGCAACGTCGTTCAGGGCTTCGAGAAGGCTGATCGAGGCAAGCTCATCATGGCTTGCGGTACGGGCAAGACCTACACGTCGCTCAAGATCGCCGAAGAAATGGCCGGTCCGGGCAAGATCGTGATGTTCCTGGTTCCTTCTCTTTCCCTGCTGTCTCAGACCCTGACAGACTGGAAGCAGCAGTGCATCTACCCGATTAACGCCTTTGCCGTCTGTTCGGACGCCTCGACCGGCAAGACCGACGCTGAGGACATTGATTCTCTCACCACGGGCTCCGAACTCTGCTGGCCTGCGACGACGAATGCGTCCTCCCTTGCCGAAAAAATCAAGACGGCAGACAAGGAAGGCATGACGGTCATCTTCTCGACCTACCATTCCATGGAAGTCGTCGCCGACGCGCAGAAGAACCACGGCCTCGCCGACATTGATCTCGTCATCTGCGACGAAGCGCACAGGACTTCGGGCGGCTTCTTCAAGACGGAAGAGGAAAAGCCCTTCACGCGCATTCACAACGCCGATTTCATCCACGCCAAGAAGCGACTTTATATGACGGCTACCCCGAAGGTATACGGTGAGAGCGTCAAGGATCAGCAGGCGTCGGGCGACATCGAGCTTTATTCGATGGACGACGAGACCGTTTACGGCAAGACCTTCCATGAGATCTCCTTCACGCAGGCGGTTCAGCAGTACAACTGCCTCGTCGACTATAAGGTGATCGTCCTCACGGTCAACGAAGAACTCGTGAAGGACTCCTTCGGCTATGCCGACGTTGAAGCGGGCGGCCTTACGGTGTCGAACGCCGCCAAGGTAGTCGGGTGTTGGCGTGCCCTGAGCAAACTTGATCTCCAAAACGAAGTTTCCATGGGAGACGACTGCCAGCCGATGCGCCGAGCCGTAGGCTTCGCGCAGGTCATTCGTCCTAGCGAGAGATACGACCGTACCTCCTCGATGGCGTTTGCCGAATACTTCGGCAAGATCATCGAGAACTACAAGACCGCAGAAGTCGCCAAGCGCAAAGCAGAAGATCCCGATTTCGACGAGGCGAAGTTCCTTGAGACGCACCGCCTGCGTTGCGAAAGCAAGCACATCGACGGCTCGATGAACGCCATGGAGAAGGATGAACTCCTGACCTGGCTTCGTACTGAACCCGCAGAAAACGTCTGCAAGCTTCTCTTCAACGTCCGCTGTCTGTCCGAAGGTGTGGACGTGCCCGCACTGGACGCCGTGCTGTTCCTGTCCCCTCGCAAGTCGATGGTCGACGTGGTGCAGACGGTCGGGCGCGTCATGCGCAAGGCGCCCGGCAAGAAGCGCGGCTATGTCATCATTCCCATTGTGACGCCAGCCGGTGTTCCCCCCAACCTGGTTTTGGACAACAACAAGGACTTCGACACGGTTTGGCAGGTGCTTCGCGCCCTCAAATCCATTGACTCGAACTTCGGCTCGCTTGTTGACGGTCAGCTTGGCAAGATCGACGAATCCAAGATGGAAGTCATTTGCCTTTCCGACAAGGAGATCCAGCGCAGGAAAGAGGACAAAGGCAAGAAACATCCTCCCAAGAAACCTTCGGATGACATTAACAAAAAACGCCGTAAGGACGAAGAGGAGAGGAAGCGCATGAAAGAGGCGCAGATAGCCTTTGACTTCGGACGCAACGAAATCCTCGAGAATGAACTTAAGGCGCGCATCGTCAAGAAGGTCGGCAATCGCCGTGAATGGGAGGATTGGGCCGAGGACGTGGGGCAGATTTGTCAGGAGCAGATCAAGCACATCAACAAGGTGCTTGCCGAAAGCGAACCCTCCAAGAAGGCGTTTGAAGGCTTCAAGTCCGAACTCAAGAACACGCTCAACGGCGAACTCACCGATAATGAAGTGGTCGAGATGCTTGGCCAGCACGTCGTGACGAAGCCGATTCTGGACGCTTTCTTCGGCGATTATCCCTTCTCTGCGATGAATCCGATCGCCAAGGCCATGACTGAGATGGTCGAAAAGCTCGACAACGAAGGCATGAAGAAGGCGACGAAGTTGCTTAACGGCTTCTACAAGGCTGTCCAGATTCGTATGAAGAACGTCAAGACGGCAGCCGAACGCCAGACGGTCATCAAGGAGCTTTTCGAGAAGTTCTTCAAGTACGCTTTCCCGAAGCAGCAGGAGAAGTTGGGCATCGTCTACACTCCTGTGGAGATCGTGGACTTCATCAATCAGTCCGTTGCGGATGTGATGAAGAAGGAGTTCCATGCGGACATTGCCGATGAGGGCGTGCATATCCTCGATCCCTTCACGGGCACGGGCACCTTCATGGCTCGCCTAATCGAATCCGGACTCATCCCGCAAGACAAACTCAAGGCGAAGTTCGAGAACGAGCTTCACGCCAGCGAAATTATGCCTTTGGCGTACTACGTCGCGTCCATGAATCTTGAGTCGGTTTTCTACGAGCGTTGCCCGATTGACGACCCGTCGAAGTATGAGCCGAACAAGGTTCTCATCTGGACGGACACGTTTGCCGACCACACGAAGGCGGATCTCTTCAAGACCTCTCTGGCAGAGAACAACCAGCGCCTCAAGACCGTTCTTGAGTCGGACATTCGCGTGATTATCGGCAACCCGCCGTACTCGGTTGGGCAGGATAGTGCCAATGATGACAATCAGAATGAGCATTACGAAAAACTCGATGCCCGTATTGCAGAAACCTATGCAGCCAGAACAGAGGCGACGCTTAAGAACTCGCTTTACGATTCCTACATTCGCGCGTACCGTTGGGCTTCTGACCGCATTGGCGAAAAGGGTGTCATTGGCTTCGTGACGAATGCGGGTTGGATCGACTCCAACAGTGCCAACGGCATGCGCAAGTGCATGGCCGAAGAATTCAGCTCGATCTACATCTGGCATCTGAAGGGGAATCAGCGCACCGTCGGTGAGCAGTCTCGAAAGGAAGGCGGCAAGGTCTTTGGACAAGGCAGCCGCGCCCCCGTCGCCATTGTGATTCTCGTCAAGAAGCCTGAGCATAAGGGCAAGTGCAAGATTCACTTCGCCGCAGTAGACGACTATCTGACGCGTGAGGAAAAGCTCAAGCAGACGGCGGATGCCAAGAGCATCTACGGCCTCAAGTTCGAGGACATCGTGCCCGACTCTCACGGTGACTGGATGAACCAGCGTGATGATTCGTTCTCGAAATTCATGCGTCTTGACGGCAAGAAGACTGTTGAAAAGTCTGTATTTGTCAATTTCTCTTGTGGAGTGAAAACGAACCGAGACGCATGGACCTATAACTCGAATCAATCCTTGCTAAAGCAAAATGTAGAAACTCTAATCCGTAACTACAACAAACAGGCCTCAGAGTTCGCAAACAACACTCGTTTTGAAATTGACATGGATCCTACCAAAATGAACTGGGATAGGCCGCAAAAACGCGATGTCATAAAGGGAGTGCAAGTTTCTGGATTCAATCCTGAACATTTGTACAAGTCGATGTATCGTCCCTTCTTTGGTCAGTCTCTTTATTTTGATAGGTACTGGAACAACTGCGTGTACCAAATGCCTCAGCTTTACCCGACTAACAACGCGAGGAACCTCGCTATCTGCGTGACTGGTGTTGGTGCTAAAGAATTCAGTTGTCTGCTCACCGATGCCGTTACGGATTTCCAGTTGAATTTCAATGGTCAATGCTTCCCGCGCTACCTCTACGAACAGCAAGCCAGCGCCAAGGCCACTGAGAGCGCTTCCCTCTTCGAGGCCCCCTCTTCGGAGAATGAAGTCGCTGGTTATAAGCGCAAGGATGCGATTACGCCTGAAGCCCTGAAGCACTTCCAAGATGCCTACCCTGGTGAGAGCGTCACGACTGATGCGATCTTCTACTACATCTACGGCATCCTGCATTCGGAGGAATACCGCACCCGCTACGCCAACAACCTCATGAAGGAGCTTCCGCGCATCCCGCGCGTGGCCACTTACGAGGCGTTCAAGAAGTTCGAGGAGGCGGGCCGCAAGCTGGCTGAGCTGCACGTGAACTTCGAGCAGGTCGAAGAGTACAAGGCGGTCAAGGTCAACATCGACAAGCGTGAAGGCTGGTCCTACTACGTCACGCAGATGAAGTACGGCAAGATTCCGGGCAAGACGGGCAATGCCGCCAAGGACAAGACGAAGCTCGTCTACAACGACTTCATCACGATCGAGGGCATCCCGCTTGAGGCTCAGGAGTACGTGGTTAACAAGCGTTCCGCTCTTGACTGGATTGTTGAGCGTGCCTGCGTGAAAGTGGACAAGGACAGCGGCATTGTCAACGACTTCAACGACTTCGCCGCAGAGAAGGGAGATCCCCGCTATCCGCTCTCGCTGTTCCTGAAGGTGCTGACGGTGAGTCTTGAGACGATGAAGATCGTGAAGGGACTTCCCAAGCTTGACATTCATCAGCTGGACAAACAACCGTAAGGCTGGAAAGCCGTCAAGTAACTCGTTCTTAACTGACTCGCATAGCATGCCTCTGGTTGAGACTAACCAGAGGCATGCGTTTATTTACGCCTAACCTAATTGAGAATTCCACACACGAGATCGGCTCAACGTGTAGTCGATAACCGCAAAAGGGGGTGTTGCAAAAGTCAGGCTCTCCTGAACTTTGCAACACCCCCTTTGATCTTTGGGATATCCGGACGAAGCTTTTTTTCTACCGCCTCATCCCAGTTTCTCGTTAGAAGCGGTGAACCATGCCGGCCACAACTTCGTAGGCCTTGAGATCGTCCGTATCGGCACGGGAATGGATCTTGCCAAGTTCAGCTTCGGTATAGGCGCCGCCTGCATAGACGCTGGTACGCTTGGAGAGGTCATAGACATAACCGACAGCCAGCGAGGTTTCGGTGTAGTCGTTCTTGCCGTTGACCACGCATTCGGCATAGCGATAGCCAAGATCGGCCTTGAACGTACCGCCGAAGGCAGGAACGTCGGTACCGAGCGTCACGGCATGGCCGTCAACATAACCCGTGGCCATGTTGAAGTCGGAGAAGGAACCACCGAGGCCCTTGAGCGTGGTATTGTCCGAGGCCTTGATGCGCATGTGATGGTCGTATTCACCGGTAGCGTAGACCTTGGCGACGCCGAAGTCATACGTTGCACCGACGAGGAAGTTGTAGCCGTCCTTCTTTTCGCGCCAGTCGATGGCCGTGCCCGTGCCGCGCGGCAGGTTGGACCACTTGTTGGTCTGTGCAATGCCGATGAGCTCGAGGTTGCCGATGCCGTAGGTCAGGGCGATCGAAATCTGGCGGTCGGCGGTGGACTTGCCCTCCTGGGCCTTGACATTCCCACCGTGGGATTCCTTCGTGTCAGGCTGGAAGGAGTACTGGGCGTAGAACTTGAGACCAGCGAGTTCGGGAGAGGCGTAGGTCACCGTGTTGTCGAGACGGCCCCAGTCGGAGACATGGAAGTTCTTGCCGCCGATATGGGAGCCCCAACCGCCGGAGAAGACGCTGAAGCGGTTCATCAGGCCGTAGGTACCGTTGGCGCTCATCAGTGTACCGTTCAAGAGGCGTTTCCGGCTCTCGTACACTCTTCTGGCTGATCGGATTTGGGAAGAGCGGCACTGGACCGGTCCCCCATCGCGTCATCGTGCGCGAATCCCGGAGCGATGCCCGTCGAGAATGGGACGTCCGCTTCATCCAGACGAATATTCCCGACATGAACGACGGCACCTGTGCCGACCTCTGGAAGAAGAGCTCAGAGGAGCTCTACAACCTGCTTTACTGCCAACGTGGGTTGGCTGAACAGTACAACCAGGAATTCAAGGTTCAGCCGTTCGGCAAGCGTGTCAGCTCTACGCGCCAGACGACGAATTCCTATCGAATGCTTCTGGCAGCGTTGTGTCAGGCTACATTCCGATTCCTGAGAACAAAGTTCTTCCGCAAGGGCACGCAGTGGCACACCGCTACGCTGACGAAGTTCCGCCGAGAATGCATTCAGGTGCCTGCGATTGCCATCAAGAACACCAGACGCCACCTGACGCTCGCCTTTGACCGAGCCGCTCTGAGCAGCTCCTGCCTGACTCGCATGCTCTGCCTCGAAAGATAGCTTTTTCCAGAGCGACCCCGACTCGTTGTCTTTCGGGGGTTGGGGGAATTACGTCCAAAAATCGAAAAATTAACGAAAACCGCCAAATTCCTCTGCAGATTTTGGCGGTTTAATCGTTTGGACAATTGAACGAGGCTTTCTGAAAGTCTCGTTCAAAATTCGGGTTAGGACTTTCTTCAGCTTGTCCCGTTCGGTCGTCTGAACGTAGCTAGAAGCAGATCATGCAGAGTCTCTCGCGCCTGAAGCTACGCGGCGGAGATCTTGGTGAAAATGGCAAAGCACATGATTTGTTCTGGCATTCACGTGGTTTGCGGGCGGAAGCTCTTGGCGAGGTCTTCTGTCCTGTCGAGAGAGAAGGGCATGTTTGCGCGAGGGCTTCAGGGATCCCCCTCTAGGATTTTGGATATGGGTTCGTGGTGGTCCCGAGTCCAGCAACCCTACCCATGACCAGACAATTCGTCAGCATGGCGCCGCCAAGACGATCACGCCCGAAAATTCCGCCCACTACCTCCCCTGCCGCAAACAAATGAGGGATGGGGTTGCCAGCATTGTTCAACACGCGTGCCTGATCGTCAGTCATCAGGCCGTCCAATGACGTATGTACATAAATTCCCTCTCTGCCCCAGTAAAAAGGCGGTTTGTCGATCGTCTGCGTAAAAACGGTTTTTCCGAACTGGCGATCAACGCCATCTCGGACACCACGATTGTATTCATCGAGCGTGTGCTGTAGAACCTCAGCGTTGATCCCCATGCCTCTTGCCATTTCACGCACGGAGTCGGACTTCCTGACAATGCCGTTGATGAGTTTTGTGCCCAGCGTTGCCCCTTTTCGAGATTGACTGTCGGTGATCACCCAAAAACCTTTTTCAGGCAAATTCATGATGACTGAGGCAAGCTTGTTGCGTGTTGCAGCTTCGTTGACGAAGCGCTTTCCATCATCGTCCACATAAATATCTCCGCCGGCATAATCCAGAATTCGCCCGCCTCCGATGGGCAACAACTGACATCCCATACCCTGAGTGCAGGCTGCTCCTATCCCTTGAGCCATACACAATCCGTCGCCGTCGGCTCCGTCCCACAAAAGTCCATAGGGATTTGCCGAGGTTTTCAGCTCAGGCGTCAGGCGTCCGTCTATCTTCTGGCGCAGGGTGGAATTTGCAGTGAATCCACCGGTGGCCAAAATCACCTGATCGGCAGTCACTTGCGAACGACCAAATGGTTCCTCCACTTCCACAGCCAAGGCATGGGGCTTCTGCATCAGTTTAAGTGCCTTGGTGCGCAAAAAAATGGGCGCCCCCAAGCGCACGACGGCGGCAAGCATAGCCGTCACATAGGTTCGTCCTGCCGCACTCCCTTGCGAAGTCGCGGCGAATGCACGTGGATGAACACCAGCCGTGGCCTGAAAAGGTGGGCCGAATTGAATGTCCTCTCTTTCCAGAATGGCAAGGGCTTCCTCGGATCCCTCGGCGATGCGCGTCAGGATGGCGCGATTGCCAACTTGGCCGCCGATTTTCCACGCATCTTCAACAAATTGCTCAACGGAGTCCCTGACTTTGTACTGGCCTTGTCTAGCAGGAGAAACAGCGGCTATAGATCCGCTGGACAATAAGCTGTGGCCCCCTATCAACGGTCCTTTTTCAATCAGGCAGACGCACTTTCCAGCTTGTCTGGCTGCGTAGGCGGCGCTTAAACCCGCCAAACCAGAACCGACCACCAAAACCTCGCAAGTTGCGGGCAAGGGTTCGGCACCCACAGCACCCATAGCAGGCATGTACAGCCCCGATCCCAGCAAACAACCGAGCCATTGACGGCGCGTAATCATGAGTTTCTCCTGCGGACGGATTCAGGCACTTCTTGCAACCATTGGTAGGCTTCCAACGACGTATGTGCACCGATTTTGGCGAAGGCATTTTGTCGATGCATCTTGACTGTCGTGGGACTTAGATTCAGCGTTGAGGCGGCATCCTTTATCTGCAAACCTCTTGCAAACAATTCCAATACCTCAAGTTCGCGGGGGGTTAAAGTTCGATAAACTTGGATGATGCTGTTGTCGGCGGCTTGATTCAGGGCGTCCTTCACGGATTGGTCGCAGGCGTTGCGAACGATCTGGATGAGTTTTTCAACGCTTTCCTGTTTTTCCAGATAGTCGATGGCGCCGTTCTTCAACGTTTGGACAGCCGTCTGTACATCGGCGTGGCCCGTCATGATGATAATCGGCAGGCGATTGCCGCGCCGATTCAGTTCTTCTTGCAACTGAGGGCCTGACAAGCCGGGCATGCGAATGTCCAACAAAATGCATCCCGGTCGCTTCGTGCTGGCCTTCTCAAGGAAAGAGGACGCATCAGCAAAACTTTCGACATCCCATCCCTCCAGTCGGAAAAGCATTTCATGACTGTCTCTAAACGCGTCATCGTCGTCGATGATCCTCACCAAAGGTTGAAATTCCGTCTCCATGATCTAATTTCCCCTCATTCTGAAACGTCTTTTTTAAGAAGCACGTGAACGGACAGACCGCCTTTTTCATTTGCTTCGAACTGCAAGGCTGAGCCATGGCTCTCTGCAATTCCCCTGCAGATCGAGAGTCCCAACCCCAAACCGTTCCCAGTGCCTGCAATGCGCGCCGTGGTGGATGTCGGTCGCACAAGCGCCTCCAACACGTCAGGCGCAACAGGCAGTCCGGCATTACTGACTATCAACTCGTAAAAGTCACCGTTATTTTTCACGGTGACACTCAAGGGCTCCTCATAGGCATGGATGGGCTGAGAGGATTCATTCAGAGCTCTTGCGCCATTTCGAAGCAGGTTGACGATCAGTAATTCCAACTCAAGCGCATCGGCAAATATACATAATCCGGTATCCGAGCAAAGGCAAACATGTGTCAAGCCTCTGCGACTTTCGGGAGATTCTGCCTCAAACGCATGAACACTTTTTTGCACGATACGACTAAGATCACACCGACTGTGATCGCCATCGGTTTTGGCGTGCCTGCGTACTCGTGCAATGATTTCGGCGATGCGTCCGACTTCTTTCACAATGCCGTTCATCGACCGCATAATGACAGGATCGTCTTTTTCCAATAATTGAGACAATCTGAGCGAAAGGACCTTCACGTATGCCGATATGGAGCCGATGGGGGTGTTGACCTCGTGGGCAATCATGCCCGAGAGTTGCTCCGCAATCGTCTTTCGTTCGAATACCGAGAGCTTTAATCGAGCTTCGTCAGCCTCTCTCCTCAGAGATTCTGATAATTGAATTGATTTCAATAGCGCATTCGTGCGCTTGTTTATAATTCGTCGCAACCGGAATTCGTTTAAAATCAAAATCCCAACAATACCAAAGAAGAATAGGATTACTGTTTTGTAGCGTTGAAAAATGGACATTAGTCCCATGTCTCTCAAATAAGCATAGGGACCCACTTTCAAATCCCGACAGAGCCTTTTCACTTGGGCATCGGAAACATTTGTCACCCACTCAAAATGATGAATGTCGTTTGTCCTCGAATCCGATTGAAGTCCTTCGGAGAGCAACGCCACAGTCACCTCCCGAACGACTCGCTCAGGCGCTTTCTGTGTGGCCAACAACGCCACATCAGGATAAAGGTCGGTTGAACGGGCACAGTAACCCAACCTCATTTCGTCGACAGTACGCCGATCATGTAAGACTCTGTATGCCGAGCGGTCAACCAGATGGTCCTTCTCCAGCCTCTCCATCAAGCAAACGGGCATGATCGCCACATCGACCGTTCCAGCAGACAACGCAAGCAAAACATCGGGATAGGCGTTATTGAGAAAATGCGTCGAGCCGAAAAAATGATCGGGATTGAAACCGTTTTTGTGGATCTCTCCGTTTGCGGCCAACCAACCGTCGACGGTATTGGGCAATGAAGCCGCGGCACGTCGTCCCCTGAGTTGTTTGAGTTCGTTCAACTGGCTGTCCTTCCGAACCCAGAAGGTCGAGCCTATGGACGCTTCTGCGGACCTGCTTGGCACAGATTTGCGGTACGCAATGGTTGAAAAGGGACCGATCTCAAAGTTACTGAGCTCGTAAATGAAGCCCGCCGGGGCTATCAGGAAGTCGGGATTGACGCGCAGGATCGAACTGGCCGCATCGGCCGTCATGACGGGCACCGTTCTCCACTGATACTGAGGCAGTGCCTTTGCGAGATTGTCGAGCGTCTGACGCACGTCCTTGGACTCGTAGGCCGTCAAAAACGTATCGGGTATCCCGACGGTGAGCGTCATCCGTGGTACTGGAGGTTTGCCCGACGTGCGGCCAGAACGCGCTGGCCATCCTGTCTCATCGATATCCGCTCCCTTGGTGAGGCCGACACACCCCATCGCAAGCACGAAAAAGATTAACCCTGTGCGCCACACGTCTTTTTTCAGTCAACAAAAGTGGAGGTGACCACATTATCTCAGTCTTTGCAAAGCTTCGGATACCTCCCCACAGAGGTAGTCGCAAAAGAGGATTTTTTTCCACAATGTCGACAACCAAGGCGCGGAAGCGCGAACCAACCTACGTCGCCTCCCTTGCCTTGAACTCACATTTCAAAGGAATCTCATCATGAACTTTTCTCGCATGACCGCTGCCGTTGCCGCAGCACTCGTGATGTCTTTTGTCGCCACGAACGCCTCGGCTGAATCGTATATCCGTCCCCTGCCCCAGCATCCGATTACTGTCGGCGCAACGACCTTGGGTGACATTCGCCCTGTCGTGACCGTTCCTCTGGTTGCTCAGACGCACGACAACATCCTGAAGGAAACGTCGACGGTAAAGGCCCTCAATCCCGACATGATCGAAGTGCGTGCCGACTTCTGGGACTTCATCGAGGACACGGACGCCTCCTTGAAGATGTTGCGCGACATCAGGGCTCAGATGAAGGACGTGCCGATTCTTCTCACCGTGCGCATCAAGGCTGAACGTGGTCACAAGGATGTTTCCGAGAATGCCAAGTTCAATTTCTATCGTGCGGCCGCCAAGGAAAAGCTTGCCGACTTCATCGACATCGAACTGGCTTACGGTCCTGAAAAGATTACGGCGCTGAAGAATGACCTCAAGGGTACGGGCGTGTCTTTGGTTGTGGCTTACCATGACCTCAATGGCACTCCCAGCAAGGATGAAATCGTCAAGCTGATGGAGCGTGAAGTGCAGGCGGGCGGCGACGTTGCCAAGATCGTCGTCAAACCCAACTGTGAAGAAGACGTGCTCACCTTCCTCGGAGGCACGCTCGCATTCCGTCGCGCTCATCCTGATTTCCCGATCATTGCTTCTGGTAGCGGTGACAAGGGCCGCGTTACCCGCATCATCGGCGGTCTGTTCGGTATTGACTTGACGTTTGCTTCGGGCGTCAAGGGTTCCAACCCCACGCAGATGCCCGTCTCCACGATGCGTACGACCAATCAGATCGTTTATCCTATGGCTAAGTAATTTTCTTACTCCCGTCCATCGAAGCTCCGCGTGGGACCCGCCTGCGGAGCTTCGCCCATGATGGAAATCCTTGCGTTGACTGGAAGGACAGCCACCATGTCATCCTTCTCAAGGAGACTTCGTGATGAAAACTCAATTCAAACTGATTACCCTTGCAACACTTCTTGCGACCGCCGTCGGGGCTGCATGGGCATCTCCGTCTTTTAAAGCCGGAACCTACACAGCCACTGCTCCCGGCATTCACGGCAATGTGACTGTTGAGGTGACGTTCACCGCCAACAAGATCGCAGACATCAAGGTCACCAAGCAGGCGGAAACCGTCGGTATCGGCTCCAAGGCCGTTGAACTCCTTCCCGGCCGCATGATCGCCGCCCAGGCTCCCGCCGTTGACGGCATCACGGGCGCCACCATCACCACCCAAGCCATTCGCACGGCGGTCTCCGACTGCATCAAGCAGGATGGCGTCGATCCTACCGTTCTTGTTCCTCTCGTCGTCAAGAAGACGGGTGGTCAGAAAACGCTTGAAACCGACATGGTTGTTGTGGGTGGCGGCGGTTCTGGCATGTCCGCCACGATCCGCGGCCGCATGAACGGCATGAACGTCATCCTCGTCGAGAAGATGCCGTACATCGGCGGCGCCGCCGCCATCTCCGGCGGTCAGGTCGTCGCCCAGGGCTCCAAGCTCCAGAAGGCCTTCGGCTCCACGGAAGACTCGCCCGAGTCCATGATCAAGGACTTCATGGCCAACGGCCACAACCTCAACGACCCGGGCAAGATCTCGCTCTACGCCAACAATGTCGGTGCCACGATCGACTGGCTGCATGAAAAGGTAGGCGTGAAGTTCATCCCGAACGACCTGCCGTTCCTCGCCGAGTACTCCCACCGCCGCGCCCTTGAATTCGAAGGCGGCGCTAAGACGATGGCCCAGCACCTTCGTGAAGTCATCGCCGGCAACGGCGCGCAGGTCCTCTACAGCACCCGCGTCGAAAAGCTTCTTCAGGACAAGGATGGCCGCGTGATCGGCGTCGAAGCCACGGACGATAACGGCGTCAAGTACACGATCAAGTCCAAGGCCACGCTGCTCACCACGGGCGGCTTCGGCAACAACAAGGACATGCTCGTCGAGCCGATCAAGTCCACGCTCTACTACGGTCCCGTCTCCTCCACGGGCGACGGCCACCGCATGGCCATGGAACTCGGCGCCAAGACGCAGCTCATGCAATACGGCAAGCGCTACCCGAACGGCATTGAAGTCGCGCCGGGCAAGGCCAAGTCCACCATTTACGCCAACGTCGGCGCCTTTGATCAGGCTGGCATCCTCGTCAACATCGACGGTAAGCGCTTCGTGAACGAAAAGGCCTCGAACCGCCACATTCTCGAGCCGATGCTCAAGAACTCCAACGGTCAGGGCTACGTCTTCATGGACCAGAAGTCCTGGGAAGGCTTCTACAAGCGCCTGCCTGAAACGGGCGTCTCCCATGAGGATGCCGACAAGTACCTCGCCCAGGACGGCAAGACCGCTCCGCTCTTCGTGAAGGGCGCCACGGTTGAGGAAGTCGCCGCCAAGGCTGGCATCAACGCTGCCAACCTCAAGGATACGGTCGAACGCTACAACGGCTTCGTCAAGGCCAAGAAGGACGCCGACTTCGATCGTCCGGTCCAGTACATGAATGCCGTGATCTCCGCTGAAGGTCCGTACTATATCGTCGAGCAGCGTCCCCGCTTCGCGACCACGATGGGGGGCCTCTGCACGAACGACAAGCTCAACGTCATCACCAAGGACGGCAAGCTCATCCCGGGTCTCTACGCGGCGGGGGAACTCGTCGGCGGCGTGATGGGCGACGACTCCCCGGCTGGCGCCAACGTGGGTTGGGCCCTCACCTCCGGCCGTGTCGCCGCGGATGCCATCAAGGAAGCCGTGGACAAGTAACGTGCCTATATTTCCCCAAGGGACACTTTGAACACGTCCCTTAAACAAGAGGCCTCGAATCCTTCAAACGGGTTCGAGGCCTCTTAGTTTATTTATGGGTTTTGGCTACTTGACATCGTTGTTTTTGATTTCTTCGGCTGCTATTAGTAATCTCAACAAATAGGTTTCCAAAATCTCTCTAGCAAGAGCTATGGGCTCTCTTCTTGAAGATATCCTATTTGTAGAGACGCGTAATAACGCCCGCCTTTCCCTCGAGCCACGTGGCGGCGAACGCCGGGGTGTCGGGGGCGGAGCCCCTGACGGAATGATTCCACTTAGCCATGCACTTACCCACTCAAAGCTGCGAAGAGCCAAAATTAAGGATTGCCGTTCCATTGAGAGAGAATCACGGGAGCGTTCCGGATTGGCGCGAGAGCCGTTCCGTTTTGCGAGAATTCATGGGGTATGAGCCGTTCCATGAGCTGCGGCGATCGTTCCACTTTGCGAGAAAAAACGTTCCACTTTCGTGCTCGCGCGCAAGAAGGCTGCCGCCACGAAGGAGCGCTATGAAAGACTCTGCCGGGAATTGCTGCAGTTGCAGCACGAGCGTGAACTTGCAATGGGGCAGGAAATCCTCAGCGCGATGAAAAAGAGTGGGAAAAGCTACCGCGAGATCATGACGTTTCTCGGGTCCCCATAGGGCTTGAGGAAGCTCTTCAAAACCCCCATCTCTGAACGATGGGGGAAGCAGATTTGTTTAAACGAGTGACTTTTGACCAGGTGTTGAAAAGCGTCGAAAGT
>ENA-OPBS01001641-OPBS01001641.1-human-gut-metagenome-genome-assembly--contig:-NODE-1641-length-16980-cov-9.490103_pt1 | contig 16980 bp, 17 predicted proteins | sample MGYA00241074_ERZ501463 | MGnify/ENA primary metagenome ERZ501463 (study PRJEB25962, sample SAMEA2042578) | human gut metagenome | biome: human gut; feature: human-associated habitat; material: faeces...
AGGCAAAACAGGCTGGTGTGAGTACCGAAGGAACCACATCAGAGATTCTTGACAGGATTACCCATGCCAATGTAGTACGTCAGGCAAAACAGGCAGGAGTTAGCACAGAAGGGTCAACCTCCGAGATTCTTGACAGAATAACTCATGCCAATGTAGTGCGACAGGCAAAACAGGCTGGTGTAAGTACCGAAGGAACCACATCGGAAATACTTGATAGAATAACTCATGCCAATGTAGTGCGACAGGCAAAACAGGCTGGTGTGAGTACCGAAGGAACCACATCAGAGATTCTTGACAGAATAACCAAAAAGAATTTAGAGCGTCTAAATCGTTAACAACTGGAGAGTGAAGTGTCGAAGGATTCTATCACGCTATCCAGTTGAAGTACACCCAGAAGGAGAAGTATATCACCCAAGCGAATATGGCGAACAGGGCTATCGGTGCGATGATATAGAACACACGTAGAGACATCCAGACACCTTCGCCTCTGCGAACAATTTCTGCCAAATCTTCTGACTGGTCGCGGAACATGGCTTTCAGCTTTTTCATATGTTGGGCCAGAACCTCACTCTCTTGTTCTATTGCCTTGCGGTTTGTCTCCTGAACCTGAGCCACGCTGCCCTCGTCCAGATGGGCGGTGAGGTGCATGTTCTCTACGCGGACAATCTGCGCCACAATACCAGTGACTATATTGTCAGCAGAATCCTTGGCCGCATAGAAAGCCTTCATGGTTTCACTAAGGTCATCCTTGGCAGAATCCTGTGCCTTGGTCGCCTCGTTCAATGAGGTGCGCGAGAGTTCCATTTCCTGGATCTCCTTGCGCAACAAGCCCAGCTTCTCCTGAATCACATTCTCGGCTTCTGCCACTTGCAGGACATCCTCCAGTCCTGCGTTCTCGCCAGCATTGGCGGTTGGTGCCGCCTTCGATTCTTCCGTTGGGCGGTATTCTTGTATTGGTTTCTGTCTCAGTCCCATATTAACGTCCTCGTTTATATCCGTATTTCGGTTTTGGTGTACTCATTCGTGTGGCCATCTGTGCACATCGGCGTGCCCATTCCTCGTCATCGTCCTTGTCACGTCCCCAGCCGCTGTCTGGTGCGCTGCCACCTCCGCCGCTGCTCTCGCTCATGGAGGTTGCTGCGTCGATATAGCCAGCAAACAGGAGCATGGCGACCTTCACGACATCCTCATGTGTGGCAGTCTCGTTGTCTGGATGCACGGACACCTCACGGTCTATCAGGTCGTGAATGGCCTGTGGAATATCAATGTGACAGTTCTCGTCCTTATAAGGTATGTCTTTGATATATCGGGGCGGTTCGGCTGTCCGCTGTTGCTCTGCCTTCCGCTCCATATAACGCTCCACTACGGACTTCGGCTTAGTGGCATCAGGTGTGGCACTGACAGGTCGGGACAACTGGCTGTCAGGTTTCAGCCCTGTGCCAGAAGGAGCCCCTATGCGCTGTCCATCATGCTGATGGAGTTTCTGCCAGGTATGCTCTATCTTCGTCACAGTGAGGTTACGGGCTACGCCCAGTTCCGAAGCCTTGAAGTGGCTGTTGCCCATCCAGACGGTGTAGCCCACGAGTTTTCCCTGCTTGTCATGGCGGAGCATGACGGAATAGCCCTTAGACTTCATCTTGTCACAGTAGCCCTCCCAAGTGAACTTGTCAAGTTCACGGAGCGCAGCCTTGCAAGCATCGTTTATCTGGTGTCTGTGGCGGTCGCGTATATCCTTTGGCAGTTTCCATCTGCGGCGTTGGTTGATGATGTCAGCGGCCATCCAGCCACGCTCACGAATCTTGTGGTCGTTGTTCACATGACCGTCCATATCCACTCGGTTCACCACGATATGCAGATGTGGAATGCCGGATTCACTATCGACGTGGAGCGATGCCACATATTGGCTATGCGCCAGGTTGGTATGTGCGTCCTTCGGTCTGCCATGGTAAGGGGTCATGTCGATACAGTCAAACTCATTGATAAACTCATCGACGAGTTGCTGCCAGTCGGCCATCGTCCAGCCCTCGGTCTCTTCCTTGGAAGGGGACAGCTCTATGCGGATGGCAAACTTCTTGAACTCGTTGTTGCCATTGCGCTGCCTTTCTGTCTCTCGGATATGCAGCATCATCCGTCCCCAGATGGCAGACGGTGACAGGTCTTCCGGCAGGAAATTCAGCTTCACTGTCTCGGCATCGAGCTTGTCCATGGCATAGGTTGTCATGGCGGCTCCGTGTGAAATGGTGTGTACTTGTGCTATCATATGCAGGGTGGCATTTATCTGGACAGACTTTCAATGATATTGTTCCACCGCTCCATGAGGGTGTCCACTTTCTGGAGCCAGTAGCGCATGAAATCATCACTGCGGAAGAGCCTCCTGCGCTCTTCCTGGTTTCGGGTTTTGAGTGCATTCTTCACATGCACCAGTTCGCCCCTGGCATCGTTGAGGGCGGCGATGGCATCTGCCTCTCGCTGGGTCATCCGTGCCTTGGGATGGTGGCCGGTGATGACCTTTCGGACATAGCGGCTCATGGTCAGTCCGCACTTCTCGGCTATGCCGTCGGCGGTCTTGTATTCTGCTTCTGTCAGCCGTACCTGAATGCGTCGGGTGCGGTTCTCTTTAGGGTTGGTATCTGTCATTTCGGTTGTAAACTATAAGGGGTTAGGAAAACCAGTGCGAGCCTGCGAGTAGTGGCAAGAGGCACTTGTCGGCACGGATGCTGCGGAGCGCATTTGTGTGACATGGGCAACTCTTGCTATAACTGGTCGTAATTCGACCACGACTGACTGGGGCTTCACGGCTGTAAAGTCGCTGGCTGTCGGCTTAGTCATGGAAGAGTCCCTGTCGGTGTCAAACCGACTGTCAAAAGAGAAAGGTGGTAAGCGGTAGTCTGCTGACTTCCTTTTCCCTTTTGTTCGACTTGCTACACCCGTCGGCTCTTGCCGTAGGCATGTGCGAATAGGTGGAGCTGTTTCAGTCAGGAGAAGAAGCGGTAAGAGTCTGTCGTGGCTGTGACATCGGCAGACTGTTACGCCTCCTGACTGAGGGCTGCTTGCCAGACCATTACTTGCTCTCATGTAGCCAACGCTGTAAATCAACCTCCAGTTTTTCTGGAGTGTCTTTCTCGGCAATCCATAAGAGTTTGGCACCAAGACGTGCCACTTGTTTGTCGGTCAAATCTGGCATACATTTGTTGACCAGCTCTCCCACAACTTCCCACCGTCTGCCAAGTACGGCATCGGGAGATTTATCCTCGTCATTCCTGTGAAGGAAGTCAGAGACAGTCTTGTACTTGTTCATGGCGATTCGCAGGGTGAGCCAATCAGCATACCGCCAACGGTATCTGGCATAAACACGTGCGCCGATAAGGCAAAGCTCGAAAGCGTCAATAAGGTAGGCTCGGTCAAGGGGACGGCCTTTCTGCTGTTTCAAATCCTGTATCATGCCTCGTCCTCCTTGCCAGTGTCATCAGCATTGCTGCCAGAGTTTTCAGATGGGTAATCAACGGGAACGTTACCCAGCTGGCCATTGTTCAACAGCCGTACAATATCCGACAGGGCATAGCGGTTGTGACTGCCCACTTTCTTAGGGGCAATGATGCCACGTTTCTGCCAAAGCCAGAGGGTGGATTTGGCTATGCCCAGTTTTTCACATACCTGACCAGAAGAGAGGTAGGTCTCGCCATTGATGGCGTTCGCACCTGTCTTGGTCAGTTCCTTGCTCCTTGCCGCAAGGGTCATGTCAACGATATCCTTTGCGAATTTTGTGAGGTCGGCGGCAGTGACCTCCAGTTTGAGGTTGCCACCGCCAATCTCCATAAGTGTTGAAATATCCATGATGTTTTACAGTTAAATGGTGTATAATATGTATATGTGTATACTGTGTATAAGTGTATAGGATGTATAGGTGTATAGGAAGTATAGTTAATCAATCAGGTCAATAAGCTCCTTCTTCATGTCATCATCGATGGCACGATACCGGGCAAAAGCCTTGGAGCCTGCCACATGGCCGGACATCGAAGCAATCAGATTCGGGTCTTTGACCTGTTTGTACAGGTTGCCAATGAAGGTGCGGCGTGCCATGTGGCTGGACGCTATCTCATTGATGGGTCGTTTCACCTCCTGATGGGTAAGCGTGTCAATGACCGTGACGATGCGGTTGACACCTGCCTTGGTCAGTATCTCACGGATGGCATCATTGTACTTGAAATTGATGTGTTGGGGAAACAGCAGCTCGCCCTTGTTGCGGTTCAAGCGTTCAATGATGGACATCGCCTTTGCCCCAAGCGGCACACGGACGCTTGCCCCGACCTTGTTGCGGGTCTTCTGCGGAATGTACTCCAGCACACCGTCAATGATATTGTCGGTGGTGAAGCTCACAAGGTCGCCGTAACGGCATCCCACCATGCACTGGAAGATGAACATGTCACGGTAGCTTTCCAGCACGGGATTATCGCTGAAATCGTATGCCAATACCTGGTCTCGCTCAGCGATGTTCAGGTAATATGGCGTTCCGTAGAGCGTCCCCGGCATGTCGAACCTGTCGAAGGGGTTGTCGCCCTGTGCGCCATTGAGAAAAGCCCAGTGGACGATGGTGCGTACCATGGTAAGGATGTTGTTCACGGTGTTGCCCCCTCTGGGTGTCCTTATCCTGCCTTTGGTGCGGTTGTCGAGCGTTCCGTAGATGGAGGGGTACTTATCTACAAAGGTGTGTTCCTGCTCCACGAACTTCTTGAAGGCGGCAATGTCCTCAGCCGTGATGGAGCCGATGGTAAAGGAGTAGTCCTTCATCTTGCGGACGCTGCGTTGGTATTTCTCGAAGCGTTCTATCTTGTCTATGACACCTCGGTAGTTGGAAGCCTGATGTTTGTCGGACTTCTTCTCTTCAATGAACTTCCTGCCCCAGACGGCAAGGCCAGTCTCTACAATCTCGCCGTTCTGCACCTTGAAGGCATTGGGATGATGATAGGCGAAGATAAGCTGCTGCAGCCACTTGTTGGTTGCGCCGATGTAAAACTCCTTGGAGATAAGGCTGGTTATCTCCATCACGGAGCGGTTCAGGCGAAGCTGTTCCTCGTTAGACACCAGAGCCACACGGAGGCGGTAGCCCTGACGCTCGCTGCTCCAGTGGTTGGGGTTGATGGTCAGCTCACTTGCGGCCTTGATGTCCGTCCTTGTACGATCATCACGGACGCGGAAATATATGGTGGCCTTGTCGGTCACGTTGTTCTTGGCGGACTTGGCGCGGATAAAAGCGGAAATCTTCATGTCTATGATATTCTTATATTATTGGGTAATACGGTATTATTCAATCATCTTCAGGATGTCTCGCTTGGTTTCATCATCGATGGCACGGTAGCGAGTGAAGGAAACGCTGTTCTCTGTATGTCCCGTAAGTGACGCTATCAGCGCAGGGTCTTTGACCTGCTTGTAGAGGTTGCCGATGAAGGTGCGTCTGGCCAGATGTGAGGCGGCCACTTCATAGAGCGGACGCTGCTCTGCCTGACGTGTCAGCGGATTGAGGGTCATCACGATTCGGTCGATTCCTGCCATTTTGAGGATTCGCTTGATGTCTTGTCGGTATAGGTCATGTGAGAACCATCGGAAGAGGTATTCACATTCGGGGTCAAGTTCCTCCAAGATAGCCTTTGCCTTGTCACAAAGGGGAACACGCACAAGTTCCGTGCGGCCAGCCAGCAGATTCTTGTGCGGGATATATTCCAGGAAGTCACCATTGATGTGCTGCCATGTGAAGTATTCAAGGTCGTTGCTGCGACAGCCCACAAGACACTGGAAGATGAACTTGTCACGGTGACGCTCCAGACGTGGGTACTGGCTGAGGTCGAAGTTCATCACCTTGTCACGCTCTTCAATGGTAAGATAATAAGGTGTGCCGAAGAGCTGCTGGTCGAGCGATACATTGCGGAAGGAGGTGTCTGTCAGATAGCCTTCCTTCACAGCCCAGTTAAGGAACATGTTGAGTCTCTTGATGCCGCTTATAATGCCATTTCGGGAGATGGGGCGAATCCACTTCTCATTCTTGATGTTGAACTGGTCGAAGAACTTGCGGTTGGCATCACGGTACTCATGTTCATGTTCCATGTAGTCGGCATAGTCCTCCACCTGTTCCTTGTCGAAGAGTTCAAGGGAGAGGTGGAAGTCGGGATTGCCGTTGTTGTAGCCCAGCCACTTCTCATAACGCTGGAGTCGGTGAAGAACAGAGGTCTGCGCCTGGCGGTGCCAGTCGTTGAACTCCGACCGCTCCAGATACATCTTGAAGTAGTCTATCAGCCCTGGTTCCTCTCCGCTGTTATGCTCATCAGCAGGGAGGGCGGCTTTATCTTCGGTCTTGGTCTCTGCCATTTTCAGGGTGCAGTCCTCCAATGCGGCTGCAAGCCACTTAACATCCATGCCTTTCTTGTATTTTGTCTTTATCATGTTCAGTATCTTCTGTATTAACTCGTTTGTCTGTTGCTGCCGCTCTATCGGGACAACCTTTTTCGGGGTGTTGGCGGCATAGCCTGGCACTGACGCATCCCAGTATTCGGGATTGATGGTGATGGAACTGGCGGCTTTGATGTCCGTTTCCTTGTCTCTCAGTCGGAAGTAGAGGAAAGCAATATCCTCGTTTTTGCTCCGGCTTCGTCTCAGTGTGACGCTTACTTTCATTGCTTCGGGTATTTTGGGTTACTAATTGGTGTCCGTTGACCCTGTTTTGGGGTTCCCAAAATCTGTTTGGGGTTCCCAAATTTGGAGTTTTGAGGTTCCCAAAGTTAGTGAAAGGTTCCCAAATTGTTCCCGTTTATCCCGAATAATTGCGATTTCGTTTAGAAAGTTTAAGTTTTCGCAAATTGCTCTATATCAGTACATTTCAGCACATTTTTGACAGTCTAAAACAACCCAGTTATTCATAGCGATGTAAACCGAGATCGCACCGACCACAGCAACAACGCCAGCGATGGCATAACAGAGCTTCACGACGAAAGGCACGTACTTGGCAATCTCCTCCGTGACGGTTGCCAGAGCATCAGTACCGGCAGTGTAATCACCAGCGGCGTTCTGGGCATAGGTGGCAATGGTGCCACAGAGGAGCATCAAGGCAAGCGTCTTCATTCGCTTGGCTCCAAACAGATTTTTCGCAATTGTTTTGATTTTCTTCATTTGCTTTCTTTTGATTTACTTAATTTGTTACTACACACAATTATCTCTCCTGCAGGTTGAGATGTCTTTGTTATCCTTAATCTTTTTACCTATACTATGTTATATCCGAAGAAGGCAGGGAACAGGATGGTGGCACCTATCATGAAAAGGCATGCGCCGATAAGCATCATGATGGACTTGGTTACATCTCCTTCACCTGTATTCATCTTTATATATATCTGTAGTGCGCCAATGATGGCAACTATGGCTGATATGGCATACAGGAGATAAACCACGTAGAGCATCATGGTCACAGTGAAATCGTGGGCATTGCTAAGAGCATCAGCTCCCCAGCTGTAATCAACACCACCACATTTGGCAGATGCCGACATGGGCAAGAGGAGCATGATGCCTGCAATGGCAAACAATTGATTGTATTTACATCTTATCCCTGGCATTCTTCTTCTCTATTTTTCGTTTGTTATGCTTCTCGTTGAGATTCTGCATAAACTCATCAGCAAAGAAACTGCACTGAGCCTTGGGGTCGATATGCTCCAAGTGCGCATCATTCTCTTCATTGAGTTCCTGGCTTGTTACGGGCTGCTCCGTCTGGGACGGTTGTGGAGTTTCCTCAGCTACAGGAGGATTGACTACTACTGATTTGCCTGTTGGATTCAAAACCCTAAGTCCATCCTCCGTAACCTGTTCTGTATAGGTGGGGACGCTTAAATCAGGGTCATCGCTGTGCTCTTCCACCGCAACAGGCTGCTCCTCGTTGGCCATGTCACTGACATCATAGGTCTCTTCTTCTGTACTTTTTTCACCTTTCTTTCCGTGGAGGTCTAAAGTGATCTGTACTGCGAAGTACACCACATAAGCAAAGGTTAGGACGAGTGCAAATATTACAAATCCTGACATTGTTCAATTTGATTATTATGTTATCCAATATAATTATTATCATACTCTGAAGATAGACGCTTATCCTGTGTTATCCCGAAATTCAGTGCAAAGGAACATATAATTCAACGAACAAAGAAAAATTGCAGGGTTAAGCGTATCATACTTAACACACATTACAAAAGAAGTATGATTTTCTTTGCATAATCATACTATATAGGTCAAGTTGCTGTACATAACAACGAGATAAGGCTCCAGCGAAAAGCAATAGCCATTCGAGGAGCCTCAGTAAAGGAAAAAAGATTTGCTGCTGTATAAGCAAAAAAAAATCCTTGCCTATTGCAGACAAGGATTCAATGCTTTATTATATATGTAGTAAAGAAGCGGGGGGCGATTGTTCAGTTATCGTCCCAAGACATCTTCCTTCCAATATTCTTGTAGATTCTCTTTAATGCAGTTCATTACATCAGAGAAGTCAATATGTTCCTTCCAACGAATCTTTTTCAAGAACGCTTTCCACCAGGCATTACGTGTATCGTCTTGGGCAAACGTGTTCGTGAACAGGGCGAGGTTATCTTTGTATGATGTATTTCTGTTCTTGAAGGTGCTGACTATGGCTTCTTCTAGAAGAGCTTTGTCTATTTCATGATAGGTGAAGAGCTGGTACACATCAAAGAAATCCTTCATACGGCTGTTACTCTCGTCGCGGTCAACCATGGTGTGAAACTTCTCAGCAATCAGCGTTTCCAGCGAATAGGCATAGATTTCTACAGCTGGAACATCGGGAAGCAATAATGGGTAATCCAATGAGACAGGATAAGGCGTAACCACATCACCGAAGCCAATGTCAACAGATACCTGCTGCACTATAGTGTCCAAGTGGGCCACAACCTTCACACAAGTGCCTGGGTATTTCTTCTCAATGGCTATCGGTTCCAGTTCAAGAGAACCAGCATCAAAACGGACACCATCATCCTCACATTCCACACTGCATACCTTTTGGAACACTTCTTTAAGACTGTCCCTATCATTGCTGATGCGTTCACCGAGCAGGTCAATGTCGATGGTGGGTCGAGCCTTAAAACCATCCAATGCAAACAGCAGGGAACTTCCTTTCAACAAGAAGTGACTTTTATAAGGGCTTGCTGAAATGCGGAACAACAAGCGTTCGTGCAAGTATCTCACAAGCACCTTCATGTAATCCTGCTTCTCCTCTTTTGCCAGGTTTAGCAGACGTGTCTTAATTGACTTTCCAATATTCTTTGTCATAGTCTGGTCTCCAGATATTTAGTCAAGATGTTCTTTACTCTTAGTCTCCCTGCGTATTCATGGAGAAGTGTGATGTTGCGATTCTCATTTTTGAGATAATTGTCAATTACCTCACCGCACACGTCAAGACCTATCTTGTTGCGGTACTTTACGGCATCGCATACAGATCGCTCCATGTCTGTGATAAGAACCTTGTATCCCGAAATCTCCTTTTCCACAACGCCAAACTCAAGGTTCTCCTTCTTCCAATAATATAGGTCTATGGGAGGGTATTCGGGCAGACGTACCTTTCGCTTGGCATCGATGGCGATACATGTAGCTGCTGGCACATGCGTAGAAAGTCCATAGTGGGCAAATGCACTATAAAGGCAAAGCACCCCGTTAGGTACTATGCGCTGTACATCAATCATATTGTTTGCCAGCGCAGAAGTCTCGGCATAAACACCTTGACGGATTCGCATTAGCGTTCCGTCCACTGTGGCACGGCGCAGGTGTTCGTAATCACCACGGCTTTTCACTTCACCTGTGGTCATGAACCCGCCTTGCTTTTGCAGTGTTTCTATGATGTCCTTTCTATTCATCTCATTCACTGTTTTGGGTGCAAAGTTACAATCATTTATCGAAAATCACGAATGTTATTCGTAAAAAGTTACGGAGAATATAAAAATTCCCCGTAGTTTAATACATTTTACGAGGTATTCGTATTTATCAGAGTCTCATTTCGATTAAAAGAGAAAATATGGCAGCAGGTTTAAGTTTACATTCATCCATGTATATATACATGACCTTTTCAAACTTGGAAAAATAAACTTGCCTGTTCTCAATTCAAGTTTACCTACCTTATTATATATATAAGTCCATCTAAACTTAAACCTAAACTGCCTGGACTGGCAAGCCTTTTCTTTTTACCGAAAGAGAACTGCCCTCTGGAGTATATGATTTGGTGCTTGTTTATCAATAAAACGGCTTATTTTGCATAAAAAACGCGAATAACTTGCAGGAAGTTTGGTGTTCTGTAGATTATTCGTTAATTTTGCAAGCAAAATTTGCAGAACGTGCTAAAAGGCATGTGAAGCGATTAGTATCAACCCTAAAAAATAGAAAGGACAATAGCAAAGAATAGAAATTAATCGAATGGCACATGGAAGCAGAATGTGCAGTACATGCTCTAAATGTTTCCCAAATGTTTCCCAATCCCAATATATGTTGCTGAAAATCAGTACCCGTTAGCAGCGGCGCAGGCTGCCATTGAAGGCTGATTTCAATAATACTGAATAATGACATTTATGGGCTGCATGCTTTACTTGGTAATGGCATGCGGCCTATTTTGTTGGAAAAAACTGTAGTTTCTATTAATTTATTTGTATTTTCTTTAGTATATTTGCTTCCCATAATTTTATAGTTTCCAATAAGCAAGCAAAAAACGATGATATTGACAATTACGGCAGCATACGATGTTTGGACGAATGACTTCTATCAGAATAATGAAGCATTGGTATATAGTTTTGGGATAATTGTCATTCTGCTTTTGGTCATCATGATAATCATTTCCATCAGCAAGAGCAAAAGGTTGAAGACGTTGCAGCGCATCAATGAGGTTGCCGAAGAATCCAACCAGCTGAAGAATGCTTTCATCGCTAATATGACTCACGAAATTCGTACTCCTTTGAATGCCATTGTAGGCTTTACAACTATGCTTGCCGAAATGGATAATTTGGACAGAGAAACCCGTATGGCTTTTCTGAAGGAGATTAATGATAACAAGGACTCGCTGCTGCAACTGGTCAATGACTTGCTGGACTATTCGAAGATTGAGGCAAATACTCTGGAATATAACGATGGAGAAGTGGATGTAAACGCGCTGATTGATGAAGTCTGCACGACGGAGAATATGCGCTCGCATCCCACGGGCATTCAGGTGGAGTTTGTAGAACGGTTGCCTCAATGCCGTTTGGTGGTGGACCGCGTGCGTTTTGCCCAAGTCATAGGTAACTTGGTGAGGAACGCCTTGAAGTTTACGGAGATGGGCAGTGTGAAAATCGGTTGCAGGAGATTGAGCAACCATAACTTCTATTTTTATGTGGCAGATACAGGCTGTGGTATCGATGAAGTGGGAAGACATGCCATCTTTGAACGGTTTGTGAAGATGAACTACAATATCAAAGGTACGGGGTTGGGGCTTTCCATCACCAAATCTATTGTGGAGCACTATGGGGGAGGTATCGGTGTGGAGTCTAAGAAAGGGGAAGGCTCCACCTTCTATTTCACGTTGCCTGCCGGTATTGAATACAAAGAGTACGGTAAATTTTGATTTGCCAGTCCAAGAAGGCTCAATCAGCCATTTTCTTCAACTTCTTGAAGTGGCGGATTACTTCCAGATAATCGCGGTCGGTGCAGGCATTGAATTTATTCCATAAGTCACCCATTACAACGGCACCACCGAATCCGTAATCCTTAATCTCCAGTATGTTGTCGGGAGTAATGCCTCCCAAAGCCATGACTCTACTGTCTATGACCTTACTTTTTCCTGCTTGCCGCAACTCTTCGGCTGTGAAGCCGGACGTGACTCCGGACTTTGTGATGCAATTATATATCGGGCTTAGGAACAGATAGTCATAGAAATGCTTCTTGTTCTGCACTTCGTCCAGTGAATGGCAGGTGCAACTGATGTGGCCCGAATAGTCGTGGGGCTCTTTGGGATTGCGGGTGTTTAGATGAATCCCCATCAGGCTGAACTCTTCCTGCAGGTAGAAGTGCTCATGGGTAATGATGCGCTTATGGTATTTTTCGGGTATCAGCGTTAAAAGCCGTTCTGAATACATGGCGGGAGTTTCCGGCTTCCTCAGATGTAGAATATCCAGCCCCTCTTCGAATAGTGCCGTGATAATCTTGTCTTCTTCCACAAAAAATGTGGGTGCTGTTACTACGATGAGTTTCATTTCTTTTGTTTAACTTTTAAGTTTAGCAAAGTTAATGAATACTTATGGTAGAAGCCAAAGAATTTCTTTAAAATATGTTAGATGGCTATTTTAAACAAGAAAACGCATTCTTGAACCTTAGTTGCTCAAGAATGCGTCATTAACATGTTTAGTGGGACCTTGTTGCTTATTTCAGTCTTTTACCTACTACATCCCAGTCGATGATGCTCCACAGTTCGTTCACATGGTCGGCACGGCGGTTCTGGTAATCAAGATAGTAGGCATGTTCCCACACGTCGAATCCGAGTAGCGGAACAAGACCGGCGCGTACCGGATTGCTACCGTTGGCTTCTTTGGTGATGTGGAGTTTGCCGTTCTTGTCGGCAGACAACCAAGCCCATCCGGAGCCGAACAAGCCGACAGCTGCCGCGTTGAATTCCTTCTTGAAATTCTCAAAGCTGCCGAAGTCGCGTTTGATGGCTTCTGCCAGCTTGCCGGTAGGCTCGCTGTGGGCAGGCTTCGGAGCAAACTGTAAGAAGTATAATGTGTGGTTCAACACTTGTCCTGCATTGTTGAAGATGGCACCGTCCGGTGCTGTGGCAACAATGGTTACCAGGTCTTTGCCTTCAAATTCCGTTCCCGGAACGAGGTTGTTGAGGTTGTTCACGTAGGTTTGCAGATGTTTACCGTAGTGGTAATCTATGGTTTGCTGACTGATTACAGGTTCCAGTGCATTGTTAGTGTAGGGAAGTTTTGGCATTTCGTAAGTCATAACTGTTATCATTAAAATCGTTAATATTGTATTCATAAGTTTCAATTATTTAATTTTGGAACTTTACTATATAAACACTATAACCTATAGAAATGTTCGTACGTCTCCGAAGCTTTTTTTATCTTTGCCTCCGTAAAAACAAAGGAAGAAAAAATATCATCATTTTAAGATTATACGGATATGCCCGATTATATAGAGGAACTGAACGAAGGACAACGGAACGCGGTGTTATACAATGACGGTCCGTCACTGGTGATAGCCGGTGCCGGTTCGGGAAAGACGCGCGTGCTGACCTACAAGATTGCTTATCTGCTGGAGAATGGCTACCAGCCTTGGAACATTCTGGCATTGACCTTTACCAACAAGGCGGCGCGCGAAATGAAGGAGCGTATAGCCCGTCAGGTGGGGCCGGAGAGGGCGCGCCATCTGTGGATGGGAACCTTTCACTCCATGTTCCTGCGCATTCTGCATGTCGAGGCCGGGCATATCGGCTTCACTTCGCAGTTTACCATTTACGATACGGCAGACAGTAAAAGCTTGATACGTTCCATTATCAAGGAAATGGGGCTGGATGAGAAAGTGTACAAGCCGGGGATGGTGCAGGCGCGTATCTCGAATGCCAAGAATCATCTGGTTTCTCCGGCAGGCTATGCCAACAACAAGGAGGCTTACGAAGGAGACCGTGCTGCCAAGGTTCCGGCGCTTCGCGACATCTACCAGAGATATTGGGAGCGTTGCCGGCGGGCGGATGCGATGGACTTCGACGATTTGCTGTTCTACACATTCCTGCTGTTCCGAGACCACCCCGAGGTGTTGGCACGTTATCAGGAGCAGTTCCGTTACATTCTGGTGGATGAGTATCAGGATACCAATTTTGCACAGCACAGCATCGTGCTGCAACTTGCCAAGAACCATCAGCATGTCTGTGTGGTGGGGGATGATGCACAGAGTATTTACTCCTTCCGTGGTGCCGATATTGACAATATTCTCTACTTTACGAAAGTATATCCCGATACGAAGGTCTTCAAGCTGGAGCAGAATTACCGTTCCACCCAGACCATTGTCCGCGCGGCCAACAGCCTGATAGAAAAGAACCAGTGGCAGATACGCAAGGAAGTGTTCTCGGAAAAGGAGAAGGGAGAGGCCATTGGTGTGTACCAGGCATACAGTGATGTGGAAGAAGGGGATATTGTGGTGAATAAGATAGCTGAACTGCGGCGTGAAAAGCGCTATGCCTACTCTGATTTTGCGATACTCTACCGTACCAATGCGCAGAGCCGTATCTTTGAGGAAGCCATGCGCAAACGCAGTATGCCTTACCGTATTTACGGAGGCTTGTCGTTCTATCAACGCAAGGAAATCAAAGATGTTATTGCTTACTTCCGTCTGATAGTGAATCCCAATGATGAAGAGGCTTTCAAACGTATTATCAATTATCCTGCACGGGGTATCGGAGATACGACAGTGGGAAAAATCATTGCTGCCGCCACCGGGCACAATGTAAGTTTGTGGACCGTGCTTTGTGAGCCGTTGGCGTATGGCTTGAACTTCAATAAAGGTACGGTGGGAAAGTTGCAGGCATTCCGCGAACTTATATCTGCCTTTATCACAGATGCTGCGGAGAAGAATGCCTACGAGATCGGTGCCGACATTATTCGCCAATCGGGCATCATCAATGATGTGTGTCAGGACAACTCTCCCGAGAATCTGAGCCGTAAGGAGAATATAGAGGAGCTGGTGAACGGTATGAGTGATTTTTGTGCCCAACGGCAGGAGGAAGGAAACCCGAACGTGTTGTTGGGTGACTTCCTTTCGGAAGTTTCCCTTCTTACCGACCAGGATTCGGATAAGGATGGGGACGATGAGAAGATAACCCTGATGACTGTACATTCGGCCAAGGGATTGGAGTTCAAGAATGTGTTTGTAGTGGGGATGGAGGAGAATCTTTTTCCCAGCGGCATGGTGGGTGACTCTCCCCGGGCATTGGAGGAAGAACGGCGGCTGTTTTATGTAGCCATCACACGTGCCGAAGAACACTGTTTCCTGTCGTATGCAAAGACACGTTTCCGGTATGGCAAGATGGAGTTCGGCAGTCCCAGCCGTTTCCTGAAGGATATAGATATACGTTTCCTGCGTCTGCCTCAGGATGCGGGAATGTTCCGCAGGGTAGAGGAGGAAGCCGCCGCTTTCCGCAGGGAGAACGCCAGAGGCTTTGCGCCTGATAGGGAAGATGCTCCGTATGGAGGAAAAGAACGTGTGTCTGTACGACCGAAACAGCAGATTATTGCGCCGACCGTTCCACGTAATTTGAAACGGGTGGCGCCTTCTGCAAATACGGCAAGTACATCGCCTTCTGCCGGCGGGTCTGCCAACTGTGTACAGCAGGGACAACTGATAGAGCACGAACGTTTCGGCCTGGGTGAAGTTTTGAAAGTGGAGGGCGAAGGAGACAATGCGAAAGCCACCATCCGCTTCAAGAATGCGGGAGACAAACAACTTTTGCTGCGCTTCGCGCGTTTCAAAGTGCTGTCATAGGATAGTCGCATCTTTTGTCTCACACAAAAACGGGATATTTGTAAGAGGATGATGGTATAAGTGTAGGACCGTGGTATCTTAAAAAAAGACAGTTAGAACGATACATACGGACAATTTAGAATAGTAAATATAGATAGAAGAATGACAAATAAAGACTTTTCCCTTTTCCCTTCTCCCTGCTATATTATGGAAGAAGGATTGCTGAGAAAGAACCTCGCACTGATAAAAAGTGTGGCCGACCGCGCAGGTGTGGAGATAATCCTCGCTTTCAAATCATTTGCCATGTGGCGTTCCTTTCCCATTTTCAGGGAGTATATAGACCACTCTACGGCAAGTTCCGTCTACGAAGCCCGTCTGGCATTGGAGGAGTTCGGAAGTAAGGCACATACGTACTCGCCTGCCTATACCGAGGCCGATTTTCCGGAGATAATGCGGTGCAGCAGCCATATTACTTTCAATTCGCTTTCGCAGTTCCACCGCTTTTATCCGGTAGTGGTGGCGGAGGGAAGCGGCATTTCCTGCGGTATCCGTATCAATCCTGAATACTCTGAGGTGGAAACGGAGCTTTATAATCCCTGCGCACCCGGTACCCGCTTCGGTGTAATGGCCGACCCGCTTCCCGAAGAACTTCCGGCGGGTATTGAAGGTTTTCACTGTCATTGTCACTGCGAGTCTTCTTCCTACGAGCTGGAACACACATTGGAGCACTTGGAAGGAAAATTCTCCCGCTGGTTCTCACAGATTAAGTGGTTGAATTTAGGAGGCGGGCATCTGATGACGCGTAAGGATTATGATGTAGAGCATCTTGTCCGTCTGTTGCAGGGCTTGAAGGGGCGCTATCCACATCTTCAAATCATTCTTGAGCCCGGTTCCGCTTTTACTTGGCAGACCGGTGTGCTGAGCTCGGAGATAGTGGACATCGTGGAAAACCGCGGCATTCGTACCGCCATTCTCAACGTTAGCTTTACGTGCCACATGCCGGATTGTCTGGAGATGCCCTATCAGCCTGCAGTGCGTGGAGCGGAGATGGGCGATGCGGGCCCTTACGTCTATCGCCTTGGAGGAAACTCCTGCTTGAGCGGCGACTATATGGGACTGTGGAGTTTCGACCATGAGCTGCAGATAGGGGAGAGAATCGTCTTTGAGGACATGATACATTACACCACTGTAAAGACGAATATGTTCAATGGAATTCACCATCCGGCCATTGCAATGTGGACAAAAGAAGGAAAAGCTGAAGTTTTCAAGCAATTTTCTTATGAAGATTATCGTGGGCGAATGAGTTGATAATCAAAAGTCTGCTTGTATGCCTGGCGAAAATGTACACTTTTCTGTGTGAAAAAAGTCTGCGGAATGTTTGCAGGTTTAAGGAAAATATCTACCTTTGCATCCGCAATCGCGGAAATAGCTCAGTTGGTAGAGCATAACCTTGCCAAGGTTAGGGTCGCGAGT
>ENA-OPBS01001655-OPBS01001655.1-human-gut-metagenome-genome-assembly--contig:-NODE-1655-length-16883-cov-3.322914_pt1 | contig 16883 bp, 16 predicted proteins | sample MGYA00241074_ERZ501463 | MGnify/ENA primary metagenome ERZ501463 (study PRJEB25962, sample SAMEA2042578) | human gut metagenome | biome: human gut; feature: human-associated habitat; material: faeces...
CTGCGGAAGATTCTGTAACTGGATCAGCCGGCCCGCCCAGCGGCCGCTTCTATTCGCACCATAAAACTGGAACATCCCTCTCGCCCTGCCATCTGCACAGACGGCGTTCTGCATGGCCTGGTATTTCTTCACAGAGGACTTGGCAAGCTGCTGACGCAGCTCCAGCACCTCGGCGAGTTCCGGCGGTGCGGTTTTCAGCAGTTCCTTCACAGCTTTCTTATCCAGGGAGTCCACCTCAAGACCGTGTTTTGTGAGCCATTCCTTCATCTGCTGGACGGAGTTCGGATTTTCCAGAGCGGTAAGCTGCCGCATCTTTGCGGAGAGTTCCTCCCTGGAACGCTCATCGATGGCAATGGCCTGTTCCACCAGCACCATGTCAAGCTGTATGCCCCGGTCGTTGATCTCCTGGTCGAGATGGTATTCCTCCCACACGCTGTCCGGCACAGGATATTTGGAGAGCCTTGCCTGGATGGACATCTCCGTCTCCACATCGCGGATGTTGTATCGTTTAAACGCCAGCCACTTGTCCGGAGAGTGTTTGGGAAGGTTGCGGGTACGCTGACCATTGGACTTGGTTGGCGCACAGGGCTGGCAGAAATATTTAATGAGGTCTTTGCCCTCAGACAGCTTCTGTTTTTCCAATCCCAGCACAGCGCCGGCTCCCTCCAGGGATAAGGGCAGCCCCATGTACGCAGCCCAGACCATCGAGCATTTCCAGGAATCCGGCTTCAGATAGTCGCCGGTCGGATAGCCCAGGAACCGGGACAGGCAGATGCGTTCAAAATTGGCGTTGAAGGTCCATTTGGTCACAGTCTCATTCTCCAATGCGGAAAGAATCTCCGAAGGGATTTTCTCCCCACAGGCAAGGTCTATCTGCCGCACGGGACCGCCGTCCACGCTGTAGGCAAAGAGCAGGATTTCAAAATCGGGAGACTCTATGTAGCGGTATACACCCGTTTTTTGAAGGGGTTGACTACTGAAGGTCTCCAGATCGATGGATAAGGTTTGCATTTCGTCACTTCCTTCCATACCCCAACAGGGCGGCAGATCGCTCCGCCGCCCTGGGGCTTAGTCGCTTATTTCTCCAGCAGCTTCATGCGGTTTGCATGATATTCAGCGTCACGAAGCGCCTGTTCCCGCTCACGCTTTTCACGTTTGCGGTCATAGAGAAAGGACTGGATGCTGCTGATCAGAATGACGGAGCTGATGCACAACCAGATTCCGAGAACTGTAAAGAGAAGAATTGTCTGAATTGTTGTCATCGTGTTTTACCTCCACTGTCTTAACCGAGGAAATCCTCGTCGTCATCGGTTGCAAAGTCGGCTTCGGCGCTGGCCTTGCTGCCCAGGGGTTCGCCGGGACGGATGAGCTGCAGATTGTTCAGACCGCAGGCGATGCCCTTATTCCCGTTGCTATTGAAAGCGTACAGGTTGATGGACGCTCTGCCGTACACGCCGGAATACACCTCGGAGCGGGTCAGCACGGGATTGCGGTCTGCATCCACGATGCCGGGAGCGGTGGCGGAGTTGGCGTTGATGAAGTAGGCGTTCGCATAAGCGGGATCGTCGGGTCTTTCAATGTCGCCATCTCTCAGCGGGGTCTTGATTGCGGAGAGAGGAGGCACGGAGCGGCCGTTGCCCTTCAGCTTGGCCTGCCCCTCCTGGTAGGCGGCTTCAATAGCTGCCTTGATTTTTGCCACCGTCTTAGTGTCGGACTTCGGGATGATCAGCGATACCGAGTACTTCGGCGTGCCGCCGTTGATAGACTTGGGCTCCCAGACGTTGGCGTAAGACCAGCGGGTGTCGGGGCCGGTGATGACCTTCATAGGGTTGTTGACTCTGTTTGTGTTGTTAGACATATTACATTTCCTCCATAAAATCATTTTTCGCGGTATTCCATTCGGGCCGTTTATCGCTCGACCGCACGAGCGCCGGCCGGCCTTGCGGCTTTTCGATGTAGGGTGAGAGAATTTCCTCAAAGCGGGATTTGCCCAGCAGCTTCTGCATAGCGGTGATGCCGAGGAGCTTCTTTTCATAGGGGTCAAAGCCTATGCTTTCAACAGCAGCGGCAACTGCGGCTTCACTGGTATATTTGCGGTTGGAACGGCCCTCGACCAGCTTCCAGCCGGGGAATACTGTGCCACTGACAGCCTGTTGGAGCGCATATTCTTTCACGTCTGTTGCCCAGGATGTCAAAGCATCCACCTTGCCGAGAATATCGGCGATCTCCTCATCAGCGAGGAGCGCAGGGGTCTGGAATTCGTACCGGGCAAGAGCCAGGTTCGCTTCGGCGCGCTCCCTGCACTCGGCTTTCGCCTTGCAGAACCGGCACCACTCACCACAGCTGAAGGAGCCTTGACCTTCATAAGCAAGCTGCGCCTTCTGAGTCAGTTCACTGTTTGCCCATTCGTACAGGTCGGCCTTGTCCATCTCATACACGCTGATGTTGGACTTCCTCGGCTGATAGATGGTCATGCGGACAGTGTCGATGTCGTAGATGCCATCGAAGATTTCCAGAGCGCCCAAGGCATAGAGCATCATCTGTGGATTACGATCTGCAAGCACGAGGCATCCTTGCCCGTTTTTGTAATCGCAGATGTTCAGAACACCATCCGCAATGACGATGCAGTCTGCCGTGCCGAAGCCCTCTTTGACCCAGCGTGAGAAATCCACCCGCTGTTCGATCATGACCACGGGGTCGGCGCAGGTCTGCTTTGCAGTCTCCAGAAGCTCCGATACATAGGCAGCATACCCGGCGGCGCAGTCCTCCATCTCCTCGTTGTACCAGGAGAGGTTTTCGATGGGATCATCCGCCGGAATCCCCAGAGCCTGCTTCAGCCGAAACTCACAGAGCGCATGGGCGTCCGTCCCTTCGGCGGCGTAATCGCTGCCCTTGTCCTCGTAGGCTTCGCACAGCCTTGCGGAGGGCGGACAGTTGAGCCACCGTTCGGAAGAAGAAGCGGATAAGACTGCGTGCTTAACTGCCATTAGTCAGCACCTCCGCTTCGGCGAGCAATGCCTTGTAATGTGCGGGGTCGATCTGTGACAGCTTGGATGCGCCGTACTTTTGAAGCAGGGCGCGAATCTCGGCGGTGTGTCCCTGGCGGGATTTGTCCGCAAGCACGGCTCTGACCTGCTCCAGCGTCAGCTCCGGTTCGAGAGGAGAAGCAGGAGCATCCTCTGCCTGCGGTTCACTGCTGAATACCTTCGTCAGCCAGTCAACGGCATCCGAAATAGCAGCGGCAGCACTGCGAAGTTCTTCGATGGTCTGCGCCATATCGCTCATTCTGCTCATGTGATTTTCCTCCTTCCCTGGATTTGCTCTGCTGGCGTGCGATGTTCAGGTTGCTTGCCAGTCTCCTTGACACCACGCTGATCGCGGTCAAGACATCAATAATGTCCTCGTCGGCTCGGGCGTCATAATGGTTTGCGTTGTAACTCATATCAGCGGTCCCTCCTTTCCCAAGGCGTCTTGTGTTGCCTTTCACAGACCCATCTGGACAGGAAAGGAGGGGTTGGCCGAAAGATTTTAGAATTTTTCTTTGAGCCGCTTCAGAAGCTGATTTCTTTTATACACAAAGGTGTTCCGGGGCATATTCAGCCGCTCTGCACCGGCTCGTTCAGAAAGCCCGTCCGCAATTGCCATGAGGATCTCGTAGCTTTCCGGGTCGGATGACTGAAGCTCTGTGAGCAGGCCGTTCAGGATCAGGGAGTCGATATCGATCTCCGTGGTAAGCCTGCTGTCCGCAAGAAAGCTGGTGCGGGAGACGCCGTTCTCATAGGCGTTCTCCATCTCCGTGTCGATGGAGAGATGCTGGGGAGCGTCCTTCGGGATACAGCGGAACTCGCAGGTGTCGCAAATACCGTCGCACTTGTAGCTCTTTTTGTACGGGATGCAGCAGGCTCCGGCTCTCTGCTTTGCCTTGCGGGTAGTCCCTACGAACCGCTCCCAGTCGTGCTTCTGTTCCGGGGTGACCTCGATCCACTGCTTGAGCGGACGGTAGTAGATGGTTGATGTGGTCTGATTTTCATTGGTTTTCATAAAAAAGTCCTCCGATTTTCGATTTCTCGAAACGGAGGACTCTGGGTGCTGCCGCAAAAAGGGTGTAAAAACCTAACCGCAGTCCTAACGGAGTTCTCCGTTTCGGATTGCAGCTAACCCGCTCAAAAGGCAGCTGTGATATTGAGTTGTGCCGCCGGATACCGTTGAGCCATCAGTGATCAGCTGATGCGGTGTCGGGCGGGATCGCACCACTCGCAAACGCAAATCAATAGCTTTATTCTGAAAATAAGTTTTGCGTTCACAAATTTATATTGATTATCGCGTTTGATCGTGGTATAATGTGATATAAGGCGTTTTGGATTTCGCACAGACTGTGCGCTCCTTCTGCCTTATCACGATTTCATTATAGAAAATAGGACTTCCAAAACTCGTAGGTTTGCCTACATCTGCCTACATAAATGCCTACATTGGAAAGGATGGTGTCAACTTGAAGTTCTGCGACCTTGTACAGTTCATGCATCATAATTACGAAACAAAAATGAACGCCGCAGAATTTGTGAAGATTCTGACGGATGCCATCCTGGATGATGAGGCATTGGAAAAGGATTCTCCGAATCCACTTTATGGGCTTGGAAAATCCACACTGGAGGCATATTACAGTGGCAGGCTGCCAATTTCGCAGAAAAAGGCATCTGCACTTACGCCTCGACTGGATGAGGCAAAGTTTGCTGATTTCGTAAATACATACTCCTTCGATGCATTGAACCACATGAAGGACAAGCTGGCTGAGTTCGGATTCGATGTCGAACCTTCCGAAGTTGGGCAGGCCTGCGCTAATATCCTGGCTCAAATCATCAGACGCCGTTCGGAGGGATTATCCGATGATGTGACTGCGTTGAACTATCAGCGCATGGAGACAGGAAGAAGTCTAAAAAATATAGCCCCTGCGACAATAGAGCGCAGAGGCGATAAGTTACATATATCCGGTGAGGTCATAACGATTCATCAGGCACTTGTCCCTGATGATGTAGGCAAGCATGAACTTGATTACATTCGTGCTTTGTATGAGGCATATGCTCAGAAATTAAACAAGGAGACTTTTACTGCTGACGATGTTCCTTCCCTTCCGAAGCGATATGCAGAGAACTATAAGGAACAGCGTATGGCATATTATAGCGCAGTAAGTATCGAACGGTCTGTCCGGGATATCTTCGATGACGGAGAGGATGAGTTCGGCAGACTGAAGGATGATGCGTGGCACGGCATTAATACCACATACTGGAGGGATTACGAGGATGGTTACGCAAGGCTGAATGCCGTCCTTGAAAAAATAACAAGTACCACGCTCGACAGCTCCGTACTCAGCCAGATGCGGAATCTGATTGGTAATTTGGAGAAGAAAGGCATCTGCCATATATTGGTGAATGACGGTGTGATTGAGTCGTGGGTGAACATTGATGAGTAACAGACTTTTCAATACGCCCTTTGAGTTGTCTCTCCACGTGGTGCTACTTCTTGATGTGGCGAATGCCGGAATTACACTCGACAGAATTGCCGCTTATGACTTCATGGCGATTTACTGTGAGGACTTCGGCGTTGCAGATAAATCTCTAAATGGGCAAAATGGCTTTGCATATAGTGAGTTATCCGCAAGGCGGAACCTTATAAAAACTGCAATAAAGAATCTGGTAGTTGATGGGCTGGTTATAGCCACGGATGATGAAGCAGGTATCCTTTATTCCGCTTCAGAAAGTGGAAGAAACATGAGCAAGAGTTTCCAATCAGAATATGCCAAGCGGTACAAAGAACTGATGCGGCTTGTTGTTGCGAAGTATGGGAACTATAGCGATGTCCAGCTGTTCAACGAAATTAGTCGGCAATCAACGAAATCCTTAAGGAGGTAACGCGATGGCGGGATTTTACATTAAAAAAGTTATAGCGAAAAGCGCCGCCAAGGGCGATGCCAGCGTTTCCTTCGGTAAAGGACTGACCATCATACAGGGACGCTCTGACAGTGGAAAGACCTGCGTGGCAAATTGTATTGACTTTATCTTCGGTGGATCCGTGGACAAGCCGTTTAAGGAAACGGCAAAATATGACGGCGTGACCATGATTGTCGGATCAAATGACCGTGATGGCGAAGTCACTCTTCATAGGAATGTGGGAAAGAATCAGGTAGAGGTGACCAGCACCATAGACGGTATAGATAGCGGCACCTATGATGTCAATTACCGTAAGGGAGCAAAGAATCCACCTCTGAACGAAGTATGGCTGAAGCTCATTGGAATCGAGCAAGAAACCATGATTGTAACGAACGCAAGGTTCGAAAAGAAGCGGCTTACCTGGCGCAATTTGCTGCGTGTATTTTATTTAGACGAAAACCGAATTGATGATATTGACTCTATTGTAGAGCCAAAACATCGCTATATGGAGAACACTCTATTCCTTTCGGCACTTTTGTATCTAATAACCGGCAGGACTTTTACAGAGACAGATGCCCAAGAGAAAAAGGAAATAAAGAAAGCGCGCCGAAAAGCTGTAGCCGAGTATGTTAATCGGAAAATCCGGGATGCTGCGGAGCGCAAGGAGCAGCTTGAACAAGATCTGCACATTTTTGATGGCGCGGATGTCGAAGCACAAATAGCCCAAGCGACCGCTGCATTGCAGGATACACGGGAAAAAATTGACCGTGCGCTTGCAGAAAGCCAAATAATTCTCTCTTCCATTCTGGAAGCAGAGGAACGAGCTGCGGAGTGCGATGTTCTTTTGACGAGATACCACAGGCTTGCCGCGCAGTATAAAGCTGATATTCAACGGCTTTCTCTCATTGTCGAGGGAGAAGAAGCCTATCATGAAGTTCCACAAGTCACCAAATGTCCATACTGCGAAGGAACGATTACTCCTCGTAAGCGGATATCCTATATTGCCGCATCCAAAGTAGAAATGGAGCGGACGATGGCTCAACTTTCCGGTCTTGAAGATACGGAGAAAGATGTCGAGGAACGGAAGAAAGAAATCAAGGCCGAACTTGATAAGTTTAAGCGGCAGCGTGATGCTCTCGAATCTAAAATTAAAACAGAACTACGCCCCAAGGAAAGTGAGCAGCAAAACACAGTCAATGCTTATAAGGCATATCTCCGAATTGCCAGTGAGATCGCATTGATTGAAGCCTATGCCACGGACTTTGGAAACGATCTGACTACTTTAGAAAACGAGCAGAAAAATGATAAGACTTTAGAGTATCATCCCAAGGACTACTTTGGGGATGATTTTGCCACCACGATGTCTGAATATGCCCACTCCATTCTTAAGGAATGCAATTATTACGGTTTGCTTCAAGCGCACTTCAATTTCACAACGTTTGATATTGAGGTAAATGGCGAGGATAAAGGAACGAGCCACGGCAAAGGCTACCGCTCTTACCTTAATACAGTGATGATAATGATGGTGCGGAAATATCTGGCGCTAAATGCTAAATTCGATCCTCACATTTTTATCATTGATACTCCGCTTCACGGCTTCGATGATGGGGTGGATGACAGGATGCCGGATAGTATGAGAGCTGGGCTTTACCGCTACTTCATGAATCATCAAGACGAGGGACAGCTTATTATTATAGAGAACCTTGACCATATCCCTTCCCTTGAATACGAGAAGCATGGCGCGGTCGTTGAAACCTTCGGCAAAGGATTGATTCCGGGAACACGATATGGATTCCTAAATGATGTGAAGTAATTTATGTAGAATGTAGAAAGAGAGAAATCACGGAGGTAATGCAGATGCGTTTTAGCTATAACAAACTCTTTAAACTTCTTATTGACCGCGGGATTAATAAAAAAACTTTGCGGGAGATGAGCGGTATTAGCGCCACATCCGTTGCCAAGCTCGGAAAAGGCGGAAATGTGAATACTGATGTTCTGCTACGTATATGCGGTGCGCTAAAATGCGATGTTGGTGATATTATGGAATTTATTGACGATGAAGAGAGCGATGCTTTATCCCCATCATCAAAAGATAGAGTGAGGAATTAATGAGAGGAAGTAGAACCATGTTGGGACCAATTCGATATGCAGAATTCTGTACGGGAGTCGGCGGTTTCCGACTTGGAATTGAGGCGTCAGGAATAAGGGCTGAGCCCGTTTATACAAACGAAATTGATGACAGTTGCGAAAAGACCTATAAGCAGAACTTCGGGATTGGTTTTGACTCAAAAGATATTTTTGAGATTAATCCATTTAATCTTCCTGATTTTGATATGCTGTGCGCAGGATTTCCTTGTCAGCCATTCTCTGCTGCAGGAAAAGAGCTTGGATTTAAGGATTCGAGAGGAACGGTTTTTTTTAGACTGATGTCCGTAATTGAGGCAAAGAAGCCCCAAATAGTATTTTTGGAAAATGTTCCGAATCTGGTAAGGCATGATAAAGGAAGGACATTTCGAGTTATTACTGAAAAGCTGACGGATGCTGGATACTGCGTATCTTCCGCTATATTGGATAGTGCATATTTTGGAATCCCTCAAAGCCGTTCACGCATCTATATTGTGGGCCTTCGTAAGGATATTTACGGAGAGTGTATAGTTGAATTTACAAAGAAGAGGACAGAAAAAACAGCTTTTCGACCTTTCGTCATTCACGGCGATCGCTCTATCCCAATAACCAAAAGATGGGATGAGTACATTGATTATTATCTGGGCATTAAGACCATAGATGAAATGTCGTTTGATGTTCCTCGGACAAGAAAGTCATTGGAGCGTGTCGCGGCAAATTGTGACCTCAGTGATTGTGTTTTTCAGGTGAGGTCGAGTGGCGTAAGAGCATTGTCGATTGATAATCCTTTACCTACCCTTACAGTTTTGAACTCGGGCGGTGGAGCACATATTCCGATTCTTTCAAAAGAGCGTAGGCACTTGAGCGTTAACGAAATGAAAAGAGTTATGGGATTTCCGGATAATTATGATTTTACGGCAGTTTCTCGAACGGATGCAGCTAAACAATTGGCCAATGCGGTCTGTCCCCCTGTAATTGAGTCTGTTTTTAGGGATATTGTGGAGGCAATTGGCTATCAGGAGGAGTGACTATTTTGAGTGAAAAGAAAACGAACATATATCTTCAGAGGCTGAACTCATTCAGCAAAGAAGTTGATTATAAATATAACTGTATCAGTCTGTTCAGCGGTGGCGGCGGTCTTGATCTTGGGGCTCATTTTGCTGGTTTCAAGACGCTTTTGGTGAGTGATATCATTCCGACATATACAGAAACAATAAAAGCCAACCTGCCCCATGTTTCTGTATATAACGATGATGCAATGGATCTGACCGCTGAAAAAATCAGGAGCCTGGCTAATATTAAAGGAGATATAGATTTGATTATAGCCGGTCCGCCCTGCCAAGCATTTAGCATTATGGGCAAAAGGCAGTCTTTGGATGATCCAAGAGGCAAATTGACTATAAAGTATTTTGAGCTTGTATCTGGGTTGAGACCGAAGGTGTTTATGTTTGAAAATGTTCCTGGTTTGATGACAGTAAATCATGGAGAGGATTTTACTAATCTCTTGGAATTCATTGAAAACAAAACGGGCTATCAATTGTATAGAACCAAATTAAATGCATCTGACTTTGGCATTCCGCAAGAAAGAGAACGGATTTTTATTGTTGGATTTAGACCTGATATATCGTGTGAATCCTTTTCTTTCCCAACAAATGCAACAGGTCCTTTTCACGATCAGCTCCCCGATAAGATGCCGAGCAAGTATGCTCTGGAAAGTGTAGAGGGATTGCCAAATCAAGTGATCAGAGTTCATACGGATGCTGTAAGAAAGCGTTTTGAAGCAGTCCCCCAAGGTGGAAGGGATCGCGGATCTTATTCGGACAGACTAAAACCGGATATGCCATCGGGTACAGTGATGATTGGTTCTTCTGCAGGAGGCGCAAGACCGTTTATTCATCCATATGAGCCAAGGGCTTTGACAGTTAGAGAAACTGCGCGTTTACAAAGTTTCCCCGATTGGTATGAGTTTTCAGGCTCAAGAACCGAGCAATATCGACAGGTAGGAAATGCCGTGCCGCCTTTATTAGCATATGAAATACTGTCGGCAATAAAAAGAGTGTTGGAGGCGCAAAATGTATCCTAATATTCCATATGAAGGCTTATCGTGGCCAATTACTCAACACGCCGGAGTCTTAAAAGCCGAGGTGTTTGATGGTCTGCTGAATGCTTGTCTCCTATGCAAAGGAGAAACTATAGATGCGAAGAAAATAAACGGATATCTCGTCAATAACGGAATCCTTACAGCCAATGTTCGAGCAGATAGCAATCAGGTTGATGCCTGGAGAGATTATCAGCAGATATTGAGCGAATTTGGACTCATATACTCTACGAGAATAACCAAGGTACTAACGCTTACGCCTATAGCGATGGCTTATTTGAACAAAAACCTTTCTTATCCAGAATTGATTACCTTACAATTACTAAGGTATCAGTACCCGAACGGGCATAAGTCTCAATTAAGTCCATCCTTAATGCAAAGCTATGGTGAAAACTTTAATTATGAATCTTTTACGGAACTGCAGGCGCATTACAATATCCAAATAAGACCAGCGGCATTAATATGGAAGATTTTATATAAGTTGTGGGAAAGCGGTGAACAGCCCATATTATCATTGGACGAAATGCAGGCATATGCAGTACGATGTACGACTATGCTGGATTATTCACTTTGTACTGAGAGCATCATAGCATCACGGCATGGCGGTCAACAACTTCAGCCACTAACGAGAGCAAGAAGAAATATGTCGGATTGGATGAAACTTCTTTCACAGACGCTACTTTTTAATGTCAGCTCGGATGGAAATAATATCGCCCTATCCGCATATTCGATAAAAGAACGAAAATCAGTAGATTGTGTGTGTAAGCGGCTTTCGGACTCGTCCTCTTTTTGGATATATAAGGAAGAAAATTTCAAACAGGATTGGTTCGATTATTACGGCGATTATGATAATAGCATTGAATATATCCTTAAGGCGGACTAAAAGAGGAGGACTAAGTCATGCAAGACGAAGCTATGATATATGAACGAGCAGGAAATTTGGTTATGGAGTATCCCAAGACTCACACCGTTAGGTTTGATACTCCTGTAGACGAAATAACAAGTCTGCTTAATGATTTCAAAGAAAAATTCGGCCCTGACGTTTTGAAAAAATTAAGTGACGATGAATTGCTAAGCTACCTCTTCCTAACGGCAGATGGAACTAATGATAGTCTTTGCTACCATTTGGAGTTTAATCAGAAGTTGAAGCGCACTTTTGGAAGTATTTCAGGCGGCTCATCATTCAAGTTCGGTCTTTTTCAACGTCAGGAAGATGGGTCATGGACTACTGGCGCTCCAAAGACACCTCAAGTTCTTTCAGAGTCAGATGCGTTGCAATTTGGTAAAACAATCCGCGACAACCTTGTGAGTGCTTGTGAGATGATTCAATCCAGAACACTCGACTCTGTCGAAGCTTATGAGAAATTGGATGATGATTTGAACGCATTAATGGGTAAATTTGCCACCTACGCATGGGTGCAGAAATATTTGCACATGATTTTTCCCGACCAGTTTATCGGTTGGTATGTAACTGATTGGCTTAAGCATATTTTGTTCGGATTTGGAATAAAACCAAGTGAAAAATACTATGGTATGAACGGGCAGCTTGCACTTATTAAAAAGAGAACAAACTATATGTCTCCTAACTTTCAAGATGTCTGTTATGCAATGTTTGGAGAAATCCGCCATTTCTTCAGGCTTGGTTCTTCTGATGAGTCTGAACACTATGCTGAGAAATGGATGAGTAAGGGAATTATAGCCATCGGATGGAAAGAGACAGGCAACCTGCTCAACTACATCAAAAATGGCTCTCTTGACAGAGACAAGGTGACAGAAGCTCTGTTAGAGCATTACTATCAGAACGATAGAAAAACAGCCTCAAGAAAAGCTGGAGAAATAAAAGCTTTCTATGAAACATCATCGACTTCTGTTATTACTGTGATGGATGGTTCACAATTAATAGCTTTTGTAGATTCGCTCTCCCCATATTTTTATGAAGAGAATGAAGATATGGCACATCAAAAATCTGGTGTGTGGCATTCTTCGTTTGACGAATCCGATAGACTTCCGGAAGACGAGGGATACTTAACTACATGTTATGAGATAAAAAAACCTGAAAATCTTCTATTCTTGTATAAAAAGTATTATTGGTCGCGAGGAACGGAGAAGTCTCCAATTTTGGTTGATGATTATATCCCGATTAAGTTCAATACGGGATACCTATCCTCTTTTGAACGGAACCGCATCCTCTTCGGTGCTCCTGGTACTGGTAAAAGTTTCACTCTGAACTACGAAAAGGAGCAGCTACTTGCAGATGGCGGCGAATGCGAGCGTGTAACTTTCCACCCGGATTACTCCTACGCCAATTTTGTCGGTACATATAAGCCGGTACCTTGCAAAGACAGCGAGGGCAAAGATGCCATTACTTATTCCTATGTACCGGGGCCATTCATGCGCATTTATGTAAAAGCCCTCCAGAACAGTAGGACTGATGCTCCTAAGCCGTTCCTGCTTGTAATTGAGGAGATTAACCGTGCCAATGTTGCTGCTGTGTTCGGTGATGTATTTCAGTTGCTTGACCGTGGTGGTGATGAGGTCAGTGAATATCCAATCCAGGCATCTGAGGACATCAAAAAGTATCTGGCGGGAGAACTCGGTGGCAATCCCAACGATTATTCCGAAATCCGTATCCCTGACAATATGTTCATCTGGGCTACCATGAACAGTGCTGACCAGGGTGTATTTCCGATGGATACTGCTTTCAAGCGCAGATGGGATTTTACCTACTTGGGTATTGATGATAGTGAAGCCGGAATCGTTGGAAAAAAGGTCATTCTCGGTCAGGGTGATTATCGCCGCATTGTGGAATGGAATGCGCTCCGCAAAGCTATCAATAACGAACTACTTACCTACAAAGTGAACGAGGATAAGTTGCTGGGCCCATATTTCATTTCCAAAAAGAATCTGCCGGAAGGTGAAATAATCGATCCCACTGTTTTCACTCGTGTCTTTAAGAACAAAGTCATTATGTACCTGTTTGATGATGCCGCAAAACAGAAGCGTATTACGCTGTTTGGTGGCTGCGACGAAAAGGCAAAGACTCAGTATTCCAAGATTTGCAGAGAATTTGACATCAAGGGTGTATATATTTTCTGCGAGGGAATCAGTAGCCAGTTTATTGATAGTGTCCCAGAGGATGATGGAGAATGATTTCAGTATTTTTACGAGAACAAAAACGCTATACCCAGGAAGACCTGGTTAAAGAGTTCCATTGCTCTGAGGAAAAGACTGTTCACATTCTGAAACGTCTGAAAGAATATGGCGTGTTGAAGGCAGTAAAAGCAAACGACATCCAAAAGGATCTTACCGATCTGGTAGATGAGGACATCGAAATCGCCGATGTTGAGGTCGGCGAAAATGAGTATCTTTATGTGTTCACCTTTGTGGGCGTTATTACCATTGAGGGTCGTGTGCTAAAATGCTATCCAAAATATCTGCTCGATACCACGGCTCCCAAAACAGAACTGAAACAGGTGTTGAAGGTTCTGGAAAAGTACAATTCCAAGGAACAAATTATTCGTATGTACAACGATACGAGTGACAGCAGCGCATTCAATATGCTGGCTGTTATGCTGTTCCTCCTCCAGGATTATTTCGAGTACGGTGCCTACACCAACACGCAGGACATCATCGAATCCAACGGAGCCGGTGACATTCTTTGGGATAAGACCATCAACGAAACTTTCACCCTCTTAAGCAACAACCGGCCGTACTACCCGGAATTGTTGACCATGAAGCGTGTGAATGACGATTTCGATTTCTTCAAGCGCCTACATGAGTCTATCCTCACCCGTTGCACGGAGGAATTGAGAGATGCCGACCTGTTAGATCTGTTTGACATCATGGGTGTAGATATTTCCGATGAGCAGATCGAGGACTTTGGAGACAAAGAGTATGTTCTGGTGCGTATCATTAAGGAACTCAATGTCCAGTTTAATACTCGCAAACAGCTTCTGCTGAAAACGCTGTATGCCTACATTGCCAACAGCAGTGCCCTGGATGATCTGGACTGCTTCAGCATGTTCGGAACGAACAGTTTTAATATGGTGTGGGAAAAAGTATGTGCAGAGGTGTTGGACAATCAGTTACAGAAGCCGATCGGTGGATTGCGACTACCTGTACCATTGGCTGAGCAATATCACGATATGAGGTATAAGAAACTCATCGATTTGATTGATAAACCGCAGTGGTCTGGAACTGCACCGAACGGGGAACCGTTTGTTAAGCAGGCCGAGGACACGCTCATCCCAGACCTCATTTCAATCGTTAATGTCGATGGGCACTGTCAGTTTATCATTTTTGATGCAAAATACTACAATATTCAACTGGAACATAATAAAAAGCTGCGCGGTCAGCCTGGTATTGAGTCCATCACCAAGCAGTATCTGTACCAGTTGGTCTATCAGCCTTTTGTGGATGCTCACCAGATAGGTACGGTAAAAAACTGTTTCCTTATGCCGACAGAAATGTCGGAAATTATCGAAAAGGGCTCTGTCTCCCTTGCCATGATGAAAAGGCTGGGATTGGAGGACATACAAGTGCGTCTTTTGCCGGCGAAAACAGTGTTTACACACTACCTCAAAAACACTAAGTTGGACATACAAGACTTGAATCTTCGATGACGAGGAAATACTATCGGCAAAACATAAAAACTGTTTTTCGAATGACATCCGCTATATGACGGCTGTCATGGACTACCAGAAACGGTTCGAAGGAAGGATGGCGGTGTCTCATGGCCAAATTGAAATTCCTGTATTTTATGGATTACGAAGATGGGGAAATTGCCAGGGTAGAAACCAGTGATGATGAGGGCCTGGAGATACCATTCAACATCTTTATTGACAATGCGGATGAATACACGGATGCGAAAGAAGGCTCGTGTGCCATCGATATTTGTGGTGTGGGGAGCGATATACGGATTTTTAATTCCGAGGAAGACTACTGCAAAGACGAGAAAAATAAAATGGCATCCATCTCTATGATTCCAATGGGGACATTCCCAGCGAATAACGATTGGGAGCATTTTGAGCAGAGTCCACATATCCTGTTTTCTGGCAGAGTTCTTGATGTGGAGTGGAATCCATCAGCCAAATCAGATGAGCCGAACTGTGATATTGTGGTAGAGACGCTTGGCTTTACATTTAATCTATATCTCCGATATGATGGAACAGTTAATGTGGGAAACATCGTACACGGTATCGCATGGATGTTCGGCAACATGGTTATGGACTGAAACAAATCTGAGGAACAGTTGTAACTAAGGAATGTACGGTCTCTTATGTGGAATGACAGATGGGCTGTTGCGGAAACCTTTTAATTTTTCCACACCTTTTAATTATTCCAAAATCACTACACCGCAAGGCTGTCACTCCGCCACATTACCGAGCGGCAGCAGGACAAATGAACACATAAAACAAGGGCTTCCAAAGTCAGAGCATGACCTCGGAAGCCCTTATTTCAAGCCTTTTTCGGCGGCTTTTGCCCCGGAGAGGGCTTTTTCTTTTGTATCAAAATCAGTAGGAACATAGATCCGGCTTGCGGAACTGCCGGATTCCTTATTTCTAGCGCCGAATATATAAGAAGTGAATATGGAAACAAGATGACTGCCGAACAATGGGAAAAATATGGTTCAGAAACATTTACAGGTTTTGATACAGATGAAACAATGTGCCGTTTATCATGTATGAATCTGATGCTGCATTCTGTTATAAATCCACAGTTAAATAAACAGGATAGTGTTTCTAAAGATTATCAGGTGAAAGATGCCTATGATTTGATTTTGGCAAATCCACCGTTTAAAGGAACGATTAATAAGGAGAATATCAATGAATCCTTATTGGCAATTACAAATACAACAAAGACAGAGTTGTTGTTTGTTGCATTGTTTATCAGATTGCTGCGTGTAGGTGGAAGATGTGCATGTATTGTGCCTGACGGCGTTCTTTTCGGTTCGTCAAAAGCACATAAAAACTTACGGAAAGAGTTGATTGAGAATCAGTACTTAGAAGCTGTAATATCGATGCCTTCGGGAGTATTTAAACCATATGCGGGAGTATCAACGGCAATTTTGATATTTACAAAAACAAATGGGACAGGAACGGATAAAGTTTGGTTTTATGATATGAAAGCAGATGGTTATTCGTTAGATGATAAACGTCAACCTGTTCAAGAAAACGATATTCCTGATATTATTGAAAGATTTCATAAGAAAGAAAACGAAGAGGATAGAGAGCGGACAGAACAAAGTTTTATGGTTGATAAGCAGGAGATTATAGATAATGGATATGATCTGTCAATCAATAAATACAAAAAAATAGAATATGTTCCTGTAGAATATCCACCGACAGAAGAAATTCTTGCTGAAATTGAAGAGTTAAACGAGGAAATTACGAAGGAAACGGCAGAATTGAGAGCATTGCTTAGAAAATAAAATAGAGAAGACGAAAGTTGATAAGAAAGACATTTGTTATTTTATTGAATCGGACTTTCAAACGTTGGATTTATGGTCTGACTTTTGAGGGGGCAAAATAATAGGTGTCTTTTTTGATTTCGCATGTTCGTGATGCGACTGGCATTTTCTTTCATTATAGTTATAATTGTTGTGATTTTATTACTATATTTGAAAACTTATGTAATGGGTATTTGATTGAGTGGATAAATCTTGTATAATGAGGAGGACAATAAATTAAGATTTGTAGGGATGATAGAATGACAAGAATAAGAGTGCCATTAGGGAA
>ENA-OPBS01001670-OPBS01001670.1-human-gut-metagenome-genome-assembly--contig:-NODE-1670-length-16767-cov-2.766695_pt1 | contig 16767 bp, 8 predicted proteins | sample MGYA00241074_ERZ501463 | MGnify/ENA primary metagenome ERZ501463 (study PRJEB25962, sample SAMEA2042578) | human gut metagenome | biome: human gut; feature: human-associated habitat; material: faeces...
GTGGTAGCCATCAAACGCGGAACGGAAACCATCATTCCGCGCGGAGACGATGTTATCAAACTGCACGATATTGTTTATTTCACCACTACACGCAAATATATTCCTTATATCCGGAAAATAGCCGGCAAGGAGGATTATGCCGATGTACGCAACGTCATGATCATGGGCGGAAGCCGTATCGCCGTCCGTACCGCTCAGTACGTGCCGGATTATATGCAGGTAAAAATTGTAGATAACGACATCAACCGTTGCAACCGGCTGACTGAATTATTGGACGACAAAACCATGATCATCAACGGCGATGGTCGTGATATGGACCTGCTCATCGAAGAAGGTTTAAAGAATACCGAAGCATTTGTCGCCTTGACGGACAATTCGGAAACGAACATCCTCGCCTGTCTCGCCGCCAAACGTATGGGAGTGGAAAAGACGGTGGCGGAAGTAGAGAATATCGACTATATCGGCATGGCGGAAAGTCTTGATATCGGCACGGTCATCAATAAGAAAATGATTGCCGCCAGCCACATTTATCAGATGATGCTGGATGCCGATGTATCCAATGTCAAATGCCTGACGTTTGCCAACGCCGATGTGGCTGAGTTTACCGTACCCGCCGGAGCAAAGATTACTAAAAATTTAATCAAGGATCTGGGATTGCCCAAAGGAACAACCATCGGAGGTATGATTCGCAATGGCGAAGGAGTGCTCGTAACCGGAGATACGCTGATTCGTCCCGGAGACCATGTCGTTGTATTCTGCCTGAGTATGATGATCAAGAAGATTGAGAAGTTCTTTAATTAAGTAATAGGTATTAGGTAATAGGTAATAACCGTAGCAGCTTGTACTTGACATTATATCTGATACTTGGCGCATAATACTTAATACTTAATACTTAATACTTAATACCTATTACTTATTACTTAATACCTATTACTTAAAAAATGATTAATTCGAGGATGATATATCGCATCATGGGGTTTCTGTTACTGATAGAAACGGCTATGTTAATGTGTTGCGGTGGTGTTTCACTATTTTACAAGGAAGATGATTTAAACAGTTTTCTGCTTTCATCAGCTATCACGGCCTTTGTAGGTGTGATTATGCTTGCTATTGGAAGAGGGGCCGAAAAGTCACTCAACCGCCGCGATGGATATGTGATTGTCAGTGTAGCCTGGATTGCTTTCTCCTTTTTTGGAATGTTGCCCTATTATATAGGCGGGTATATTCCAAGTGTCACCGATGCCTTCTTCGAGACAATGTCCGGATTCAGCAGTACCGGTGCCACTATCTTGAACAATATCGAATCAATGCCTCACGGAATCCTATTCTGGCGTGCAATGACGCAATGGATAGGTGGTTTGGGAATTGTATTCTTCACCATTGCCGTTCTACCGATTTTCGGTGTGGGAGGTATCCAGGTATTTGCAGCGGAAGCCAGCGGACCAACGCATGACAAAGTGCATCCCCGTATTGGTGTCACCGCCAAATGGATATGGGGAATCTATGCCGGAATGACGGGAACTCTGATTATATTACTGACAGTGGGAGGCATGAGCATATTTGACAGTGTATGTCATGCTTTCACAACAACCAGTACAGGTGGCTTTTCCACCAAACAGGCCAGTATCGAGTATTACCATTCGCCTTATATAGATTATGTAATCTCTATTTTCATGTTCCTTTCAGGTATCAACTTTACGTTGCTACTGCTCATGTTCAATGGTAAAATAAAGAAGTTCATCCATGATGCGGAACTGAAATTCTATTTCCTATGCGTATCTTTCTTCACCATATTCATTGCAGTCTGGCTCTATCAGACTTCTCCGATGAGCGTGGAAGAAGCATTCCGCAAATCCCTCTTCCAAGTTATTTCACTACAGACTTCGACAGGATTCGCCACAGCCGACTATATGCTCTGGCCTTCTATTCTTTGGGGGTGTCTCCTTATCGTAATGATCATCGGAGCCTGCGCAGGCAGTACAACCGGAGGTATCAAATGTATCCGCATGGTGATCCTCTTCAAGGTAGTAAAAAATGAATTCAAACATATCCTGCATCCCAATGCCGTACTTCCGGTACGGGTGAACAAACAGGTTATCTCCCCTTCCATCCAATCTACAGTATTGGCCTTCACCTTTTTGTACGCGGTAATTTCTATTATCAGCATACTCATTATGATGGGGCTGGGAGTCGGTTTTCTGGAATCAATCGGAACGGTTATCTCAAGTATGGGTAATATGGGACCGGGACTCGGTACATGCGGTCCGGCCTTCTCATGGAGTGAATTGCCTGATGCCGCCAAATGGCTGCTTTCTTTTTTAATGCTCTTGGGACGTTTGGAATTGTTTACAGTATTACTACTTTTCACTTCCGATTTTTGGAAAAAGAATTAAGAATTCAATAAAGGTAGTCTCTTTAATGTAAAAGCTACAATAAGATATACATTATCAGGCTATTACAAAGAGTACTTATCTATTCATATATTCTCAACGATACTCACTGTAATGAGAAAAAATACTCATCGCAATGAGAAAAAGTTCTCATTACAGTGAGAATTCTTTCTCATTACGGTGAGTATTCTATCGTATTTCTACGCTGTTATCACATCAGACCTTTCTAAGTAAAATCTTTCTTACAACAGGCTTATTTATTTCATAAATCTTATTGATAAGAACATCCATTTCCTGTTGGCGAGCATCACGGACAGCTTCAAACATCATCTTTGAATACATATCACGACGTCCCTTCAACCAAACGTTTTTATCCAAGTTTTCATCCATCACCTCGATCGCTTTTCTGTCGTCAGCATACAGCAATCCCTTTTGCTGGAAAAAGCCGAATTCACACCACGCATATTCTCTGAATGTTCTTTCAATTTCCCAACGATATTCATTCAGGTGCATCACCGTCAATGCTTGTTGGTATTGGGGAGTTTTGGATTCAGCAGCAAGATTAATGCCCTTTGCCAGTTCATCTCCACTCCAGGTTCCAATTTCTTCATCGTCTATCAACAACTTATAATTGCCTTTCAGTCCTGTTACTTTCAACGTTTCACGGTTCATCTCTTCCATAAAAGGAACAACTTTCAACACTTCCGCCTGGCTCTTTTTCTGTCCCCAACCACGAGCAATAGTATCTAAAGGATAAGGAAGAGCTTCTGCCAAATAGTCAAAACTCAAATCTTTTCCATTCTTCTTTATATTTGATACAGTACAGTTCTCCGACTTAACGGCTTGTTTTTTATTAGCATTAATCTCCATATCCGCTACTTCCTTACCTACAAATCCCTGGGCTTTCAGGAAAAGATAGGCCATCACCATGTGCCCGTCGTTATCGGGATGAATACGGTCACTGCCACAAAGGGTAAAGGTAGGATCTTTCTGCTGATATTGCTGATTAAGAGCTGTCATAGGAGCATTTAAATCGGTAAATTCCCAATTATTTTTAGCTGCCGATTCTTTCTGATATTCAACAAGCCGTTTGATGGTTTCATTCTTTGTCTTAAACGGTGTATTCTCTTTCAGTTGTACGGTTTCATCATACGGAGAAGTTCCGACCATCACGATACGGGTATCAGGAAGATCTTTAAAACGTTTCTCCATCTGCTGGTAATTCTTTATACTTTCCTGATATTTCTGCTCACCGAATTCTTTGGGCTTATCACCGTTATATTCAAAATATCCGGAATCATTCATACCAAAAGTAACCATCAACACGGAAGGTTTCATCGCAAAAATATCACCATCCAAACGTTTGTTCATATCATAGGCCGTATCTCCACCAATACCACCGTTGAAAACACGGATAGGCATACCCGGAAAACGGGTCATATAGTACAACCAGATGTATGAATGGTAATGCCCACCATCCGTTATACTATTTCCCAGGAACACTGCTCTCTCACCCTCCTTAAAAGGTTTCACAGTTTGTGCAAACGCAGCAGTACATGTCATACAAGCCGCTGCAATCAATACAAAAAGTTTTTTCATGTCTTAATTTCTATTTTATAAACTATTATTTTCATTATGAACGTTTTCTTTATTTTTTGAGAGGATCATATACGGCAACTGCCACGCGTGAATCGGCACAGCCATAATATAAGAACCATTTCTGATTGTAGAATACAAGTCCTTCTATAAATACGGTTCCGGCTGGATATTGTCCGCTCTTTTCAAAGTCTGATTCGGGAATATAGAAAGGCTTATCCAAGCGATCGATTAGTTTAGTAGGATCTTTAGCATCAAATAAGGCTTGTCCGGCGCAATAAGAGTTGGCTGTATACAGTGTGTCTCCTTCTGCGCCCGATTTATTTTTGCCGTTATAAAATAAAAGGATTCCTTTGTCAGTCAGGATGGCAGGAGGACCACATTCGGTCAGGTCACTGTCGAACTTACCTGCGCGGGGAGTTATCACTTTCAGGAATTCTCCATTTTCATCCAACATCGGTTCCCAGTTGACAAGGTCTGTGGAAGTGGCTACATTCACAAACTTTTCTCCCCAGTACATCCAGTATTTGTCGTCAATCTTGGCAATCACTTGTTTGCCGTCGATTAATTTGGTTACGATAGAGGCAGATTTGGAAAATTCATCTATGAATCTTCCGTTGTATGCTTTTGCGAAAGCCGGTCCATGTTTTTCCCACGTTTGAAGATCACGCGAGGTAGCCACTGCCAAACGCGCCTGTTTGCGGTTCCATTGTGTGTAATGCATTACGTAAAGCCCGTCTTCTGTTACAGCAAGACGTGGGTCTTCGCAACCGCCGGGATTTTCCAGCTCTTTCTGGCTGTCGTCTGCCGGATAAAATACAGGTACGGACATTCGTTTGAAGTGTAGTCCGTCGTCAGAAGAGGCATATCCCAAACGGGAGGTACGTGATCCGATACCGGTTGCCGAGTTATCTTCAGCCCGGTAGAGTACTACTACTTTTCCATTATAAACAGTGGCAGCCGGATTAAACGTATCACTCGCTTCCCATGCTACTGAATCCTGTCTCATCGGACAATAGAAAAAGGTTGTAGTGTCAGGAGAGATAATCGGATTAATACCTTCCGGACGCTGGAAATCTGCCCATGCCCAATCCGAGAATTCTGCTGTTTGCTTCTTCTCGCCACAGGAAGTGACTAATGCGGCAGCCATCAGTAGATAAGCTATGTTTTGTAGTTTTCTTTTCATTTTCACGTTTGATGTTATAAATAAGTGCTCTTACAAAATTATCTTATATCATAAATTTATATACCTCGTTGATTTGCTTTAAGGAAAAGAGGGAGGCGTCACTTTAGTTCCCCACTTCACGTCAGGCTTGGACGAGGTAGTGTATTCTATCGTAGCCCCATTATTCAGTTGATCCCAATCGATCCATGTACTGTCATACGGTTTACCATTTAGCTTCATGGACTTGATATAAATATTCTTTTCCGAACCGCCTTTTATCACCATATCCCCTTTCTTCAAATGAACTTTCACGGATGAGAATATCGGAGTGTTCACCGTAAAGCCTCCCACTCCCGGTATTTCGGGATAAAGACCGATACAAGCGAACACATACCAGGCGCCCATCGTCCCTAAATCATCATTGCCCGGCAGACCATCAATTTTACTTGAATACTGTTCATTCAATACACGGTTAATAATCTCCTGTGCTTTATAGGGAGTTCCGACCCAGTTGTATATCCAGGGAATATGAAAGCTCGGTTCATTGCCGGAAGCGAACCAGGCATCATTATAGCCGGCATCCAGACGAGTAAAGAATTCATCCAGGCGTTTTTCTGCCGCTGCTTTGCCTCCAATGATTTCTATCAGACCGGCAATGTCGTATGGCACCATCCAGAAATAATTCTTATAGGTCGATTCACGGAAATCTTCTGTCAGTGGCTTCCACGAACCATCCGGATTGCGTGATTGCAACCATCCGGTTTCCGGGTTATACAGATTCTTCCATGAACGTGCAAAATGGAAATAACGCCAGCTTGCAAACTCATCTCCTACGGCATGTAAGGCAAATTGTGCGATTGCAAAATCAGCGGAAGTATATTCCAATTGTATAGAAGCGTTGTAATATCCTTTATCCAAATACTGTTTCAGTCCCGGACGAGCCTCAACGTCCTGTGACATTGCTCCCGGTTCTTCCGCTCCTTTTCTCATGGTTTTGAAAATTGGTTTCGGATCATAATTGCGGGCACCAAAAGCGTAAGCATTGGATATCAAGATAGGAGTCGGATCTCCTTGCATCACGCCGGTCTCTATATTAGCCATCACCCAACGCGGGAAAGCACCACCAGCCTCTTCGGCAAACAATTGGTGAGAAATAACAATATCAGAGGCTACTTCAGGATCAAGGATTGACAATAGTTGAATCTGTGTACGATAGGTATCCCAGTTGCTAAAAGAAGTATAGTGCTTGGAACGGGACTTATGTACCCTGAAATCCGCTCCCATGTATTCCCCATTCACATCACTACATACGTTCGGGTGAATGAATGAACGATACAGATGGGTATAAAATTGAGTGGTACGATCCAGATTGGTTCCTTCTACTTCAATCTTACCCAAATAATGATTCCATTTGGATTCTGCCTGATTCTGAATCTGCAGGAAATCCCATCCGGTATTCTCCGCTTTCAGATTCTCGCGTGCATTTTCTACTGATACATAAGAAACCCCAATCTTATATTGGATATTTTTCTTCTTATTTACATCAAAAGTAAAATAGACTCCGGAGTATTCTCCTTCAGCAAAAGTCGTGTTCGGCTTCAGTTCATTTCTTTTCCATGTTCCCGATTCCAACGCATCCGTATCAAACTCTGCTACAAAATAGACTTTATACGGTGTACGGAGTCCACAGAAATTACCACCTTCTGCATATCCTTCACACTTATTCGGTGCAGTAATAACGATGGCGGCCTGCTCTATCGGAGTAGCAGAAATACCTCCACCGATAATTACCGTACCATATTGCTGATCGGCCGGATATTCATAACTCGCCATACCAGTTCTTTCGGTCACAGTCAGTTTGGCTTTTATGTCTTCCTGCACCATTGCCTCATAATAACCTGCATGTCCTTTTTCTTCAGAGATATTGATACGATAGTTGAGAATATTGTCCGGAGACATCTTCAGTTTGCCTTTTACCGGAAAAGTAGGGAAGTTGCCCATGTGTTCGCAACCGCCGCCACTCAATTGGTTGATGACGAATCCGGAACGTTTAGAAAAGTAAGAGGGGGTAAACTGCACCATTCCATAAGGGTAGGTGGCTCCGGGATAAAGATATCCCGAAGTCAGACCCACACCTTTCGTTCCTATCAGGGTATTTACCTGACGGGAATAATTACTCCCGGCGCTCTGCGCCGAGAGACTCCCCCACCCTCCAATCAAAACCAATAATAAACCTGTTAAAACTTTATTTTTCATACTGTATTCTCGTTACACTTTTTAGTTTCTTATTCTTTCGACAAAGAGAAAGGAGCGGCATACTTCGACGTACATCGTTCTTTATTCGGCTGACTCCCCATTTCGAAGCGGATGATTCCTCCGTCTGCTATATCGTCGTATCTGATAAAATTCTTATCCAACACACGTCCATTTAAGGTAGCAGACTGGATATAGAGATTCTCTTTACTATTGTTGTTCGCTTCAATCACGAATTTATTGCCGTTTTCCATCGTTATAGTAGCTTTCTTAAATAACGGACTGCCAATTACATACTCATCCGTACCCGGACAAACGGCATAAATGCCTAATGAGCTCAAGATATACCATGATGACATACCGCCTTGGTCTTCGTCTCCTGGATATCCTCTTTCTGTGGAATTATACAATCTTTCAACGATCTGGCGTACCCAATACTGTGTTTTCCATGGCTGGCCGGCATAGCTATACAAATAAGGCATGTGCTGAATCGGCTGATTGCCGTGTGCATATTGTCCCATACCCGCCAATTCCATTTCTTTCATTTCATGGATCACTCCTCCGTAAGTTCCCGGTTTAATAGTGCTGGGAAGGGTGAATACCGAATCCATTTTGGTCGTAAATCTTTGGTCGCTTCCGAACAAGTCTATTAAACCTTCTACATCATGGAATACGGACCAGGTATAATGCCAGGCATTACCCTCGCAGAAAGGTCCGCCCCACTCCAAAGGATCAAACGGTTCCTGCCATTTACCATCGACGCCTTTTCCACGCATAAAACCGATAGACGGATCGAATACGTTTTTATAATTATACATCTGACGGGCAAAAACTTCCTGATAGTGTTTGTTTCCAGTCATCTTAGCCAGTTGGTAGCCACAGAAATCATCGTATGCATATTCCATTGTCTGTGCACTTGATCCCATTGATTCCGGATAAGGAACATATCCCAGTTCAAAATATTCTTTCCAGAAACCGCGTCCGTTGGCGCCTCCCCAAGGACCTTTATTCATGGCTTCGTGTGCGTATGCTTTCAAAGCTTTCTCCGGATCAAAAGTCCGAATCCCTTTTGCCCACGCATCTGCCAGTAATGAAATGGAATGATTACCCAACATTCCTCCTGTTTCTCCGGGAGCTGACCAGGAAGGTAACCATCCGCATTGTTCTTGTGCGGCAAGCAAGGCATTCATGTAACGTCCCTGCATAGTAGGATGCAGAATATTAGTTAATGGAAATTGAGAACGGAAAGTGTCCCAGAAGCCATTATCTGTATACATATATCCATCATATACTTTGCCGTCATAAGGACTATAATAATAAGGTTCTCCATTCGCTTTACGTTCATAGAATTTGCGTGAGAAGAGATTGGCACGGAACAGGCAGGAGTAGAAAGTCTTCATTTGTTCGTCTGTTCCACCTTCTACCTGGATTCTGTTCAATAATTCATTCCACGTTTTATGTCCACGTATTTTGGTGGCTTCCAAATTCTTATCTTTACCCAGTTCGTCGTTCAGTGTAATCACAGCCTGCTCTGCGCTGATATAGGAAGAGGCAGCTTTTGCCTGTACTTTCGATCCTTTCTTAAATTTGATATAAGCACCATAGCCTTTGCCTTCTCCTTCCAACTTTTTAGGATAAATCTCATCTTTCTGATTTTCCCACATACCGTAATCCTCAAATGCTTTATCGAACTGCACTACAAAGTAACTACGGAATGTCTTAGAGTTATTTACAAAACGTTGGTTATTCACCCAACCGGAAATTTGTCTCTTAACCGGATCAATCTTGATTTCACTCATATCTGTATATCCGTCAATTACCAGATAGGCGTCTTCGGTAGAGGGATAAGAAAAGCGTAAATGTACACCACGAGTAGTTGGAGCCATCTCGGTTGTAATTCCATTATCCAGCATCACTTTATAATAATGCGGCTTGGCAATTTCATTATCATGGCTGAACTTCGTTGCCCGCATCTCCTGATTTACAACTAATTTCCCCACCATCGGCATAAAAGAATACACTGCATAATCACTCATCCACGGACTGCATTGGTGAGACTGGCAGAATCCTCTGATATTATCTACCGCATATTGATATTTCCAGCCTTCTCCATTTTTCCCTGTTTGGGCAGACCACGTATGCATGGCATAAGGCATACCGGTAGTAGGGTATGTATTTCCATAACTTAATCCGAAATGAGAGTCGGTACCTTGCAGTGTATTGACATATTGCACAAGGTCTTTTGTTTGGGCTTGCATCACTAAAGAAAAGAAAGCTGTTATGATCCCAACTAATAGTCTTTTTATGGTTCTCATTTGCGCACTAAATTATGGTGATTTACTTCATTGAGACGAATAAAAGTACAATTACCACTAAACGCCCCTTAAAAATAAGAGTTCTATTGAATAATAGAAGGCTATAACTCCATCAACTAGCAGCTATAACCTTCCATTATTTTTTATCTAATAAATTCAATAGTCATCAATCATTTTTTTCATATACACTTTCCCAATTAAAGACTCTAAAGAAAAAAGGACGATAATAATCAGCACTGCCTGGACGATTATAATTATCCCAAAAGTCTGCACAGTCTGTGTTAGTGGAGAAAACAAGTTCACCGGCTCTTGCCAAATGAGGATGTAAATTTACCATATATAAATGGTTATAATATTGATTGCCAATCTTATCAACCGTGTCAGGAATCACAAATAACACTTTTTGATCTGTAAAAGGTCCATACGGATTGTCACTTCTATAAATATGCATAGCATGTCCAAACCACATAGACTGTCCAATTAAATAATACATATCCCCTTTTTTAAACACCCATGGCATGGAACATTGACCATTATTCATCAATATGTTAGAACGCTTACTTTCCTCTTCTGTCGGAAAACTGGTAATCCATTGAAAATTACCAGATAGATCACGAACATAATATTCCCATGGACTTGTTAAATCATGTGTAGTAGAACGCGCAACCAAAACATCATATCCATTTGTCGTATATAGGTAAGTATGCCCATCTGCATCTTCATACAGAGTATTTCCATATCCCATATTATCTCCTGGTCTAAAATTATGGTCTACGGAAATTCTTTTCATATAATTAGGATCTCCAGGTTTTCCCTCCAAACTATAAGTAGCCAAACAACTTGCAAAACGTCTCATTGGGTTATTCTCATCTGTAAGATCAACCGCTCCCCATATTACCTGAAGTTTACCATCAACGATTGTGCCATCTCCTGCCCAATAAATATAATCATTGTCGATTTTTGATTCTTCCGGCTTTTCTACTTCTAGTGCAGCGTCTGGATGACGAAGCTGAGTATATGCCATATAATAGCCTGGTTTGTCAGGATCATCTGTCTGAACAAAATCTGCTAACCACATCAAGCTATTATCCGTTTCTCCCAACTTTCCATCTGCTCCTTTGGTTTGTATCATCAAACTATTACGAGGAAAACTACAACTGCGACGCGTTCTTGTCTCAGACTCTACAACCCCATAAAAACTATCATTAAACGACCAGAAGACATTTCCATCTGGTAACAATGTTGATAGTACTCCATCACCGCCATTCCAACCTAAGTTACGAGTAAACAAATTATCATATTTTTTATCTTTATAAACAAAAACATTGGGATTATGCTGTCCCACATTAGTTATTAATTCCAGTTCCCATTCAAACTTAATATCAGGCGGAGTAGCCACAACTCCATTTTCTTCTTCTGGATTCTCATAACCAACTACTACCGGATCATAATCATTGCAGGAACTTAAACTTGCTGCAATAAATATACTACATAAAAACCCTAATAAAATATTCATTTTTATCATATAGTTCCTATTTTAAAATTACATACCAGAATTTAATGGACGCATCACCTCTTTCATTTCAAACCAGTCATTCGATCCATATAATTTATAACGATAGAACAAAGTATATTCTTTTTTTTCAGAATCATAATATGAGGATTTATCTGTAACATCCTGTACCTCCACACTTTCTTGTGAATCAATCCATGGTTTCAAAGTCACTTTTTGCATTTTTAAATATTGACCTGTCTCCATTCCTTCATCATCCAAAACCGGAACATCAACTGTCTCATCTGGATTTACGACTACAACAATACCTTGTTTACGCAATTGCAATTTGTCTGTCGTCTGCGTGGAAGCTGGCAATATTCTAATAGCATACCGAGATATCGGAACTACTAATTTCGTTGCATTAACAGGAGTCGCTCTTTCTTCGCCTACTTTCTTAGATGTTCCACTCATTGTATAATAAGTATCCGTTTTAGTAGTAGCATAATCATTCTTCATAAAAATCTGAAATAATACATTCCTTCTCTCCTCCGAAATCATATAATCAGAAACGGATGCTATCTTCAAAGGAATAAAATAAGTTTCATCTGGATATAATCCTTCTATATTGACACGAATCGGACACAATGAATAAGGAGTCTCAACATCAGGTTTCAATGTTACAGTCATATCATCTATCACATAACGGTCTGTAGCAAGTTCTATTGCATAATTGTTATAATCTTCCCCTTTCACACGCTGATTATACTCTTGCAAAAAGGCTACATTTTTTGCAAGTTCCACCTCTACGTCATGTTCTACAGAAGTAGCTCCACCTGCATAAATAGAAAGATATCCCGTAGTCTCTTCGCCAAATGTAAACTCCTGCCCGAAAATATTATCATCACCACTAACAATATAGATTTCCTTACGATATTGCTCGTCCTTATAAAATTCTTGTTCGCAAGCTGTCATTAATCCTATTAGTAATAGACCAATACATCCAGCAAATTTCTTTTTTAGAATATTTATTTGTTTCATAGCTTTCGTTTATTATTATTTTTCCCAACCTGGATTTTGGTCAAGAGTAGGGACTTTTCTTAATTCATTTAATTCTAATGGTAAAAATATCATTTTCGGTTTAAAAACTCGTTGACGAATCGTGGAGTACTGAATAATAGTAGATGCATAAAATCCTTCCCATTCGCTTTGTTCCACATTACAACCAGTCAATGGTTCATTCTCTAAGTCCTCTACGATTCCCCAACGTCGTATATCATAATACCGACGTCCTTCATGAAAAAACTCTATCAAACGTTCTCGCTGAATCACGTTGTTAAATCCATCTATAGTAGCCAAATCAGCATCAGTAATTCCCGGTAATCCGGCACGATAACGCACTGGATTAAATGCGTCTTTAATAGACTGAAAATCGCGATAATAAGTATATCCATCAACTTCATACGAATTTTCCAGATTATTCAAGGCCTCTGCATAAGAAAGCAATATCTCAGCATAACGAATAATAGGGAAAGTCTTACTTATAATACGTGCCCCAGTTCCTGTTCTTGCATCTCGGGGATGAACAAATTTTTTGCTAGTATAACCTGTTAAATTATAAACATTATTAGTTGATTTATCCTTTCCACAATTACCACCTTTATAATACTGTACGGCAATATTATTCTTACCTCCTTCCGAACAAGAACTCATTGTCCACAGTGTATTGGTAAATCCAATATTCGCATAAAAACGAGGTTCGCGATTAGCATATGCTTTATAAGTTCCAGCTTGCAATGTATAATTCAAAGAAAGAATTTTGTTCTCCTGTACAATACAGTTTTTATCATAAGGGCTATTCTCATAAGGATATTTTGCACTGGAATTATTAATATCCCGTCCATCCACCATATAAAAAGCATCGACTATCCGTTGAGGAACACTAATAGAACTAGCTCCTCCATATCCTAATGGGAAAATATACTCAGTGTGATCACTTACAAATTGAGAATTTCCCCAAATCAACTCTTTATTAGTACTTGGTAAAGTCTCCCCTGTAAACATCTCAGAATAGGAACGATAAGGATCAATCCCACCTGCACCATAAGGGAAAGACTCCGAAGGAACATTTTCCGGTAATTCTGCCGTATAGTTATCAGCAGGTACCGTGTGTAATTCATATCTTCCCATATCAATCACTCTTTTAGCCGCTGCCGCCGCTACTGCCCACTTACGTTCATCATATACCTGAGAAACATAATGTACACCATCTGTACAACGTGTAAAGTTGCCAAAATATTTACGCGCTGCATCTCCTCCATTAAACAATGGACTAGCAGCTTGTAATCTCAAACGAGCAACTAATGCCAAAGCAGCACCACTAGTAGGACTTGCTATTAAATCTACGGGTTGTTCTTCTGGAAGCCCTTCTGCCGCAGCCTCAAATTCCTTACAAATATAATCTACACACTCATCATAAGTGTTACGGGTTTTCTTATAGTAACTTGGTTCTTCATTTGTATCCAGTAATTCATCTCCTAACAAAATCATCGGTCCTTGATTCTGCAAAATCCAATAATAAGCATAAGCACGCAAGAAACGAGCCTTAGCTCTAAATTCTATTCTTTCAAAACTATTCATATCGGGTACATTTTCAAGATGTGCCAGCATAGTATTTACTTTTCGGATTACTTTATAACAATCTGGCCATACATTAAAGTTCCAGTCCCATCCGCCCATAGAACTAGCCGTAATAGCATCAATAGTTAACTCCGTACCAGAAAATGAAACTTCCAATATACCATTGCTATATTTACCACAACTTACAGCTTCATCTGAACCTGTTACCCCCGGAGTACATCCCCAATGCCAAAGGCGTCCTTCTTTTGGAAGCAAGGCTACAGCACCATTATAATATCTTTCAATGTTAACCTTATTGGCAAAGATAGAATCTTGCTTAAAAGTATCTTCAAAATAGTCGTCTACATTCAAATAGTTACAGGAGCTTAATATACTTACTCCCAGCAACATGAATACACCTATCAATATTTTTTTCATGAATGTCAATTATTTAGTTATATTTTAGAAATTCAAATAAAGTTGTAAAGAATAACGTGCCGGCAATGGATAAGATTGTCCACAAGCCGTTGCCTGTTCTGGATCAAATAAATCAACAGAATCCCATACTGCCAAATTTTCACACATTAACCGAATATCCATAGATTGTATTCCTAATACACGCTGTAATGCCGGAACTTTCATATTATAACTCAAGCTAAGTTCCTGTAAACGTAAATAACGAGCATCTCCTAGCCAAAACGTTGAAGGCTTAGTATTATTTTCATTTTTCCCATAATACAGACGCGGGAAACGAGCATTAGGATTCTCTGTTGTCGGATTGCCAGAATATTCCGCAGAAGTCCAACGATTATTCTGATCATAAGCAATTGTCAACACATTTCCTTTAGCGCCATTATTAAAGGGTATATATCCATCAAAACGATCAGACAACATACCTCCATATAAAAATTTATTACGCCCGGTTCCTTTAAACAGCACATTTAAAGTCCAATTTTTATAGTTGAATTCCGCACCAAAACCATACATAAGTTGTGGAACACCAGAATAAGCAAATAAAGGAACCTGATCATCATTGGTTATCTTTCCATCCCCATTCACATCCTTGTATTTTATATCTCCAGGACGTACTTTGCCAAATTGTTCCGGACTCATATCTACATCCTGTTGGTCTTTAAACAATCCCAAAGAAATAAAACCGCGTTGGACATTATTGGCATAACCATTTTTCTCCAAATAAGGATAAGGTTGATTAGCCTCTTCCCAATTCAGAATTTTATTTTTAGATAATGTAAAGTTTCCACGTAATGTAACATGTGCATCCTTACCCAACTTTTGAAAGAATTCAAAATTACCATCAGCTCCCCAACTCTTCATACTACCCACATTACCATATGGCATCTGAATAAGTCCTACATAACTAGGTATCTGTGTACGTTCTTGAAAAATAGCTTCACGTTTATCGTTAAAATAATCTAATGTCAAAGTTAATTTATCATCAAACAGATGCATATCCATACCGAGATCTAACTTTTTTGCTTTCTCCCATACTAGATTATTAGCACCAACTTGACTTTCTGTCAAAGTCCCTTCTGTTCCTCCCCATGAGTTCTTATCACTTTCAACCGAATTCTCTTTAATGAGAGTTAAATACGGAAAACGTCTGTTACTAATCCGATCATTCCCTACTGTACCATACGAGAAACGCAGTTTAAAAAAATTCATCCAAGGTAACTTATCTTGTATAAATTCATAAGAAGTAGGCACCCAAGCCAAAGCGGCTGCTGGGAAAAAACCATATTGCTTGCCTGGTTCAAAATTCTCTGAGCCATTTAAGCCAAAATTTAAATCAAGAAAATAAGTATCTTTAAAACCATACGTAAAACGTCCAGAAAGACTCTGGTAACGTTTAGGTATAGCATTCATACTACTATCAGCTCCAGACTCTTGTGTATCTTCCAAATAATAAAACAATAATCCTCCAAGTCTATGGTCACCAAAAGCACGGTCATAATTAACATTAGCTTCAAAATAAAGTTTCCTCCATGTCCAAGCCAAGTTACTATAATCGACAGACACCTCATTTACACGCTGAGACATTAACAGTTCACCTTGATTATTACGTCCTGTAGCCATCCATAAAGAAGGCATTTTATAACGACTTTCACCCAAACGACTCTGATTATCCCATGAACCTTGTATTTTAGCAGTCAGCCCTTTAGTTAACATTCCCAAGTCTTGGGTAACACCTACTGTTACCAAGTTTCTTGTATTTTGTACCTTAGTAGATCCTGTATAGTTCAAAAGTACATAAGGAGATATATCATCTCCCTCTGCTGAGGCTGGAAGTTTACCGTCAGAATATCGCAAAGGATATGAGAGTGGCGTAGTCTTTGCCTGCGAACTCCACAACCAATCTGTCAGGCTTGATCCATCATACTTCTTACCCATACTCGGATAATTGTTAACTGACATATACCCAGTAGCTCCAACATATACTTTGGTCGTTTTAGTCAAATTTACATCCAAATTTAAACGATAATTATAAGTATTATATCCGACACCTTTATTATACTTACTATCATCCGCAGCCTTATAAGCTGAACTTTCTTGCGACATACCCAAACTAGCAAAATAACGAGCTACGCTACTTCCCCCTTGCGCACTCACATAATAGGTTTGTTGAAAAGAATTAGGGTTCAGAATAACATCCTGCCAATCAATATTCGGATACAAATCCGGATCAAGTCCATATCTGATAATATCCATCTCCGTACTATTATAAATAGGAGACATATTTGATGCTACCGCAGCTTCATTTGCTAACTCTGCATATTGAGCACCATCTACGTAATCTGGTAAACGCTTCAAATGAGAAATTGTCAAATTAGCACGTCCCGTAATTTTCAATTTTGATTCCAAACCACGTTTAGTAGTCACCAATACTACCCCATTTGCACCACGACTTCCATATACAGC
>ENA-OPBS01001683-OPBS01001683.1-human-gut-metagenome-genome-assembly--contig:-NODE-1683-length-16718-cov-2.714637_pt1 | contig 16718 bp, 18 predicted proteins | sample MGYA00241074_ERZ501463 | MGnify/ENA primary metagenome ERZ501463 (study PRJEB25962, sample SAMEA2042578) | human gut metagenome | biome: human gut; feature: human-associated habitat; material: faeces...
ATTATAAACTCTTGGTCTTTCTTTTTTTTCGGGACTATTCTTTTTTCACAGCCCCTTTATTATTTAAAGAGACCACTAAGCTATTCTTTAATTTTATATATCGTTTTGTTTCCTTCTCCAGTTTTTTCTATAAAATCCGCATTTATCATTTTATCTATTAACTTTCTTGCTCCAGTTCTAGATCTATAGTTACCTATTTCCATTACTTTTTGCATTGAAATACTTCCATTTTGCCTGATATAAGCAAGTACTTTTTCCGCTTTCGACATAGCTGTTATTGTCTCTGCTTTATCACCCTCTGTCGTATCCCTTATATCAGCAGCCCCCGGAATATATACCACTTGTCCAACTTCGAGCTTTAATGTTACCCTGTCACTGCGCTCTGAGAAATCAAATTCCGGTTTTTCCCAGTTTTGTTCTGCCCATGCAGTCATAATCTTATCGACGCCGCTTCCGGCACGCTCACCAACATTTACAAAACCAAACATCTTTAAGATATTCGGATTTCGTGGATCACCATAGATTTTCTCAGATGCCAGTTCATTCATCTTATCTATTTCACATCCAGTCTGTCCCATCGGTTTTTCCAGTTGCTCCTTTGTGCACTGATATGCATAGCTTCCCCAGTCCATCTGCTTTTCATTGTCAAAAAGCTTATTGGCTATATCAAGAAATTCCCATCCTCCAAGTTTATATACTCGATTGTTCTCAACTAATATATTGTATGGATCTTTATTATTCTCGTTCCTCTGTCAATCCTCTCATGCGGGCGTTGCTTCTGCTTCGCACCGGATATTCTTTTCTATGACTTTCCCTGACATAATTAGCATCTATGTAAGAATCAATATCACCTCTTGCAATTTTGCCGATATTCGCTCTTTCGGCGAGAAGTTTTTCTTTTCCTGCTGCCTCATATATTGCTAAATCCGTGCCACTTGCACATATTGGATTTGGATTGGCAGTATTTACAATCGCATCAGCTTTAACTTTTGTTATATCGTTGCGAACTATCTTAAATGGCATTGTGGCACCTCCCTATTTTCTAATTCTCCTCCAATCTTCAATAACATTATCCTCCCCTCTTGTACCTGTACCCCAATACCCCGGATGTGCTACAGGGTATATATATGTTTCTCCATAAATATAAGGTTCGCCAGTTCCTATAAGTTCAGATACTCTATTACAGGAAAACTTTTTATCAATCAGAGTTCGTATTACAACCACAGATGTATCAAGCCCCAGACAGATTATGTTTTCCGGCTCTATAATGTCAATCAATGATTTTATTTCAGCTGCATCATTTGCCAATATCTTTCTGGTCATATTTCCAGAATACTTATCTCTGCGATAGCCCAAATTACAATTGCAGAAAAACAAATCTGGATATTTTTTCTTGTCAATTTCATTTTTACCAAGCAGTTCAAAGTATCCGACAATATTTTTATCCGTCTGTGAATCCCTTGCTTCCAAATCTACATTTTCATGAAACATCACATCTATACCATCATTCATCTTACGGACATTTGCAATCGTACCCTTTATCTCTTCCTTTTCAGGCGGTCCAAAATCCTGACCTATCAGCATATATTTAATATGTGGTGTGTTCTTAGCGTAATCTCTCCCTTGCCAATATGTCCATAAGTTAATTTCCTGACACAATCTTCTCCACGACGCAAATCGCACCAACCAAGTGTCAGGTTCTTAGCATATATAGGATTTTTTCGATATTTGTTTTTTACATTTTCTATCAGCTTGCAATAATCTGCGGATTTTTTTGAATTCATTTTATGTATATTCACCTCAAAAATGCACTGTTTTATTTTAACACTTTTCTTATCTGCTTATCCGTCGCCTTCGGATACATCTCATGCATATAGTCTACCAGCTGTTTCCATGAATCCTGCGGATTATCCTTATAACAGGAAGTCACATAATCGTATCCATTGATATGCTCAATAGATGAATACACTGCTACATCCCATCCATATTCAATACCTCTCTTATTCACTCTCTTCTTAAAATCGCAGTTGCACAGATATGTCTGCATCATAAGATTCGTTATTGCACCATCAAATCCCTTTTCTCCATCCTTACCAAATCCAGCTTGTTTTTTCAATTCATTGGAATAAATCTCTGAATCAGCATTATCCTCCATAAAATTGACCATTATCTTTTTATGCTTATTAGGAGCTTTCCCATCATCATATAATGCATCAAAATCATATTTTGTTCTGTGTTACAATAAAACTACTAAAAAATGGCTAAGTCTTTTTTCATTGCCTTGTAGCCAATTAATACTGTCCAAACATATGCACAGGTTTTTGGAATCATCAGCATGCCGATCATCGGAATTACATCAGCCAACAGTACAACCGGAATATAGAATGCAAAGCTCAGGACAATTGTCAGCCACATCCAACGAAAAGAGCTATCGTTATTTTCTTTTGCACTTTTATAGAATAAAACTATGATAATTAATCCCATCAGTGCAAACGGAATATTTCGGTAAATTCCCCATGAAAGCGGAGCATCTGCACTGAGCCAGGCATTCTGAGGCATCATACACAGAACAATTCTTAATCCTGCAAGACCATAAATAGCTGCTGTAGCTGCTTTATAGCCTTTAATCTGATAACGCTCACGCCATATATGATAGAGAACGACATAAAAAATAGTCATAGTGACAGAGGTAATCCACTTTCCTAACCCAAGCTGTACGGTAAAGTTCTCAAGACCTGTTGTACAAAGCGCTGTTGCACGAGGAACCAGATGGAATGCATCTCCACTTCCTAAAAGAACTGCCATAATTCCAAACATGGTAAACTGACGGTTTCCTTTGCTTTTTCGAATCATTAAAATTCCGATTGTGATTACCGAAAACAAATATACGGTATCAAATAAAGTTTCTACAATTGCCTGCATAATAAAATTCCTTTCTTACGATACATCTTTAAACGCTTAGGTGAACATTGTTCATTTTGTCTTAAAAATTTTCCCACACTCTAATGTGGGAGAATTTTAATATAATGTTTTGTTAATCAACATCAAAATCGAAGACGGATTATAATCCTGACGAATCATTGATACCAATATTAAAGAAAATAATATATCTGCAAACTGTTTTTCCGTGAATTGTTCATCAAATACATCTGGACGAATCTTAGGATCATTCTTTAATATATCACACAATCCATTAAGAATATGCCCCCATGTCTGCAGCATTTTCTTCTTTCCATCCGTTTTTTCATCCTTCATAAATCCAAACGAATGCAGAGAAAAGAAGCCCGGAAATTGCTCATTTCCATATTCCAGTCTTTTATAAATCCATGAGATACAGGCAGCAACATCTTTAAAAACCTGCTCATCTTCAGGGTTAAAAAAGATTTCACGCCAAATACTCTCAATTGTATCCCCAAGCAGCTCGGCCTTGGATTCATAGTAATTGTAGATTGTCCCCGCCGAAACAGAACATCGGGATGCAACAGCTCGTATGCTTACAGCAGTCCATCCGTTTTCTTTGATCAGCTCTCTGCTTGCAGCTAATATGTCTTCTTTTGAAGTTGCAAGATGGTTCACGAGTTCACTCCTCTCCAATGTAATGTCATTAAGTTATTTCATTAAATGAACGGTGTTCATGTTTAAAATATACACCGTTCATTTTATTTTGTCAATAACTTTTTTAGTAATAGGAATTTAAGCCACTCGCCATTTTTAAATGCACAAATTTCTACCTTCGGGTTTGCGTGAATCTGCTTTGAAACATCCTTTACCTTTCCATTCTGAATATACAGCTTCCCTTCAAAATGTGTGCTGTTCCAAAAGGTCTTACCCTTGGCTGATTACCTTCTACTGTTGCCAAATAATATGTCTCTGCTTCTTTTAAAAATTGTACTACTCGTTCCATGATGTAATCCTCCTGATAGTTACTTAAATAAATCCATAATGTCAAAGCTCGTCTTCTTATAAACCTTATTGTAAGCTGCTTTCTTTGGATTCTTAATCCATCCTATACTTTTTCTTTCCTTCATAACGACAACATCATATTATTCAGAAAACCCAATTATATTTCTAGCAACAAACCCTTAAAATCATCAAACCTTACAATAAAATCTTCAAATGTCTTTTTATTCTCAAGAAATTTATATAACTTCAAAAACTGTCCATTAAAATAATAATGCTTAGGATGCAAAGTTACTTCTTGATCAAACTCATCATACAAAGCTAGATAACTGCCATAAGACCTCACCGTTTTATTCATTAATTCATGCCTATCTAGTTTTGGAGATGAAGAATAATAATCTATCAAATCACTAACAATTTCATTCTGAATATTTTTTACATCCAAACCCGCAGGATTGAAATTTATTAAATATCTGTATGTCAAATATGTTGCATGAAATTCAGTCCAAAACAAGAACACAAAATCTTCCTGCAATTTTCTATAATCTAAATCATTTCTATAATTTGATAACTTATTATAATCACATAAATGTACATATTCATGAATCAATGATGAAATGAAATTTACACAATCTTGTTTTCTCACAAGAACAACTATGTTTCCATTTGAATTTTCATATAACAGCCCCATTGCCTGGTCTATAAATTCTTTTCTTTCAAAATAGTACTCAGTATCATCGCTTTTTACATACTCTGAAATATCTGTAACTTCTATCTGATAATTATCATACAATTCAAGTTTGTATTCTTCAGAAAACTTCTTTATAATCTCTTTTAAATCCACCATTTAATTCACTCTTTTCAAATATCCATAAAACTTGCCTCTCAAATATAATACTCATACTCTACTACATATATCCACATATTGTATCTCAGTATTTGTGTTCCACATTAACTTCCCACTCTTTAAATACTTCATAGCAAGTTTTAATCTGTAATGTTCCACAACTTGGTTTTCCGTTATACACCTGTTCTTCTTTTGACATTATATGTTGCATTATAACGTCGTTCTTCAATTTTGTTTCAATTTCCAATTTGTCTACTTTTGTAAAATAATTTTCAAATTTCATTCTATCTCTATCATCGTCAAAAATCATAACTGGGACTATCATACCAGAGCGATCACAACATACTTCTTTATTCTTATTCATAAGTCGAAACAATTTCCAATGAATACTATTTTTTATATAATAGTAATATCTGTATGAAATGCCTATGCTTGCACATTCTGGTTTTGGTATATTACATCTTCCCATATCCATTCCCCAAAACTCCGTTTCATAAAGAGTTGTTCCATAGTAATCAAGTTTCATTGGAGAAAATATCATTTGTGGATCATCATAAAAGAAACTTAAATTTTCATATATTGGTTTTGTATCATCAATACTGATTTTAAACTCTGGATGCATTTTATAGTACTGGTATTTTACTGAATCCCAATTGCATTCAGACCAACCATTTATATCATCTAATAAATACAAAAATCTATCATATGGCTGCAAATCATAACCAAATCTTTTTTTCCACAAATACTCTGTATCATGTATGTTAGCAGTTTTATCTCTATCAGTATTCATATCATTAACTCTCGTGTATATTGCACCAGCTCTTACCTTTTCTTTATACCTTTGTCCAACCAAGAATTCCTCTGCTAGATAAAATGGCGTTCTATTACTATTATAGATTATTAATACATCAAGTTCATGTTGTTCAATCGTCACAGTTCTCACTTCTACATCAGGTATATTATCGCCTGCAAACTTTTTACTTCTCAAAAACTTTATGAAATCAGCTGTTACTAATCTGTGATCTGACATATTTTCTAAGCCAATTACCGTACCATCATCATCAGCTCCATAAATAATATATGCATCCCTATTACATAAATTATTTGCCATACAAATAATATCGGTTAATTTATCATCTGCAAACGGAGTATATTCTTTCTTAAAATCCCAGTATCCTCCCTCATAGCCTAAAGCCAGTAGTTCTTTTATCTCTTTGACAAATTCATCGTCCATTATTCAACCCCCAATGCTTTATAAACTGCTTCCACATTTAATTTTCATTTGCTACCAAGTTTATGTAAACTATTTTTTGACTCTAAAGCCATTTATACTTTATAAACATTTTCTCTATGGTATTTGATATATTCTGCATTATCATCATCAACAATAATATTCATATTTTCATTCACATTCAAGAAAACCCTATTTATACTGTCTAATTCATTTGAAAGCATTATTGAACCATTATCATCAAACGATATTAATCCTGAATCGAATAGCTTATCGTGATTGGGACATAGTAGCAGCCCATTGTTCATATCAAGTTTTTCATAACTATCACTATCACTCCAAGGTTTTATATGACTTGCAATCAAAAGTTTTTCATTATTAACAGAACATAAGCAACAATGTTTATATCTCATAACCAATCTCTTTCTAAAAATATCTTGGTTAATACGCGTTTTTACAACTGCTTCTTTTTCTTGCCCCAATAATTCAGAAGTATCTTTTTCAATCTTTATTATTCTATCATCTAATTTCTTATCATAAGTATCAATATACGATATTACAGTATTGTCCACTTCTTCATTTCCATACCAAATATTGGAATGTCCCATACCTTTTATTTGAAAAATTCTATCTTTCTCTTCAAGCAAAGTTACCCTTTCAGAGTAAATGTCATAAAAGTTATGCGTTTTTAAGGTTCTAATACTCATAGCATCATCTGGAACCTTTTCCAGTTTTCTATAAACAATTGCATCCTTATACCAGCCAATTATATACTGACCACCTGTAGTAGGATTGGAAGCAACCCATACAACAAGAATATCATTAACACTATTATCATTCTTTCTAGCACCAAGTCTGTCTATATGTATAGAACTATTTCGCCCCGGTTCAACAAATCCATAATACCTTCCATTGTATCCTAAGTAATTATACACTTCATGACCTATATTATCTTTGTTATATAAGCCTCCATTAATAGGCTTCTCTGTTGAACAACCACGATATGAACTCATCCAACCAATTCTGCAATAGAATATTTTCATTTCATCCTCTTCTATAATTCACTACTTAAAGGTTTCCATCTATAATCTGACATATCTTCTACATATTCAGTATTATTAATAAATAATTCTTCATCAATATCTCGCACAAATCCCCAATGTAAATTGTATTTTTCTGCATATAACTTAAATGCATTAAATTTATTTCCAATCTGCATATCAATATTTTTACTATGTCCAGATACTTCTCCACCTTTTGTCTCAATAATCCAATCTGTTCCATCTTTTAAGTGGACGATATAATCGGGATAAAATAACCATTGCTTAAGAAATGCATCAGTATACACTACAGACAAATACTGTTGCCCTGTATCGCCGTTTTTGTATACCCATTCAACATTATTATTTCTTTCGCAATACCTTTCAAAGAGTCTTTCCGGCTTACTTCTTGTTTTATCTGTAATGAACTCATTAGTATATTCACGATATGCATTCATACGCATTAACTGACATTGTTTTACCTCACTATATTTGTATAACTCCATCTCTGGAATCGAAAAATCACTTATCTTAGGCTCCAATTTGAAAGAAAGCTGCACTCCTCCCATTTGTGAAGTAACAGACTTAAAATCCATTTTTAGCTGTTTAACATTATTAATGATAAAAGCATAAAAATCTGAGTTTTCAAGTTCTATAAATTTATACTTTCTTTTCTTTCCCTTGCTAAACATTCTTCGCAGAATATTCTTAACTTTTTGCGATTGCATTCCTGTTACTTTTTTTATTTCATCGACAGCATGTAGTAAATAAATACCATGAGTATGTGTATTAACCGTTGTTTTTATCTTAATTTTATTATCTGAACCACCATTTGCCAAATCTTCTGATGTTCTGAAAATCCCCTGCAAAATTTTATTATCTATCTCATGGCTAAAACTATATCCACCAGCCTCAAGATTTTCTTGATTTACTCTTTCATCTGAACCAAGTTTATATTTTTCTTTGAAATATTCGTATACCTTTTCTAAAGTTTCTCTTTCTCCTAGTCCATCAAAATCAAGATCTCTCATTTCCTTTTTCAAAGTAAAACTCTTAGCTTTATCTTTTAAGAATAATCTTCTAACCTGATATGCTTTATCTAATGATGATAGCAACCCAATCTTATATTGAGTATCTAGAGTGTAAATATAACAATAATCAAGAATATTTAACCCATAATGTTTTCCTTCTGGCATTCTTCTAATTCTTCCTATCGTTTGAATCTGGAAATCTTCACTTCCACCCTCTCGAAGTTTTACAAGAATCTTTGCTCTCGGACAATCCCAACCAGTTGAAATAGCCTGTTTCATAAGAAGAAACGCAGGAGAGCCATCAATATTGATAAGATCTTCACTTACAATTTTTTCATCACTCATCCAAATATTTACCATACCATTATCATATGTATATCCCATAGAAGCCAGTTTATCTTCAACTGCCTTTATAGTCTCTGGTTGTCCCATAGGAAACTGAATCAAAACCAAAGGTCTAACATTAACTTTTATATTTTCATAATTAGCTGCTATCTCTTTTCTCTTTTCATCTGCTAAATCAAGCAAATATTCATAATCATTTTGTATTTCTTTCTTTTCATCCACACCTTCATTAACATAAATAGCTCTAGTTATAAGTCCAGCACCTATTACATCATCTTCACTTATTTCATAAAATTCTTGATGTGGCACCTTATTAGCTGTTGCTGATACTCGTATAATATTCTTTGCAGCAAAAGCATTTATAACATCATCTGCTTTTTTTGTATTATTTAAATGTTCCTCATCAATAATTATAACAAATTCTACTCCATCTTTATGAGCTTCAGCTATCTTTTCAAAAAGGTTGGAGCGTTCACTATCCTTTAATGCTGTATTTCCTTTCTTTGTAACTAATTCCCAGTTAATAAATGTAATACTTCCAGCCTCAAATCCAGTCATCATAGAATACATAAGATTTCTCGTATCCAAATGAGGTGCAAGTTCTTCCATTCTTTCTTTACTTTGTTCTTCTAAATTGCCTTTGCCAGGACACAACCAAATAAATGCAGTATTATTTCCTGTATTCTTAAGAAACTCATCAACATATTTTATTAAAATAACTGTCTTACCTGCACCAGTTGGTGCCTTAACTGTTATCACTTGTTTACTATCAGTTTCAATTGTCTTATCTATTAAGTAATCAACACATTGAGTTTGGAACTCGAAATCTTTAATTTTGCTTACCATAATTCTCCTACCTCCCTCAACTCAAAATCAAAATAACAGTCTGGAATAATCTTCACTTCAACATTCTGCAGCATTTTTTCTTGAGATGTTGTAAGCATTACATCTTGATTTATAAACACTGTTTTTAATTCTTTATATGATGATATATTATCTTCAAAGGAGTCCATTTCTTCATCATCTATTATCATAACATACTTAGTATTATCGACTTTCACACCATACTCAAGCTGAATCATTTCCTTAATATGTACTAACAAATCTTCGTAAATTTCTTCGCTCTCCTTATCAATAAAGTCTGTTTTATAATATTTCATATTTGTCGCTATCCCATCTGAATACTTACTACCATCTTGTCTTTTACCTGTAATAACAGTACATATTCTCGGATATGTTACTTCCGAGCAAATATTACCATCATTATTTGTACATAAAATAAAATGTCTGTTACCACCATCTTCTTTATTTTTCTCTAAAACAGATTGAGCTGTTGTACCTGAACCTGCAAAAAAATCTAATATTAATGAATCTTTATCTCCAGCTAAATCTATTATTTTTTTTATTAAACCTGTTGGTTTTGGTGTATCAAAAGCTTTCGAGCCGAATATATCTTGCAATTCTTTAGTTCCATCTGTAGCTGTACCACAATCGTCCCATAAGGATTTTGGCGTAGCTCCCTTTTCCTTAGCTTCGTATAAAAATCTTTTTTGTTGGGGTTTGGATTTTCCTGTTTTTCCAAACACTATTCTATTATCAGCAAGTAATTCAAAATATTTATTTTTCTCTGTTCTCCAATGTCTACCATTTGGAGGTAAAAATTTTTCTCCAGTATTTGGATTAATAATTTCATATGTTAAATTAGGACGTATCGCTGGGGCATCAAAAGGATCTGCCTTCCATGGTCCTCTTGGATCATCATCAGGATTTGCAAATCCATTTTCATTATTAGGCAATTTAAATAAATGTTTAACTTTATTAAACTCATTAATATTTCTGGTATATACTAATGTATAGTTATGATTCAATAATACGACTGCATCATTTGAAACTGATTTTCTTGAATTCCAAATAATATCTGAAATCATATTTTCTTCACCGAAAATCTCATCACATAGTAATTTCAAGTTTGCATATTCATTATCATCAATACTTATAAAAATTGTACCTGAGGATTTAAGTAAGCTATGTGCAATTTTTAATCTTTTTTCCATAAATGAAATCCACTTACTATGCGAATATCCATCCTGTCTATCAACAAATGCATCATCATAAATAAAATCCTTATGCCCCGTATTGTATGGTGGATCTATATAGATGACATCAATTTTTCCTTTATGTGTTTTTTCAAGCAATCTAAGACTATGAAGATTATCTCCCTCTAGTAAAAAATTAAATTCATCGCTTTCTGAATTTCCAACAATTTCTTTTTCTTTTACTTCGGTAAAAACTGGAATATGAGTTTTCATTTTTACATCTACTTCTTCCTCATGTTCTTCCCATACAAGTCCATATTTTTTTGATGTAAGTTCCTTTTCTATCTGATTTATTGCAATAAGAGAAGCATCATCATTATGCTGCTCTTTCAGAGTTTCAAGGAAACTGAGCATCTGTTCTCTTCTCTGTTGTGACAAGTTTGCCATTATTTTCCCTCCTATACTAACAATTGTTTCTTTTCTTGCTTTCCCAAGCATAAATAATTCAAATGACATTTTGAACAGTTTTCTTTATTGCATTTTCTAGGCAAATTATTTGCTCGAATATTTGTAGCTGCATCCTTTATATCTTTTTTTACTTCTTCTATTACATCTTTTGTTATTGCCTTTATAGCTTTATGTTCAGAATCCAGTTGGTACACTTCCATATAGTCTGCTGTTGTACCAGTAAGCTCTTGATATCCTAATGCATATATCTTTAATTGCTCGTTATTAATCGACTCTATTACCTTTTTATTGGCAGACTTAAAATCAATTATTGTAATATGTTCTCCTTTTTCATCAGAAATTCTTTGTACTAAGTCAATCCTTCCATTTACTTTTATTCCGTCACCCATATTAATTTCAATATCTGATTCTGCCATATATACATTTTTCATTTCATCTTTATTATGTTCTACATAATTATATATCGTTCTTGTAACACTTTTAAGCATATTGGCTTCAAGCTTCGGTGTTGCATAAGGTAGATAAAATGATTCATCTATCATCGCTTGAATATCTTCTTTACTTAGCTTTCTTCCTTCCAATGTCGCCTTATGTATATTACAAACTATTTCATGAAGAACTGTACCATATCCTAATGCTGGTACAATTGGTTGTACAAATCCGTAAAACATTGATAACTTAAACCTATAAGGACATTCAAAATAATCCTCTAACAATGAAAAGTTAAGTGAAATTGGCATAGTTTCTTTTTTTATATTTGGAAGATTATCTCTATCATATTCAATATTTCCATCATATTTTATCAAGTAAGAAGATTCTTTTGCTTCTTCCAAAAAAGGAGATATATATTTATCATGGCTCGTTTCAGACCTAGTCAAATAAAGATATTTCTTTGCTCTAGTTACTGCCACATAAAATAATTTTCGTTCTTCTTCAATATCTCCATTGAACCTTTCTGAATTAGTTATCCATGTTTTATCAATTACATGCCATATGCCTTTTCCACCTACTCGTTGAGCTGGAAAGAAATTTTTATTAAGCTGAGGAATGAATACAGCTGCAAATTCCAATCCTTTTGACTGATGAATCGTCATTATACTCACTGCATCTGGTTTTGCGTAAGAATTCGTTAAATATCCTTCTGGATAATATTGTGCTGCAGTATAATATAAAAATGAACAAAAATTATTCAATTTTGTTTTTGGCTTTAATGTATAATTTATCACCTCATAATCAGCAATTACTTGACTAAACTTTCCCAAATTATACAGTAATATCTCTGTTTGAAGACTTCCATCTTCCACTATTGAAATTCTTTTCAAAAATTCATGATATATTCCTTGCAAGTTAAGGTCAGAGTACATTTTAATTTCTTTTACATCAATAGTTGCCAAATATTGAAGAGCATCTGCTAATTCCTTTTTATCCAAATTATATTCAACATCTAACCACCTTTTAAAAAGCTCTGTAGCTGATATATCGCCATTCAAATAATCATAAATGCCTTTTGCTGCCTGGCATTCTTTTGTATAAAACAAATCGTTTACACCCTCAACAACAAATGGAATATCATAAGATTCCAGCATATCAGCAACCTTTGAACTAACTTTTCTTTTTCTTAACAAAATGGCAATTTCTGAATAAGGGATACCTATCTCATGTAGCTTAACAATTCTTTTTGCTATAAATTCAATTTCATCATCAATATCAGAATACTCTTCATAGGCTAAATCTCCAATGTCGTATTTAGTAGCGCAACCGGATACTATCGATTTATAAAGTCTGTTATTATTATTAATTATTACTCTTTTTGCCACATCAACAATACCAGCAGTACTTCTATAATCCTTATCAAGCACAATATATTTCTTTATCCCATATCTTTCCTTAAATGACAGAATATTTTCAGGTTCACTACCTCTAAACTGATATATGGTCTGATCATCATCACCAACTACACAAATATTTGTTCCATATCCTTTAAGTATTTTTATTAATTTTTCCTGTACTGGATTAGTATCCTGATATTCATCAACCGTAAGATATTTAACCTTTTCACATACAAGTTTTGAAAATTTTTTATTATTCTCTAACTGATAAATCATTTCTCTCATTATCAAAGAATAATCAAATTTTTTCTCCTCATATAACTTTTTTTGATATTTGTCAAATGCTTTTTGTGTTTTACCATCCCACTTGTCTTTTTCAAACCAATTTTCATTCAAAACACTCATAACAGTAATAAACAATGATGTTTCAATATATTTCTTTAATTCCAAATCAGACATTCCACATTCGTCATAATATCTCTCTACAAAGAGTTTTGTTTGTATTTCATCTAAAACAGAAAACTTTTGAAACTTCGGAATATAATCTTGTAACATTCTGATACAAAATCCATGTATTGTACCAACATACATATGTGCAAATCCCTTTGTATGCCCTAATACTGCTTTGCCATATTCATTTATACGACTCTTTAATTCTTCTGCTGCTTTTTTAGTAAATGTAAATGCAACAATATTTTCTGGTTGTATATCTGGTCTTACACGAAGTATGTTAACAATTCTTCGTGTAACAACACCTGTTTTTCCTGCTCCGGCACATGCTATTATTTCTAAATCTTCATCAATAGTCTGTACTGCCTCTTTCTGTTTTTCAGAAAGATTATCGAATATATCCATCTTATTCACTCCTCGTATAGTTGAATACTTGTATTTCTATTCCCAACTATAGAATACTCTTATATATGTACCAAAAATAAGACACTAAGAGTTATTATCAGGCACATACTCCATAATGTCCCCATAGTCTACATCTAAGGTTTTACATATCTTATCAAGAATTGGCATTGCAACATACTCATTTTTTCTCAATTTAGTCATTGTATTTGGTGCAATTTTCGCTTGTTTTCTCAAATCAGCAGTACTTAATTCATGTTCCGCTAATCTTACCCATAATTTTTTATATGATACAGCCAATATATTCACCTCACTATTATGTTTTCTCGTATATATGCTACCAAAAGCTTATCACAACCTACCCAAAATCTCAATATTTTTTCTCAAGTACTTGCGAAGGGGAAGTTAAACATTAACATTGCTACACTTATACCTAATGACCTCATACTTGAATTAATATTCAGCATAGAAAGATCAAATCCAGCTAGAACAATAAAAAATATAGAAAAGCTCGAAAACTTACTATGGAGCAATTAAATGAAAAAAGTGGAATAAATTTATCAACATTAAAGAAATATGAAACTGATAATAGAAATCATAAACTAGAACAACTCTCTAAAATTGCAGAAGCATTAGAAGTAAGTGTATTTGAATTTTTAGACATAGAGGTAAAATCCGTAAACGATATTATATCTCTTGTTAATAAAATGAATATAGCTACTGATATTGATTGGGATATTGATAATGATAAAGTATGTATTTCTTTTAAGAATAAAGAAATCAATAATTGTTTAAAAGAATACGCTGTAGATTACAAAAAAGACAATATATTAATTGAAAAAACAGAAACTAATAATGAATCTACATTTACAAGACTTATGCTTATAAATGACAAGCTTAGATAAAAATAAATCATTGCAACAGTGACCAAATTCTCGTGCAAGCGCGGATATTAACTCGTTGCTCACATAAATACAAAAATAAAATCCTGGTTTCACTTCGTATAACTTGCCATCAACCTTAACCATCAACCTTAAGACTAACCGCACATAACGCTATGCATCCACGCTTAATACGTATGCCTTTTATCCTTTCAGCTGCCTAGACTGCCATATTTCCACCATACTTTCCATCACCAGCAACCGGCTTGTTTAATATAATCTTATCTTTATCCTCGTATACTATATCCATCTTAACTAATAATTTCAATACTCTTAATCCACTTTGTAAAAAGTACTTTCCACTCACCAGTCTGTGCAAAATCATCACCACAGCCATAACCATGGCCACCTGTTCTGAATATATGAAGTTCAGCACTTACCCCGGCTTTTCTTGCTGCCATATAAAAGCCCACACTGTTCTCAGATAATGTTGTTCTGTCATCATCCGTTTCACATATAAATACTGGCGGCATATCCGGTCTTACAAGCTTATCCGGATTATACTTATGCAGTATCTTTGCCTTACTGTCACTGATTCTCTCAAGCACCTGTTCCTCAGACATATATCTTTTGCCTGCTTCAATACAATCGTCAATACTTATAACCGGATATGAACAAACAGCAAAATCTGGTCTTGCTGATAGTTTATCATATTCATCCTTATACTTATAATCCGCATACACATCACTTTCATACGCTGTTGATAATAACGCTGCCATAAAGCCTCCTGCTGAAAAGCCCATAACGCCTATCTTAGCTTCATCTATACCGAATTCCTGCGCCCTTCCTCTTATAACTCTCATTGCGCGCATAGCATCTATAAGTGGGACATCCTCTGCATTATCATGTTCATCTGATGGAAGTCTGCATTCAAGAACAAATGCAGCTATTCCCATACTATTAAGCCACTTTGCAACATCTTCACCTTCAAAGTTGTATACAAGGCGTCTGAACGCACCTCCTGGAATAATCAATACTGCCGGAATCCTTTGTCTGTCTGTACTGTTACCAATACCATCAGGTATATAAGGAACAATATCTGGATCTGTAATGTTCTGCACTATATGCTTTACTCTTCCATCAGGCATATCTTCAGTATAATATTTTCTTGTAAGTTTAAGGTTCTGCGAACCCGGAGCCCCATGCTCAAACAGCCTTATCTTGTTTACTGGTGTCTTAAACACCTCATTCTGCGTATCTGTCATATTTACTCCTCCCTGCTCTCAAGAAACAAAAGCTTATTAGCCTGTATGCTCAGCTCATCATAATGCATAAGCATATCACTCTCATCATATTCTTCCGGAATCACTTTATAGCCTTCAAACCTTATAAGATTCTTGAAATATTCTTCCACATCTGCTGTCTGCTTAACAACAACCTCACTGAATGCCACTCCCTCTTCTGACTCCTGAAAATCTGGTCTGTAAAGAAGCTCACCAGTAATTATATTTTCTTTATCGGCTACAAATACAGCTTTGGCATAATATTTGTTACTGTCCGTTGTCGCAAGACGTATTCTTCTTGGTGGTGCCATCGTCTTATCATTCATGGCATTCGCTTTCCTTACTTCTTCTGAATCAAAATATTCCTTTTCAATTATCATATTTAACCTTCTTTCTGTCATATAAATCACTCATAGTTTTACAATATCCAAAACAGGACGATATATTTAAGATTCTTATGGATATATGTTCTAAACAGGCTTTTGTATCAGGGGAAACTATTTTTCCATTTTTTAGCCCCAAAAATGGAATTTATTTTTTCACTTTCTTTTCCCCTGTTTTGCATTAAATAAATTCATTTTCTTCTTTTCACCTTGCTTCTTTTTGAAAAATTATATTTCCTTTTTTATGAAGAATTTCGGAAAATTAGATTTGCGTGATACAAAGAAGTAATTGTCTACCACAATGCTAACTCACATAGTGCTAAACGTCAATTATTTCTTACCATTATATTTCATCTGGTCTGACTTCTGTTGAATTAACTTAACGCACCATCTGCATCATATAATTTTTATTCATATCACCATTATCAGGAACTAATATAAGTTCGTGTATGCTGCTTGATAAAACATATAGCCCTTTACAATTATTAAAGCCAGCTAATTATGAGATATCAAAAACAAGGAAATACAAGAATGATATTGGAAAGATAGAAAACATGGAATACGATAAAATATCCGATTTTTATACATGTAA
>ENA-OPBS01001684-OPBS01001684.1-human-gut-metagenome-genome-assembly--contig:-NODE-1684-length-16712-cov-2.865042_pt1 | contig 16712 bp, 9 predicted proteins | sample MGYA00241074_ERZ501463 | MGnify/ENA primary metagenome ERZ501463 (study PRJEB25962, sample SAMEA2042578) | human gut metagenome | biome: human gut; feature: human-associated habitat; material: faeces...
CTTCGGCGAAGTCGCTTTCGGGATGATAGGCTTTCATGTTCCAGGCATAATCGGCTACTCCGTAAAGGGCTACTTTGGAAGCTTCCGCCCGTTCCATCGGGTTGGCGACGAAACCCGACATGGCATGTGCCGCATTCGGATCGAGCCCGTAAGACGGTCCCATCAGCAGGTGGTCGCGGCAGTAGTCGCTTACAGGGAAATTCCACCAGACATACGACGGGCGCTGAATACGTTTGTTCACCCATTCCTGCCCTTCGAGTGTGATATCGTGGATCACGCTGTTGCCGGTCCACATCACATGGATCGCCGGGTCGAGCGTTCTGCCCAGCACATCCAGATAGTCGCTTCCCGCCCAGGCCCGGTTATATTCGGTCGGACACATGATCAGCGGGCTGACGCCTTCTTTCTTCTCGATAAACTCCTTTTGCAGGAAGTTGAGCAGGTCGGCTTGTTTGTCTGCCTTGGCCCCTTCACCGGAAATATCGTCGAAGAAGACTGCGAAGGAACGGACTCCCAAATCATACATCATACCGAACTTGTTCAGCACATTCATCCGGTCTTCATCTGTCCATTTGATGTCCAGGCCCGGATGGATCGCCCAGACGAAGTCTACCTTGTTGGCGGCGGCTTCCTTCACGAGATCCTTGATCTGTGCTGCTTCCTTTTCCGGATAAGGCTTGCGCCAGTTTGGGGAACTGTGGTAAGGATCATCTTTCGGTCCGTAGATATAGGTGTTCATCTTCATCTTTCCATAAAAACGAAGCTGCTCGATGCGGTCGGTATGGCTCCAGGGATCGCCGTAAAAACCTTCGACAGTTCCACGGTAGGCGACGTCAGGATAGTCTTTGATAACTCCGAGTGGCAGTGTCGTATTGCCTTGTCCGTCGGTTTGGGCCAATTGTTGCAATGTCTGTGCTGCGTAGAAAAGACCGCGACTGTCGGAAATTGCAATGTCGATTTCTTCTGGTGTGATAACTAATAGATAGGCTCCTGAACGTTTCAGTTCGGGTGTCCGGTCTTCCAGCGATGTAATTTTGAGCGGTAGCGCTTCGGAGTTGTCTGTTATCGACAAAGTTTGTCTGATCAGGCGCATGGCATCTTCATCCGGATGTTGCATGCCGGAAAGGGTAAAGCCATGAGGCGCTTTCAGCCGGTTGGTAGATAATGTAACTTCCTGTGGCTGCGGATGAATGGCCGGTAAAGGGTTTTGTGCTTGCAGAACACCTCCTAAAAAGAGGGCAGCGGTTAGATTTAGTAGTTTCATATTTGATTTATTTTAGATGTTTAATTAATGATTTATCTGTTGGTGGTGTCTCAAAATGTACTTGTTCCCCGCGTCAAGTACGGGGCAAGTACATTTTGAAACCTCTTACCAAAAGATCAAGGCTTTTTGGGGATGGCTGATATCGGCATTAATATAACAGGCAGTATCGGCCATCCTAAAAGTAATTGTCTTTATCGTACTGAAAACAATAGAGTCTTTCCGTTTACATCGCTCCATTCTGTCAAAAGCTGGCGCAAATCCTTGTATTCGGCAGGTGTATAGAGTTGTTTGTTCAGTTCCAGGCTACGGGTGACGGTTGCCGTACGTCCGTTTTTCTTGACGGAGATGGTCAGGCTACCGGCGGCATTGCGGATCGTCTTGTCGGTTTCCGGGGTGCGCAGTTCCATATTTTCAGGACATTCGATCGTGTATGTATAGACTTCGTTGACAGGGCGTGGGATCAGCAGGTTTTCTTTCCGCTGGCTGTTCAGGTAGCCATAAGGCAGATGGGAGAAGCCATATCCGGCATCCGGCAGTGAGATCGTTGCATACCCGTTTTCCTCCTTTAAAGGAGCAGTTTGTTCGTTTTCGCTGTTACCTGTTGTGAAATAAGGCATCAATTCTTTACCGACAGATTCTTTAGTGGATGTCGTCACTTTTCCATCTTTGAAACGAACTGCGATGTCGCTCTTGATCTGGTAATCCTGTGGAACGGCAATAGCTACCGGTTTTCCTGTTTGCAGGCTGAAAAGAGGAGTCTGGTCAAAGTTCACCGTTTGCGGACGGTGGGTAGAAGAGGTGGAGAATAAATATAATTCGCCGTTCACCATACAGGAGACGAACAGTTGGTCGACAGCCTTTAGCGCCAGCCCTTTGTCTGCATAAGCCTGGTAAGTCGCCATTGGCTCCGAAGCCGGCCCCATCCAACAAGCCTGCGAGCAAATTGGCTTTTTCGACTTCAGTTCCGTACGCTGTGCTCATGACGGCATCGGCAGGGCGGAGGCGATAGCCGGTCTGATCCAATGTCAGCCCGTTGTTGGCAATGTGGTTGGTCGTGTATTCGAGGATAGCTTCCAGTTTGTCTTCGTCCTTTTTTTCCCCTTCGGTCAGGCTCTCAGCCAGAGTCGTGAGTTGTGGATCGCCGGACGGATTGAACTGTTTGAGTAGGGTTGCCAATGCTTCTCCTTCGGATGCGTAAGTCGTGGCGGCGAGAAAAGGAACGTCGCCGTTCTTGACATAGACGAACGGAGCGCGGGAAGATGCTGGCAGGTTACGTAATGTCCAGCTTGTCGTACAGGTTCCACCGGATCGTTTGACAGATGCTTTTGCCGGATTGTTTGTCAGTGTGTAGGCAAGTTCTTTGGCTTCGGGTATCACGATCGTCAGTGTGTATTCTTTGACGGGAGAGGATTGGAGCAGTTCTTCGAAAATGTCTACCTCCGGCAGATAGCCTGGTTTGGATGTGACTGTGTAGTCGAGATAGATAGTTGCTCCCAGTTCTAGGCCTGTGTGGACGACAACCATTTCTTTCAGGTGGTTGTAAGCCGGAGCATCAGCCGCGTTGCGGGGAAGGACTTCCACGAAAGCATTGTCCGGTGTCTTGATGATTGTGCCGTCTTTTTGTTTGGTGTAAGACGAGTTGATCTTCAGTTCCTGGTATTGCGGATTGTACACGATGAAGCTTTCTCCGTATGTGCCGTTCATGGCCGTGTGGGTGAAAAGTGTCAGTTCCATGTCATAGCGGAACTCTTGGCTGCCGTCGGCATTGAGTGTCCAGGTCTTTGCTAATTTCTTGTATTCGGCTTCCGATGCTCCAAAAACTGTCGTAGTCATTAGTAGCATACAAAGAAGGAAGGCGAACTTATGTTTGTTTCGTATCATTTGATTTATGATTTATAATTTGTGATTTATGAAGAGGGAAGACCTTATCGTTTTATGACGATATAATCCCCGAATGATTTATGTGCATTCACGGCGTTACGGAAACCATTCCAGTCGCCTGCCTCGTACACGCGTTTCTTCAGCGCTAGCTTTTGGTGCAACACCACTTTGTTACCGTCCTGGCGGAGGGAACCTTCGAAGTCGGCGGCAGAACTTTGCACACTGTCTTCTTTTCCATTACCCGCTAGCTTATAACCTGTGGGGAGTTGGATCGTTTCGTCCAGTTCGACCAGACGTGAGCAGGCATCCTTGAAACCATACCGACGTTCTTCGAGGTCGGTGTTGATGCGCAGGTAACTTTTTACTTGGTTATAAAGGTTATTCATCACCATCGGCTTGAACAGCATTTCTCTTTCTCCTGAAAGGGCATAACCTGGTATTTCATAACGGAATGTCATTTTGATCGGTGCAGCCTGGTAGTTCTTCGGGTCTTTGCCATAGTCCACGCTGATAAGACGAGCTTTAGGTGATACGGCAAGAAGTTGGCTTTCCAATGCGGCCTGCCATTGCGACTGCCAGCCGGTGGTGAAGATACGGCGGATATTGCTGTCCGACTGTCCTTCGGCTGTGATCGTGAACTGTCCTGTCAGTGTACCTTTGGCATCCAAGCGGTTGTTGGCTTTTATGCGGACATAATGGTTTTCCGGTGCGGAAACCGGCGTGAGACAGAGATCGGAACCTTCGGGAACTCCCGGTAAATAGTTTTGCTGTTGTTCGGCACTGCTCCACAGTTCGCGGCAGAAGGGGACCCAGGTAGGATCGAGCGGCATATAGGTTCCGCTGGAAAGTTTCACAACGGCGACACAGTGGTTGAAGTGGTCGGCCGGGATGCTTTCCACGCGGCTACCGGCCATTGTCATGGCTGGATAGGCTTCGAAGCCTGCCATACGCAGGAAAGCGATCAGGGTACCGGCAATATCTTTACAGACACCACAACGGTCCGTGTAGTTCATCTTCAGATTATGCAGCGTGTAGCCTTCGCCTTTGCCCATCGAGATACCGGAGTAACGGATATTGTCGGCAACCCAGTGGGTGAGGACGGCGATCTTTTCCATCTCCGTCTTTTTGCCCTGGATCAATTCGTCTACTTTCTTCTGGGCTTCGGGAATGGCACTGAAACTGCCGTAGTCTTCGTTCACTTTGTTAAACCAAAGGGATTTGTCTTGCCAGCGTGGTGTGCTGGACATCATCAGTTTCGGTGCGGCGTCGAACAGGTCGACCATATTCGGTTCGCGTCGGGTCGGCATGATGTCTGTGCTGACGAACGTATAAGCTTTCCGACCGTCCTCGTAACGCATGGAAGAGGTGCATTCTCCTTGATAGAACTGGAACTGCATTTCTTTCTCCATCGGGATGTTTACCTTATATACCTTGCGGACAGTTGGCTCGGTTGTCCAGAAGGGGACGATATCATAGAATTGTCCGCGCATGGGCGGGATGAAACGGGATTCGTCGTTGCCTATACCGCCAGTCAACAGGGCATAGGTGAAACCTTTTTTGTTGATCTGATAATCGATGATATCGCCCGGATCGAGACGGCCTATTTCCATCATGATCTGCCGTGCTCCCCAATAGATGGCGCGGGCAGGAGCGGCATAATCCTGCTGTTGGGTGATATCGAGGTTGATTACGTCGCCATTGGCTTTGTAGATGGTGACACGATGAAACTCTGCATGTGCCGTCAGCGGATCGTAATCGTATTTGAGGATGCGATTGGCGACGGCCCCGCGCGTGTTCATAACTTTGACGATTTTGCAGACCGTGAAAGAACCGGAGCCGGTAGGCTGCACGGTCACAGCGGTGCTGTCGAGTAGGTTTACACAGTCATAACCTGCGTATAATTCCGGCTTTTGTAGAGTCGGATCGGATGCCGTCCGGCAACTTTCCCCACTTTGTCCGTAGGCGGACGCCGTGGCGAGAAGGACGGAGGCGAAGATTGATAAATACTTCATAAAATATAGTGTTTTTGTATGTTTATTACTAAATAATTGATGCCCGAATTAATTTATCCTGTATATCTTTCCATTGCCAATTTCCGGCATGCCGCCCGATCGATCTTTCCGCTACCGGTAAGAGGAATTGATTCAATCTGGAGAATGTGCTTCGGACGTTGGTATTTGGGTAATATTCCAAATATCATTTCTTCCAGCTCGGAAAAGAGATTGTTTTCAGGTAATGAGAGAGATTGTTCTCCAATAAGGGAAGAGGCTGTCTTTTTACTCGGGAAGTGGTCATTTCCTGTGGTGATCAATAAAATCATAGCCTCTCCGAACTTTGGATCTGGAACGGATGTTATGGCAAAATTGGTAGGAATGATGGGGCGCAAGATTTCTTCCACAATCTCCGTTTGTATTTTTATGCCTCCGCTGTTGATGATGTTGTCTTTCCTCCCTAAGATGCGGAAACGGCCGTCTGGGAGCAGTTCGGCGACATCGTTAGTGACAAGTGTTTCGTCGGTGACGAGTGGAGCGTCTATTATCAGTGTGTCGTCAGTCGAGAGTGATAGCTTGACAGACGGGAAAGGCGTGTAATAAGGAGATGCATCCGGTCCGTTCAACCGTCGGAGGGCGATATGCGAAAGTGTTTCTGTCATTCCGTAGGTGGAGTAAACGCAGATAGGCAATTCTTGTATCCGTGCTTCCAGTTCATGGTCGATAGAGCCGCCACCGATGATTAGGATATCGATTTGGCAGAGGCGCTCTCGTTCTTCCGGAATCTGTAGCGTATTGTATACTTGTAACGGAATCATGGCTGCGAATCGGAGTGGCATGTCGATGTCTGCCATCGGATGCCCGGAAGGTTCACGTATGACCAAATCTAACCCTGCCACGAGTGACCGTACGACCATCATCTTTCCGGCAATGTATCGGAGTGGCATACAAAGGAGGGCTTTATCCCCCTGCCGCAACCCTAAATAATCGCAGGTGAGGCGGGCACTATTTACCATCTGTTCCTTGCGGACCATGATTCGTTTGGGTGTACCGGTCGAACCGGAAGTTTGTACTTCCAAGTAAGGAGAGGCAGACTTCCAATCGGAAATGAATTCGGATAATTGGCAATTGACTGTTGACAATTGACAATTATCGGGATGTTTCTTACTTATCAATTGTTTGTTGTCCATTGTCAATTATTAATTGTCCGTTGTTAATTGACAACGGCAAGTCAATGTTGTTGGTGAAGAGGCCACCTGTTCCTAACCCTTGCGGAAGCGGATTGTCGAAAGTTGCGCACCATTGAGCGATGGCGTTCAGGCCGACATTCGATTCCAATGCAGAAGGGATCCACCAGCCGATCTGCCGATCCTGAGCTTCCTTGATCCATTCGCTACAACCATATAGGCCTCCGTGAAGAGACGGTTTCAAGATGATATATTGCGGATTAATGAAGGAAAGCAATTCTTTCTTCTTTTCCGGTGTGTTGTAGCCAATGAGTTCTTCGTCGAGGGCGATGGGAACTGGAGAAGAAGCAGCTAACAGAGCCATGTCTTCCCACTGTCCTGCACGGATCGGTTGTTCGATCGAGTGCAGGTCCAGTTTTGCCAGACAGTTCAGTTTTCTCATGGCTTCGTTCGGCGAGAAAGCACCGTTGGCATCAACACGCAGTTCGATTTCATCAGATGAAAATTGTTTGCGGATGATACGAAGGATTTCTAATTCTTTATCGAAGTCGATCGCTCCGATTTTCAGCTTGATGCAACGAAAGCCGGATTCTATCTTGTCTGTCACTTGTCCCAACATCTCTTCATAGCTTCCCATCCAGATCAGTCCGTTGATAGGAATACCCACCTCGCCATGCGAGAAAGGAGTGTTCCACAAGGCAAAGGAGCCGGCTTCAAAGTGGCGGAAAGCAGTCTCCAGACCGAACAGGATAGATGGATAATCGCGCAGTCCGTCCACGTCGATTCTGCCTGTGCGGGTGAAGTTTTGGCAAGCCTTGGCCAAAACTTCTTCATATCCAGGCACGTCGTCGCAACTCAGTTTAGGCAGAGGAGCGCATTCGCCTATTCCTTGGCGGCCGGGTATTTCTTCTGCGGTGAGGTAGATATACCAACTCTTCCTCTCCGTGTAGGTCCCGCGCGAAGTCCCTGCCGGCTTTTTGAAGTACAAGGTCTTAGGGCGGATCTCTATGTGATAGTGCATAGCCATTGTGACTTTGGATTATGGGAATTTCGGATAATCTTCGAAACGGGGGCGGCGTTTTTCAAGGAAAGCTTTGCCACCTTCCTGGGCTTCGTCGGTCATGTAGTAGAGCATGGTGGCATCGCCAGCCAACTCTTGGATTCCGGCTTGACCGTCTAGCTCGGCGTTGAGGCCTGCCTTGATCATACGGAGGGCAAGCGGGCTGAGCAACATCATTTCTTCGGCCCATCCGACATATTCGTCTTCAAGCTTATCCAAAGGTACGACCTTGTTCACGAGACCCATGTCGAGTGCTTCCTGTGCATTGTATTTGCGGCAAAGAAACCAAATTTCACGTGCTTTCTTTTGGCCGACGATGCGAGCTAAATAGGATGAACCGAAACCTGCGTCGAAACTCCCCACACGAGGACCCGTCTGTCCGAATATTGCGTTTTCAGAAGCAATCGTCAGGTCGCAGACCACATGCAACACATGCCCGCCACCGATTGCAAAACCGTTTACGGCAGCGATCACCGGTTTTGGAATCGAGCGGATTTGCTTTTGTACATCGAGTACATTTAACCGTGCCACACCATCTTTACCGATGTAGCCGCCGTGACCTTTCACATGCATATCACCTCCAGCACAGAAAGCCGTGTCTCCGGCTCCTGTCAGCACGACAACATTGATATCCGGTCGTTCACGGCAGATATAGAGAGCATCGCTCATCTCCGTCGTCGTTGTCGGAGTGAAAGCGTTGCGATAGCGTTCGCGGTTGATAGTGATGCGGGCAATTCCGTTATAGAAATCGAACAGGATTTCTTCATATTCTTTGATGGTTGTCCATTCTCTTTTTGTTTCCATAAGATGAATTTAGAATTATAAATTATGAGTTATGTTCTTATTTTTTTAGTTGGTGGAAATACTCTTTGAGTAGCCGTACATCTTCAGACGCATCTGTGAATACCTCCATCAACATTGGTTGGTTGTGGGGGGCGGACTGGGTGAAAACAGCCATTGCACTCGTCAGTTCTTCATCGTTATGGACGGGAAGGTAAGAGAATCCTCTTTCTTTGGCCCATCCTTTGGCAGAAGTTTTGTGTGTAGCTGTCACGAAACGGCGTGTTTTATCCTCCATTTTCAGTCCGGGAAGTGCTTGGAATATTTCACCTCCTCCGTTATTGAGCAGCAGGATACGTAGGTTACAGCCGAAGTTGCTGTTCCAAAGTGCGTTCATATCATAAAAGAAACTCAAATCGCCGATCACTACAAAATTCAGTTTGTCTGAACAAACGGAGTAACCGATGGCAGTCGAAAGCGATCCTTCTATGCCGCTCGTCCCCCTGTTGCAGCAGACTTCGACATCTTCTGGGAGTGTGTATAACTGGGCGTAACGTACGGCTGAACTGTTGCCTAAATGCAAGGCCGCAGGTGTTGGAAGCGACTTGATCAATGTTCCGATAGCAGCCATTTCCGAATAGCTGAATTCCGGTTGTGGCAGGTCGCGGGTGTTGTTTTCCCAGATGCGTGGAAACTCCGTTGTCCGGTTTTCCAGCAGGTAAGCGATTTTTTCGAGAAATTCGAACGGGTCCATCTCGATAACGGTTGTCAGGGAACCGTAAAGGTCTGTTACTTCTCCGCTAAGCGAAACATGCCAATGTTCGCGTGGCGGATGCTTGCGGAGAAATTGTTTGAGGCGTTTCGACACGATATGTCCACCGTATGTGATCAGCAGGTCAGGAACCATCTTCTCTAATTTTTCTTCTGGCAGGGCGTAAAGGGCGGCGTCGAAATTCTTTACCGGGATGCCGGGAATGGTCTTGTTACCTGTGTGCTCGGTAAGCCAGGCAAAATGCTTGTATAGCAGTTTGGAATATTTCTTTTCAAAAAGATAGATCAGGTTCATCTGACCGGCAACGATCATGCGACGGTTGTAGTTGTTCAGCCGCTCGATCAACCCAGTATATTCACGGTCGTAGACATTTAATCCTTGGTAGCGGGTGATGACGCGTACCTTGGGCAATTCCTCCGTAGTGAAGCGGAACAACGGTTCCGAGATTGGTACGTTGATATGCACCGGTCCTTTCCCATGATGGTTCAGTTCGAGCAGAGCTTCGTTGATAAGACGATTGCAATACCATTCGTCTTCATCGGTATGTATCTCCGGCAGGTTGACGGATTTTTTAACCTGCGAACCGAAAACACCCGGTTGAGGAAACGTTTGCCCGTCCATTTGTCCGATCCAGGCCCCGGGACGGTCTGCTGAGATTACGACCAATGGCACTTGCTGATAGAAGGCTTCCGATACGGCAGGATGAATATTAAGTAATGCACTGCCCGATGTGCAGCAGACAGCAGCCGGACTACCGCCATGTAATGCCAGCCCGATCGCGAAGAATGCCGCACTCCGTTCGTCTGTCACCGGATAGCAGGAGAAGAACGGGTGATTGGCAATCGTATGTACAATAGGTGAATTGCGGCTGCCGGGACACAAAACGATTTTCTTGATGTTATGCTCGATGAGCAGGGCTACGAGCTGCAGGATGTTTTTTTTATCTGAGTACATAATGTATTTGTTTGCTTTGTCATGCGATGGTTCTATCGCTTTTTCTGCAAAGATAACATCTGTGGGGCAGAAAACATTCATAATCTTAATGAAAAAGGCTTCACCCCGGAATGGTCCGGTAGGCGAAGCCTTTCTGCTTTCGTTTATATCAGAAATTCATTGTTCAGAACTTCTGCATATTCAGATTCTTATCAACCAGGATGCCGTCGACTGCTTTCAGGTTGAATGTAACTTTGCGTTTCGTTTTCAGCTTGATGGTGAAGAGATCTTCAGAACCTTCGAGCACTTGTTTGTCTCCGAGATTGACGAAAGTAGGATAGAGCGCCTTTTGACCGCTGGTATGCAGGCGGTCGTATGTCAGGTTTTCCATCGTACCGAGGTTTGCCGGTTCGATGCCGACAAAGTCATAATCCTGTTGGTCGTAAGGCAATGCGAAACTCAAAGCGTTGACAGCTTTGACACTGTCACCTTTGACAGTGATTTCGACTGTTTCGCCGGCGTTGTACGTCTGTTTCGGAGTGGAAAGGAAGATCGTTCCGGCTACACGGTCCGTACCTGGATTCTCGATGCCGTCCTCCAATTGGGTTGCCACGACCGATATGTCGTAAGCATCGATCAGACCGTTCCGGTTAATATCACCTGCGCTGACATAATCGAAATCGCTGTCACCACGGCGTAGCCCTGTGTAGTTCATGTACGAGGTCAAGTCGTTTGTGTCGATCTTTTTGTCGTTATTGATGTCACCTGGCAGATAGCTTTCCGTGCCCGGAACCTTGAATACGTATAATTCGCGTCCGGAAGCGTAGTTGCCGACACCTTCCGTAATATGCAATTTAATGTAGCGGGCTTTCGGTTGGTCCTTGAAAGTGAATACTTTCATGTCACCATTACGTTCCCAGCGGAACGAGTCGACCGCTGTCCAGTTTTCCTTATCCATGCTGTAGGCCACGTCGCCGGCAAGGATCGTTCCGTTGCCTCCATCCTGGCGGGACAGATAATGGAACTTATCCAGTTGGTTGATGGTGCGTAGATCGATGATCATATCGAACGGCATTGCGTTCTTGCGGTATTTCGTGTGGAACATATCGCCTAACTCGGCATAGTCGAACAAGCGGGAGATTTCAAAGCCTTCCTGTTCTTCGGCTGTCACTTCTCCACGGATGCCTTTGATAGCAAATTCCAGCGGGTTGGATTTGGTCTTGACGGAGAAGGTAGACCAGTCTGAATAACCGTCCTTGTTGACTGAGCGAATTTTGAACGAATAGTCTGTTTCGGCTGAGAGGTTGTCGAACAGCAGTTCCGCATTCTTGATCTGCGTATAAAGCATGCCGTTAAATTCTATTTCATAGAAGTCGGCGCCGGGAACTTTATTCCAAGTCGGTTTTAGTGTGTAAGCTTCCGTGTTCCCATCCGTCACCTGTGCGATCGGCGCGGCCAAAGAACCGGTAGAAACGCGGTGGGTGTCGGGCGTGTCGAATTGGTAACCATCGATGATGATAACCGTTCCGTTCATGCTGATGTCTGTCGGAGCTAGTTTTACTAACAACTGAGGGTTCTTGGTGATTGTCTTCTTTTCGAATTCGCTTCCTTTGGTGGCGAATTTGTTCAGGTTCGGGGCAACATCGTAGAAATAGACATTCGTACCGTTCTGGTATTCGTTCATCGAACGGGCGGCTACCAGTTTCACTTTGGAGGAACCGACTTTAGCGGTGATCTTCTTCGGCATTTCCGAGAGATTGATACGCAGTTCGGTTGCCTTGTCTTTCACGAAACCGTCAAAATCGCCTGTTGTCGGATGGATAGTGATTGAGACTTTTGATGGGTCATTGTTCTTGATTTCGATCCGTGTGGTTGTCCCTTTGCCGTTCAGATAAGCCTGCGTTATACCATCATCGTCATATTCGACGAACTCGCTATATCCGGACGGGTAAAGCTCATATATGCGCAAATTCTTGTCGATTTCCCCTACGTTATTGTTCGGGTTCGTCATCGGGATGATCGCACCGGCTTTTACGAATACCGGAAGTTTCCAAAGTGGAGAAGCGAAGTTGTTGACCACGCAGCCGCCGGTATATTTCTCACCGGTGAAATAGTCGAACCATTCGCCTTCAGGCAGGTAGATACCATCACGGATGTCATTTCCCTTGTCATCCATTTGCGTCTCTTGGTAGATCGGCGCGATGAGGAAGTACGGCCCGTACATGAACTGGTATTGTGTAGCTTTACCAAAGGTGTAAGGATTCGGATCTTCAAGGAACATGGCGCGAATCATCGGCTTGCCGTCTACCGCTTCGCGGGCAATGCTGTAAGCATACGGCATCAGGCAGGATTTCATTTTCAGGTACCAGCGGTTGATGGAAGTTGCCGGTTCGCCTAAGGCATGCGGATATTTCTCATTCGATCCCCAGCCGTCCATGTTCAGCTCCATCGGCGTCCAGGTCTTCCACTGGAAGTCGCGGGTATTCATCACGAGGTTCTTGCCACCGAAAATACCGTCCATGTCGGATGTGATGTTCGGTTGTCCGGAAAGCCCGGAGCCGATATAAGTCGGGATGTGGAAACGGATATATTCCCATTGTCCGCCTGTCTGGTCGCCCGACCAGACTCCGGCATAACGCTGCGTGCCGGCCCAACCGTCGAGAGAGATGATGAACGGACGTGCGTCGTTTCCGTAATACGGCATGATATGTCCGACATCAGCCACACCGTTCAGACCGAACGAGTAGCCCCAACCGACCCATGCCACGTCTGTTTTCAGGACTCGTACACCGGCATCTCGTACCTCCTTTACAATGTCGCGTTGCAGCAAGGCACTGATGCTGTCTTTCGGATGCAGGTCGGATTGTGTCCAAAGACCGATTTCGACACCGTTCTTATGAGCGTAATCGGTGAGGCTCTTTAAGTTTTGGATATTACCGTCCAATGTTTCGGTCTGTCCGTAGCCGGCTCCGTAACCGTCGTTCGGCAGCAACCAACCTAACGGCATATCGTGGTTCTTGTAGCGGTCGATCACGGCGCGAGCAGAGAACTGGTAGTTGTTCTTTTCTCCATTCAGCGATTCCTTGATACCTCCATTATTTTTTTGGCTTTCCTTGTAGCGCTTGCCGTCTTCGAAAAGGATACCCTTTTCGCCTTCTACCCAATAGTCGCGGTTGTAAGCGTTCAAGTGTCCCTGATAGAATCCGAACTTGGGCAGCAGTATTGGGTTACCGGTCAGTTGGTAAAAGTCGTTCAATAGGGCGACCGGGCTATCATTGATCATATAGAAAACATCCAGATAGTCTGTATCGTGGGATAGTTTTACCGTATTCTTTTCTGTGGCGCCGAAATCATATTTCCCCTGTTTGAAAGTGTACCACATAAAGCCGTAGCCGTTTGTGGACCAATAAAAAGGAGTGGGAGAAGCCACGCCGCCATCGGTCCAGCTGTTCTGGTTTTCGATGGCTATAGCTTTTCCCTTATGTGAAAAGCGTCCGTTCTGCACACCGCCGCCGTAGAAATATTCATCAGGGTTCTCTTTCAGCGTTAGGATCGTTTCTCCTTTTTCGTAAACCACGGGTTTCGTCTCTTCGAAAACGATTTTGTTTGTGGTGAGATTGGTGACTTTCAGCAGGGCGGTCGATTTGTCCAACTGGAGTCTGACTTTTCCGGTCGTGATGGTCACTTGCCCATTATCGTCTTGAATGTCCAGTTTGGAAACTGGGCGACGGGGGGTATCTACGAGAATCCGGGCCTCTGGTTTTGCCTCCGGATCACGAAGGATACCACCGTTGTTGTCCTGGAACATACGGAAAATATTATCTCCATAGAAATCGAATGTCATCCGTTGATTGTTGGAGAACACAACATCGACCGTAGTCGGGTTGATCTGCTGCACACTGACGATCGTTTGCGCCTGCCGGGCGATAGCTACTACAGGCTCGGAGGGTCCGGTCACAGCCATTAAAGGGGCAGGAGAAAACATCAATGGCGCAGCAAGAGCGATCAGGATCGCTTTTTTCTGTTTATGATTAGCCATTAAGCGTTTCATGTTGATTAATTTGAGTTATTTAGTTTTTTTATATTCTGAGACAAAAGTACATAAAATATTCTATAGTTCTTGTGGAGCAGTGGAACAACTATACTAAAACTGGCTTTTTGCTTTCAAATGTATGACGACATGTTTTGGGCATTTTAACAATTCCAAAAGCTACTTACGGTATTCTTTAGGTGACATTCTTTTATCAAGTTAAGAATTTTCGGTAAAGAAAATACAAATCGCAGAATATTTATATCTTCTTTTTGAGGAAAATATACAAATGGAACAATTTATTATTCATATTGACCTTTCCGAGGTTGCTCTGTCGGGATAATTTTGTCTTTAAATAAATACACTTAAATTATGAAACGAATTTATTTCATTTTAGCAGGTATATCCTTGATTCTATTTATGTCTTGTGCCCGTTCGGAGAAGGGGACAAAGGATATTCAGACAGTCAAGATCGATACAGCCGTTTCCGCCAGCAGTCAGACTGCCCTCCAGTTCCCAGGAAAAGTGAAAGCTGCGCAGGATATCAGCCTGGCTTTCCGTGTGAGCGGGACAATCCGTAAAATATATGTGGAAGACGGCGCCCGCGTGAGGGAAGGACAACTGCTGGCCGAATTGGATCCGGCAGATTATCGGGTGCAACTGGATGCTACGGAGGCCGAATACAAGCAGATCAAGGCGGAAGCCGAACGTGTCATGGCTCTTTATAAAGAAAACGGGACCACGCCTAATGCCAACGATAAAGCCGTGTACGGCCTGAAACAGATCACTGCAAAATATCAGCATCATAAAGACCAGTTGGAATATACTCGGCTGTATGCTCCATTCTGTGGTTTCATACAGAAAAAGCTGTTCGATGCACATGAAACGATCGGAGCAGGTATGCCCGTGATCTCGATGGTCAGCGCCGGCATTCCGGAGGTGGAAATCAATCTTCCGGCAGCCGACTATATCCGGCGGGACCGGTTCGATGGCTACCACTGCACGTTCGACCTCTATCCGGGAGAAAACTATCCTTTGAAATTGATCAGCGTCACTCCGAAAGCCAATGCGAACCAGCTGTACACGATGCGCCTGCAAATGGTTCCCGGCAAGTTGCCGCTCCCTTCGCCGGGAATGAATACGATGGTCACGATCTATTGCAATGAGGGCGATTCGCAGCCGGTTTCCGTTCCGGGCGGGGCACTTCTGCAAAAGGATGGTAAAACGTACGTGTTTGTCTATGATCCGTCTGCGGGGAAAGTCCATAGCTGCGAGGTGACGGTTCTGCGCCTGTTGTCCGACGGACGTGCGATGGTTGTTTCCGATACGCTGCATGCCGGTGAAATCGTGGTTGCCTCCGGCGTGCATCATATTGAAGATGGAGAAAATGTCCGGCCTTTGGCCACCGGTTCTAAAACGAATGTAGGAGGATTGTTGTGATGGATATAAGCAAATGGGGATTTCAGAACCGGAACCTGGTCTATTTTCTGGTTGCGGTTTTGTTGGCGGGCGGAGCTTTGGCCTGCTATCAAATGAGTAAGCTGGAAGATCCGGAGATCAAGGTAAAGCTGGCAATGGTGGCAACTACCTATCCGGGTGCATCGGCCCATCAGGTGGAGTTGGAAGTGACGGATGTGCTCGAAAAAAGTATCCGTAAGATGGACAATGTCGATAATGTCGAAAGCTATTCGTTCAATGATCTGTCCTTGATTCAGGTCGAATTGTTGACCACCGTCAAGGACGATGACGTGGAGCAACATTGGGACCTTCTCAGGCGGAAAGTCAACGATGCCTCCGCCTTACTTCCTTCCGGAGCTAATACACCGATCGTACAAGACGATTTCGGCAAGGTGTTCGGCATGTTCTACGCACTGACGGGCGATGGACTGTCCGATCGGGAGATGGCTGATTATGCCGAACTGATCAAACGGGAAGTAGTCGAAATAGAAGGAGTGGACCGGGTGGATATATATGGGGAACGTTCCGAATGTATCAATATCTCCCTGTTGCAGGACCGCATGGCCAACCTTGGCGTGAAACCGGCCGAAGTCCTGGCTACCTTGAACGGACAAAACGAGACAACCTATAGCGGTTACTATGATAACGGGGACAACCGCATCCGAGTGACGGTGAACGATCGTTTCAAAACGGTGGACGACATCGGCAAGATGTTTATCCAGGGCCATGACGACGACCAATTGCGTCTGCGCGACATAGCCTTGATCGAAAAGGGGTATGAAGATCCAACCCGTAACGAGATGTTCTATAACCAGGAGCGCTCTATCGGCATTTTGGTAGCTGCTTCGAGCGGTTCGGATATCGTGAAGGTCGGCAAAGCCGTGGAAGCGAAGCTGGCGGAGTTGAAAGATAACCGTCTGCCGGCCGGAGTAGATTGCCATAAAATATTCTATCAGCCCGAGCGTGTGGGGGATTCGCTGGGAACGTTTGTCATCAACCTGATCGAATCCGTCGTCATCGTCGTGTTTATACTGATGCTGGCGATGGGGTTCAAGAGTGGCCTGATTATCGGCATCAGTTTGGTGGTGACTGTTTTCGGATCATTTCTTTTCCTGCAATTCGCCGGGGGAACGATGCAGCGTGTCTCTTTGGCGGCTTTCGTGCTGGCGATGGGGATGCTGGTAGACAATGCCATTGTGATTATCGACGGCATATTGGTGGACTTGAAAGCCGGGAAAGATAGGATGGAGGCGATGACCGCTATCGGACGGCAGACGGCGATGCCGTTGTTGGGAGCGACGTTGATCGCTATCATAGCCTTTCTGCCGATTTATATGTCGCCGGATACGGCAGGCG
>ENA-OPBS01001689-OPBS01001689.1-human-gut-metagenome-genome-assembly--contig:-NODE-1689-length-16673-cov-8.150319_pt1 | contig 16673 bp, 10 predicted proteins | sample MGYA00241074_ERZ501463 | MGnify/ENA primary metagenome ERZ501463 (study PRJEB25962, sample SAMEA2042578) | human gut metagenome | biome: human gut; feature: human-associated habitat; material: faeces...
AAAAGAATATCTTCCGTCATGTTTGAATCATTAAAAATTGTTGTTTGTGCGAGATCAGACTCCTTTTTCAGTTGTTCTGACTGATCTTCTTCCTCTTTCTGTTCAACTTCCTTCAAATCAGAAACTTCTGACACAGCAGTATTGTTTTCTGTCTCTGACACATTCGGCATCTCTGCGTCCTGCCCCTGATGTTCTGTAATATGTTTTACCTGCTTCTCAGGCATCTGAACCCCTACTTTCGGAACTGCCTTTACATAATAATAGTATTCGTCATCTTCAAACTGAACATTCTCTGTTCTTGAATAATCCACAGAGAAAAAAATAACTTCAAGGAACAATCCTATTACAACACCAAGAATTCCACTGAAAATCATCATCGTATAAGACATATGAAGTCCAAGAGAAATATTTCCCGATGCACCTACGATCACACAAACTGCTGCTCCTGTTGCTGATGCTATCTTCCAGGGATGATCGACTGCCCGATTTTTAATACCGTTCACTACCAGTATTCCAATCACTACTGCAAACAGCATAACCCACATCTCTTGATAGCCTACAAACTGTTTTGTAAAATTGGTTAAAGTGCTGATCATTGTTGTTCCATCTGTACCTTTCAATGCTGTTGCAGAAGCTTTGATCGGGTAAAGTAGATAATAAACAAGAATTCCGCAGGATGCAGGGACAATCCATACTGTAGTACCTAACAGCCCAAATATAACCGGAATCACCAGTGGTATTTTCATGCCGAAAGCTACTACCGTCAGCAGAATCAGCCAGCTCTTCTCCGGGGTAAATCGAAAGTAGAAAATATACATTAACAAAAACAGTATCACCGTAACTCCGGCTATTGGCATAGATAATGTATATAAATGAGCCACTATTAACACGGTTGCTGCTGCCGTCATAACTGCCAGAGGGAGAAATGTACAGACTACTGCTAAGCCAACAGTACAAAGAACAGATGATGCCATCTTCATAAATCCAATATTAGAATTGATCAGGTTAAACACCAAAAGTGCAAGCAAAAACTGTGCTCCCTTTCGAACCAAGAGAGAGTGAGAAACATAAATCTGCTTAAATCTTTCTCTAAGAACCAGTAAATTGTTCATTGTTCATTCTTCTCCTTTTTACACATCTTCTCTAAACGGGACAAATTACGATAATAACGTTTTACATTCTGTTTGGCAACTGCATGTTTTCTCTTATAAAAACTATTTGCGCAAACCCCATATATAACCAAAAGAACTATATAACCTGCAATTGCTGCAATCAAGAGAACGAATAGTTTGAAAATTGTCAGATCAGCAGATAAACTATCACTTGAATAAATGCAGAAACTAACGAACAAAATTGCATAACCTATTGTTACCCAGATCAATGTAATCCATGTCTTAAGACTTGCATAATCTTTTCTGTAATAATCGGCAATTTTAAAATCATCTTTGTGATTCTTCTCATATATCGACATTTTTGTCATTAAACGAATCCTGTCTTTATCTAACATATCCGACATTCACCTTTCCAGATTTCTCTCCTAAGTATACCATATGTTCAGATGCCTTGTCCAATGCTTAGAGTCAAAAAGTAGACATTTTCAACACCTGCTTTTTTTAGGATTCCTGCAGCACGTTCTATTGTACTTCCGGTTGTGTAAATATCATCAATCAGAAGAATATTTTGGCGTGGATTCCACGATTTTGAAACTGCAAATGCCCCCTTCAGATTTCTATGTCTCTGCTCCCCGTTCATTTCCTTTAAAGGCCGGGTTTTCTTAATCCGATATAAAACATCTTTTTCCATAGGAATTCCCATGCATTCTGATAACTGCTTTGCTAAAAGTTCTGCCTGATTATATCCTCGTTTTCTCATTTTCGATCTATGTAATGGAATTGGAATAATTGCCTGGATCCCCCATCTTCGAATCTGAAATTCAAACTCATCTGCCAGCTCTTTCCCAAAGATTTCCGCATAATATCGCTTGTTGTGATATTTCAACCGATATACTGAATTTGAAACCGGCGGAATGTGAACCCATAGGCTGCGTCCTTGTTCATAATTACTTTTTCTTCTTTCACAATCCCTGCAATACTCTTTCGTTTCATCCTCCAATGGCTTTCCACAATGAATACATTTTATTTTTCCCACCTTAACAACCTGTTTTCTACAGTCATCGCAAATACCTTTTGAGCTGATTCCCTGACAAAACGGGCATCTTTTTGGATACATTTTTTCTAAAATTCTTTGATTCGCTCGTCTAAGCTTGTAAATCTTCCCTGCTCGCTTTTGTTTTCGATCATTTCCTGAAATGTTAGTTCACTCCCTACTATTGTTAAACATTTTTTTGCCCGCGTCACTGCTGTATAAAGCAGATTCCTGTTATATAGTAACTTTGGTCCTGGAAGAAGTGGGATAACGACCGCCGGATACTCGCTTCCCTGAGATTTATGAACCGTAATCGCATAGGCAAGTTCTAACTCATCTGTCATATCGTATCCATATTTTACCTTTCTCCCCTCATCATATTCCACGATAACAGTTTCTGTATATTCATTGATTTCATCAATGACTCCCATATCACCGTTAAAAACTCCAATTCCTTTGTCAACTGTTAATCCAAATCTAGTAGAAACTTCCCACTCTAATTGATAATTATTTTTAATCTGCATTACTTTGTCACCTTCACGGAACAATCTACCATTAATTTCTTTCTCCGTTTTTTGGGAATCTGAAGGATTCAGATATTGCTGTAGAATCACATTCAATCGTTCTACACCCAGCAATCCCTTACGTGTTGGTGTCATTACCTGGATTTCATTTGGGTCGGCCTGCACATATCTGGGTAATTTCTTCTGTATTAAAGTAATAACGACGCTAATGATCGTATTCGCATCCTGGCGTTTTAAGAAGAAGAAATCCCGGCTTTTATTATCAATTGTAACCGGTTCTCCTGCATTGATCTTATGAGCATTTACTACAATATCACTCTCTCCTGCCTGACGAAAAATCTTTGTAAGCGTCACTACGTGAAATTTTTCTGAGCGTATGATATCTTTTAACACACTTCCCGGTCCCACGGACGGAAGCTGATCCACATCTCCCACAAGAATAAGTCTTGTTCCCGGAATAACTGCTGATAAAAGCGCATGCATCAGATTCAGATCAACCATGGACATCTCATCTATAATGATAACATCTGTCTCAAGTGGATTCTCTCTGTTTCTCAAAAATCCACCTACACTGTTCTCTTCCTCAGGATTTCCACTTACTTCAAGTAGTCTGTGAATCGTCTGGGCTTCATATCCTGTAGCCTCTGTCATTCGCTTTGCCGCGCGTCCTGTTGGCGCTGCAAGAAGGATACTCATTCCTTCGCTTTCAAAAAATTGAATCATCGTATTGATCGTTGTCGTCTTACCTGTACCCGGTCCTCCTGTTAATATGAGCAAACCATGTTTAATAGCTTCTATAACAGCTCTGTGCTGCATTGGATCCAATTCTATCTTTTCTTTCTGTTCTACTCTTTTCAGACGTTTCTCCATCATGTCTTCCGGCATCTGACAGTCAATATCAAGATCATTAAGCATTTTCGCAGTATTCAATTCCAAGTAATAATAATGTGCTGGATAAATGCGAATTTCCTCATCCACTTCTTTCATAACTGTTTTCCGCTCTATACACAGATCCATGATGTACTTCTCAATATCTTCAAGATCAACTCCTAAAAGTGCATTTGCCCTTCGAAGCAATATATTCTGTGGTAAATACACATGCCCCTCACCTACTGCCTGTTGCAATGTATAAAATAAACCACTTCGTATACGATAGTCTGAATCTGTATGTATGCCAATCTTGGATGCAATTTCATCCGCAGTCTTAAATCCGATTCCTTCAATATTATCTGCAAGCTGATACGGATTTTCTTCTAGCACTTTATACACTTTCATTCCGTAATACTGATAAATCTTGGCTGCCAGCTTTGTTGAAATACCGTATTTCTGCAGATAAATCATGGCTTTTCGCATATCTTTCTTTTCTTCAAGCTGAGATGCAATCTCCTGTGCTTTTCTCTCACTGATTCCTTTGATCTCCGCAAGTCTTTCCGGCTCTTCTTCAATAATGCGGAAAGTATCCTCTTTAAACTTTTTCACGATTCGGCCAGCCAGTGCCGCACCCACACCTTTCACTGCTCCGGAGCCAAGATATCGTTCAATAGAAACAATATCCTCCGGCTCTTTTACTTTATAATGAGAAATCTTCAACTGCTTACCATAAACATTATGATTCACATATTCTCCTTGAATTTCAAGAAGTTCTCCTTCATTAATATAGTTCAGACTTCCCACGCATGTCACTTCACCATCATCATGTTCAATATGGAATACTGTATACCCATTATCAGAATTTCTATATACAATATGACTCACATACCCTGTAACTGTTTCCACACTTTTTCCTCTCTCTTCTTGTATCTTTTCCTATTTATATGCAGAAAAAGGGTGTGTTCCTATTATACACACCCCTTGTAATTGAATCTTCTTCTCTAAGAACCTGACACTTCAAATTCTTTTTTCAGAATTCTTTCTCTTAAAACTCTTTTCTTCCACTCATAAATTCCACAAACTGTCCGGTACCAATTGCAACGACTTTCATCGGATCCTCCGCTGTCATCGTATTAATTCCTGTTCTCTCTTCGATCAATTCTTCCAGTCCGCGAAGAAGTGATCCTCCTCCGGTAAGAACAATTCCACGATCAAGGATATCTGCTGACAACTCCGGTGGAGTCTGCTCAAGTACTCCGATTACAGCTTCTACAATCTGTCCGGTAGATTCTCTCAAAGCTTCTTCTGTCTCAGATGAAGTCACCGTAACTGTCTTCGGAAGCCCCGTTACCAGATTACGCCCTCTGACTTCCATCTTCTCTTCTTCTACAAGTGGATAAGTCGTTCCAATCTTAATCTTGATATCTTCTGCCGTTCTTTCTCCAATCAAAAGATTGTGTTTCTTTCTCATATAGCGTACGATTGCTTCATCGAAATCATCACCCGCTATCTTAATTGATGTATTCACAACTGTTCCACCCAACGAAATAACTGCAATATCTGCTGTACCGCCACCGATATCAACAATCATATTTCCACAAGGCTTTGAAATATCTATCCCTGCTCCTATTGCTGCTGCCACAGGTTCTTCAATCAGATGAACTTCTCTTGCTCCGGCTGCAAATGTAGCCTCTTCCACTGCTTTTTTTTCTACTTCTGTAACACCACTTGGTACACAGATACTGATTCTCGGCTTCTTAAATGTACGTTTTCCCAGAGCTTTCTGAACAAAATACTTAATCATCTTCTCCGTCACGGTATAATCAGAGATTACTCCTTGTCTGAGTGGTCTTACCGCAATAATATTTCCCGGTGTTCTTCCAAGCATCAGACGCGCTTCTTCACCAATTGCCTTGATCACATTCGTATCACGATCAAATGCGACAACTGATGGTTCTTTCAGAACAACCCCTTTTCCTTTCACATATACCAGTACACTGGCTGTCCCCAAATCTATTCCAAGATCTACTGACATCATAATTTCTATATCTCCCTTCTAAAACGCTCTTTTACTGTTCTCAGCAATCTACTACAAATAAACAACTTTGTCTGTTACTGATTCCAGCATTCTCTTTCCTCAATCAAGTGTCTTTTGTCCCTTGAAGGGGTTTATCGTTACTGTTTTTTACTATTACTGTTGTCAATATTATGTAGCCAAAACAGTAATGTTTTATCATCCGCATACTTTAGTATAATAGACTTCGCTTAAAATAGAAAGGCATTTTTTGCATATATTTTACGACTTTTTTCGACTTTTTTTCGTCTTTATTTCTCCAATATAGACGCAATATATTTCCCTGTATAAGAATCTGGATTCTTTGCGACCTCTTCCGGAGTGCCACTTGCCACAACAGTTCCTCCGCGGTCTCCTCCTTCTGGTCCAATGTCAATAATATAGTCTGCCGTCTTAATCACATCCAGATTATGTTCGATTACAATTACTGTATTTCCATCCCCGGAAAGTCTGCGGAGTATCTCTGTTAATTTATGCACATCTGCAAAATGAAGTCCTGTCGTAGGTTCATCCAGAATATATACCGTTTTTCCGGTACTGCGTTTGCTAAGTTCTGTCGCAAGTTTAATTCTCTGTGCCTCGCCACCTGAAAGCTCTGTAGAAGGCTGTCCCAAACGAATATACGACAATCCGACATCTCTCAACGTCTCCATCTTTCTTCGAATACTTGGCACGTTTTCGAAGAAATCTACCGCTTCTTCCACTGTCATATTCAATACATCATAAATATTTTTCCCTTTATAGCGCACTTCCAGCGTCTCACGATTGTAACGCTTTCCACCACAGACCTCACATGGAACATAAACATCTGGAAGAAAATGCATCTCGATTTTCAGGATTCCGTCTCCTGCACATGCTTCGCAACGTCCCCCTTTAACATTAAAGCTAAACCGTCCTTTCTTGTATCCACGTGCTTTTGCATCCGGCGTTCCTGCAAACAAATCTCGGATCAAATCAAACACGCCTGTATAAGTGGCAGGATTTGACCGTGGCGTCCTTCCGATTGGTGACTGGTCGATATTAATCACTTTGTCAACCTGCTCTAGCCCTTCTATTCTCTTATGTTTTCCAGGGATTGTTCTTGCCCGGTTCAAGTCTCTTGCAAGTCTTTTATATAAAATCTGATTCACAAGAGAACTTTTCCCCGATCCAGACACTCCCGTTACACAAGTCATAACTCCCAAAGGGAATTTTACATCAATGTTCTTGAGATTATTCTCTTGTGCACCGACTACCTTCAGATAACCTGTCGGCTTCTTTCTTTCTGTCGGAACCGGAATCCTGATTTTTCCACTCAAATACGCTCCTGTGACAGAATTTGGATTTTTCATAATTTCCTGTGCATTTCCCACAGCAACAACCTGACCGCCATGTTCTCCTGCCCCCGGACCGATATCTACTATATAATCCGCTGCCAGCATCGTATCTTCATCATGTTCTACTACAATCAATGAATTTCCAAGATCACGCAAATGTTTCAGCGTCGCAAGAAGTTTATCATTATCTCTTTGATGAAGTCCGATACTCGGCTCATCCAGAATATATGCAACTCCGACCAGACCTGATCCAATCTGTGTTGCAAGTCGAATCCTCTGTGCTTCTCCACCGGAAAGTGTTCCTGTCGCACGCGCAAGCGTCAGATAATCCAGACCGACATCCATCAAAAACCTGATTCTTGCTTTGATCTCTTTCAGAATCTGATTACCAATCAACTGCTGTGTCTCTGTCAATTGAAGTTCATCTAAAAATTTCTGAAGACGTTCTATAGAAAGTGTTGTCACTTCTGAAATATTCTTATCTCCAACTGTTACAGCTAAAGCCCCCGGCTTCAAGCGCTGTCCTTTACAGGCTGAACATGGTGTAATATTCATAAATGTCTCATATTCTGCTTTCATCGTCTGAGAACCTGTCTCACGGTAACGACGTTCCACATTCTTGATCAATCCTTCAAATGCAACCGGATAAATCCCTTCGCCTCTCTGACCTTTATAATAAACCTTCACTTCTTTTCCATCTGTTCCATAAATCAAAATATCATGGATTTTTTTCGGATAGTCCTCAAAAGGGGTGTCCAGATCAAAATGATATTCTTTACAAAGTGCATCCAGAATTGCACGTGTGAAGCTGCTCTTGTCTGTACAGGACTGCCATCCTAAAACTGCAATCGCACCTTGATTAATAGACAACGACGGATCCGGAATCATCAGTTCTTCTGAAAATTCCATTTTGTATCCAAGTCCAAAACATTCCGGGCAAGCACCAAATGGATTGTTAAAAGAAAAACTGCGTGGTTCAATCTCATCAATACTGATTTCGCAGACAGGACATGAAAAGCTCTGGCTGAAATTCAGAGATTCTCCATCGATCACGTCAACAACAAGCAGACCTTCTGCGAGCTCAAGTACATTTTCGACAGAATCTGTCAGTCGTTTTTCAATTCCAGGTTTTATCACAAGACGATCCACAATAATTTCAATATTATGTTTAACATTCTTATCCAGTGCAATCTCTTCCGAAAGCTCATACATATTGCCATCCACACGAACACGAACATATCCACTCTTTTTTGCACGTTCGAAAAGCTTTGCATGTGTTCCTTTTCTTCCACGTACAACAGGTGCCAAAAGCTGTATCTTCGTTCTCTCCGGAAGCGCCATGATCTGATCCACCATCTGATCTACCGACTGTTTTGCAATCTCACGACCACATTTCGGACAATGAGGAATTCCAACTCTCGCATATAATAATCGAAAATAATCATAAATCTCCGTAACAGTTCCAACTGTGGAACGTGGATTGTGGTTCGTTGATTTCTGATCGATAGAAATTGCAGGTGAAAGCCCTTCGATACTTTCTACATCCGGTTTCTCCATCTGACCAAGAAACTGTCTTGCATAGGAAGACAGTGATTCCATATAACGTCTCTGTCCCTCTGCATAAATTGTATCAAATGCAAGGGATGATTTGCCGGAACCACTGAGACCGGTCAGTACTACCAGTTTGTTCCTCGGAATATCTACATCAAGATTCTTCAGATTGTGCTCGTTCGCACCTCTGATCTTTATCAGTTCTTTCTTTTCTTCAGCCATCTGTTCTTCCTCTTCTATCTCTTCGCTTTACTCCATCTCATTCAAATGCTTTTTCAGCTCGATCAGCTTATCACGCAGCTCTGCTGCTGCTTCGAAATTCAACTCTGCTGCTGCCTTCTTCATCTGCTTTGTCACATCGGCAATCAACTTCAAAAGCTCCTTCTCACTCATAGATTCCGGATCTTTATCCATCTGAAATTCTGTGGCAGCAACCTTCTTAGAAATGCTGATCAGGTCACGGACACTCTTCTGAATCGTAGTTGGCGTAATACCATGTTCCTCATTATATGCCATCTGGATCTTGCGGCGACGCTTCGTCTCTTCAATCGCATTCTTCATAGAATCTGTCATATTATCTGCATACATGATAACATGACCTTTTGCATTACGTGCTGCACGTCCGATTGTCTGCACAAGAGATGTCTCTGAACGCAGGAATCCCTCTTTATCCGCGTCCAGAATCGCCACAAGAGTGATCTCCGGAATATCCAGACCTTCTCGTAGAAGATTGATTCCGACCAGAACATCAAAAACATCGAGACGCATATCCCGCACGATCTCTGTACGCTCCAGCGTATCAATATCCGAATGCAGATAGCGGACACGAATACCAAGTTCCCGCATATAATCGGTCAGATCTTCTGCCATTCGTTTCGTCAATGTAGTGATCAAAATCTTATGTTTTCCTGCAATCTCTTTCTTCACCTCACCAATCAAGTCATCAATCTGTCCCTCAACCGGGCGCACCTCGATTTCAGGATCCAGAAGTCCTGTCGGACGGATCACCTGCTGTGCACGTAAAAGTTCATGCTCTTCCTCATACTGTCCAGGTGTCGCAGACACGAACAGTACCTGATCAATCTTACTTTCAAATTCTTCGAAACTAAGTGGACGGTTATCCAGCGCAGACGGCAGCCGAAATCCATAGTCCACCAGCGTTCTCTTTCTGGACTGATCTCCGTGGTACATACCGCCAATCTGCGGAACTGTCTTATGAGACTCGTCAATCATCATAATAAAATCGTCCGGGAAATAATCAATCAAAGTATTGGGTGGCTGCCCCGGTGCAAGCCCTGCCAGATGTCTGGAGTAGTTCTCGATTCCGGAACAAAAACCTGTCTCTCGCATCATTTCTATATCAAAATTCGTTCGCTCCGCAATTCTCTGGGCTTCCAGAAGTTTATCTTCACCTTTGAAATATTTCACCTGTTCTTCCAGTTCAATCTCAATATTTTTAATTGCTTTTTCCATACGCTCCTTCGGTACAACGTAATGGGATGCCGGAAATATTGCAATATGATTCAGCGTATTTTTAATCTCTCCGGTAAGCATGTCTATCTCCGAAATCCGGTCAATCTCATCTCCGAAAAATTCAACTCTGATAGCTGTATCGCCACGGTCTGCCGGTACAACTTCTATTGTATCTCCGCGCACCCGGAATGTTCCCCGCTTGAAATCCATATCATTTCTGTCATATTGGATATCTATCAGCTGGCGTAACACTTCATCTCTGTCCTTCTCCATCCCCGGACGGAGCGATACCATCATCTGCTCAAAGTTTTCCGGTTCACCAAGACCATAGATGCAGGAAACGCTGGCAACTACAATTACATCCCTCCGCTCGATCAATGCTGCTGTCGCAGATAATCTCAGCTTATCAATCTCTTCATTGACAGAAGAATCCTTCGCAATGTAAGTGTCTGAGGATGGGACATAAGCCTCCGGCTGGTAGTAATCGTAGTAGGAGACAAAATATTCCACTGCGTTATTTGGAAAGAACTCTTTAAATTCCCCATAAAGCTGCGCAGCCAGTGTCTTATTGTGTGCTATGATCAGCGTTGGTTTATTCAATTGTTGGATGACATTCGCCATCGTAAATGTCTTACCAGATCCGGTGACGCCAAGCAATGTCTGGCACTGATTGCCTTCTTTAAAACCTTCGACTAGTTCTTTGATCGCCTGTGGCTGGTCGCCGGTTGGTTTATATTCTGACACTAATTCAAAATGATCCATGTGATTTCTCCTGAATAATCTTCCTAAATTTACATAATTACTAACTTTGGTTAAAAAGTTTATCAAATAATATTCTATTTCTTTTTTTCGAATCTTGTATCAATTTATTATTCCTAATTTATAAATTGTTACAAATAACTTTCTTAATCATTTCCTTTAAGATATTTCTCTACTTCCCGATCAAATTCAGAAACATATTCTCTATCCTGTTTAACTCTAAATACTTCATATTCCTTCTCAGCTTTTTGCATAGCAACATCATGAGAAATTTTCCCTTTTCCATTCAGTACCTTTCGCCTATTATTCAATAAAAACTGATTCGTTTGATCAACCCAGTCTTGCATGCTCATTAATATCTCATCTTCAGCCATTAATTCTGCATAATCAATAAACATTGTCACAAGTCTATTCAATCGCGATAATTCTTTTTCATTCAAATAGTTTTTTGCTATTCCAATATCTCGTTTTAAAATTTTTCCATCCGGAGAATCTTTCCATGTAGTCAAACCCATTGCTGGTTTTTCCGAATCAGCACGTTCATATATCAATTCTGCCGCAGTCTTTCCGGTAACAGCAAAGTGAAGCTTATCTTGGACAAATGCATAAAATGCTTTTGTTATCTCACTGTTTTTATCATAATCATAACTGCACTGTTCAAATACATCCGTAATTTTCTGATAGGCTCTGCGCTCACTGGCCCTGATTTCACGAATGCGTTCAAGTAATTCATCAAAATAGTCTTTTCCAAAAGGTCTGCCGTTTTTAAGCATATCATCATTCAACACAAACCCTTTTGTAATATATTCTTTTAATGTTTTAGTAGCCCACTGCCGAAAGCGTGTAGCTTTCTTAGAATTTACTCGATATCCAACAGCTATAATTGCATCTAAATTATAACATTTTACTTTTCTTTTAACGTTACGCTGTCCCTCATTTTGAACTACCGAGAAAAACTCGGTAGTTCGATTTTCATCTAATTCTTCTTCCTTATAAATATTTTTCAAATGCAAGGATATATTATCTGTTGTACATTCAAATAAATCTGCCATTGCTTTTTGTGTCATCCAAAAAGTATCTTCTTTAAACATTACATTCACATAAATATTAGTGTCTTCCACTTGATATAAAACAATTTTATGTTCTTGATTCATTTATTTATCCTCTTATTTTAGCTACTTATAAAACATATCATTTTAGTATTAACAGTCCCTATTATATCAGACATTTTTTTGAAAGTATATAGATGAAGGCAAGAAAAAAGTACAAATGTTCGATTTTCATTTGTACTTTTTTATCACCACTATTCTATTTTTCATCATGCTGCGTTGAAATATTCCTCCAGGATTAAGTCTATTTCAACCATTTCTGAATAATCGTAATACTGATTTTTCCATCTCCATCCTTCTCGCCACACTTTAAATCCTACATCTGTAAGATTTAAAGTCAAGCTTTTTCATTCCATTGACAGATCAGACGTTTTCAATATATAATATTTTTATTACAAACGTAAGATTTGGAGGAATATCACATGAGCAATCTGCCTCAAATTTCAGAAGCTGAATTTGAAGTTATGAAAATCGTTTGGAAATACGCACCAATCAGCACCAATGAAATTACTGAAAAATTAACACAAATTTCCAGTTGGAGTCCTAAAACAATTCAGACATTGATTAAACGTCTCGTTTCTAAAAAAGCACTAACCTATGAAAAACAAAGCCGGGTTTTTGTCTATACTCCATTGGTCAAGGAAGACGAATATATTCGGCAGGAAAGTAATTCTTTTTTAAAGCGATATTATAATGGTAATATCACTTCTATGCTTGCCTCTTACATTGAGGATGATAAATTGTCTGAAGAAGACATTGCCAGCTTACGGAATCTTCTTTCCAATCATTAACCATGGGAGGAGCATATTTTGATATATTTTAGTTTTCGATTTTTACTCTGTAATGCCATCATTTGTATTTTTTTAGGTAGTTTACTGGGATTAAAAAATTTATTGCAAAGGCAATTATCCGCATGTATGCAATATAATCTTTCGATTATATTTCTTGCCGTTCTAATTGTTCCCTTTTTACCGATAAACTCTGCCCCATCTTCTATATCGTGGAGACATTTGCTGACAGCCAGTTCAAGTACCAATGGTGACATTCAAACCACTTTTCTTTCTGGTAATGGTTATAATTTGGATAAAATAAATGATTTTGCTGTCTCTGTCAGCACCCAAATACCAACTTTTATTCACACATTACTTGTATTTTTCTGGAGTATCGGTATATTCATAATGTTTTTTCTTCTCTACCGCTCAGTAAAACAAGTAAAAGCCTTACATAGTTCTGCTTTACCTCTTCAAAATGAAGAACTAAACGCTCTTTATATAGAATGTTTAAACGAAGTGAACAGCAAGCATACCATTCCGATTTATAGTACAGCATTTTTGAAATCTCCTGTTTTGGCTGGTTTCCTGCATCCTCGCATTTATCTTCCAATTCACTTGATTTCAGATTTTAACGCTGGAACTATAAGCGCAACTGATATTCGCTATATGCTTCTTCATGAACTGCAGCACTACAAGCATAAAGATATTCTAATTGGATATTTGATAAATACAGTAAATGTTTTCTACTGGTTCAATCCCCTAATCTGGTATTTTCTAAAAAGAATACGACAGGAACGGGAACTTGCCTGCGACAGTGCTGTATTACAATTATTGAAAGAAACAGAATACAAGTCATATGGAAATACACTGATTAACTTTGCCGAAACAATAGCTCTGTCTCCATTCCCTCTTACTATGGGAATTAGTGGAAATATAAAACAGTTAAAAGGACGCATTTTAAATATTGCATCATTCCACCAACCTACTTTTAAACAAAAAATTCGTGGATATCTTATATGCATATTCGTCTCTACTATCATCATTGGATGCATTCCCATACTTTCTGCTTATGCTTCTGATCAGACTGGGTATCATTTTGACACAACCGAAAAGAATATTACTCAGCTAAATCTTTCTTCCAATTTTGGGGACTACACTGGAAGTTTTGTTTTATATGATCAGTCTGCTGATAAATGGAATATTTATAATATGGAGCATGCTTCCACACGTGTATCACCGAATTCGACTTATAAAATATATGATGCATTACTTGGCTTGGAATCTGGAATTATTACACCAGAACATTCCACTTTCACATGGAATGGAGAACCATATCCTTTTAATTCATGGGAAGCCGATCAAGATTTAACCTCGGCTATACATAATTCCGTAAACTGGTATTTTCAGGCAATTGATTCACAGGCAGGTTTTGAAGCCGTAAGAACATTTTTACAGACAATAAACTATGGGAATCAGAATACTGGAACAAATCTAAATCTCTATTGGACAGATTTCTCTCTGAAGATATCACCCATAGAACAGGTGGAATTGTTACAGGATTTCTATCAAAATAATTTTCATTTTGACAGTAAAAATATCCAGGCAGTAAAAAAAGCTCTGCTGCTTTCCACTACTTCTTCCGGTTCTCTTTACGGGAAAACAGGAACTGGGCGTGTCAATGGTAAAGATGTCAATGGTTGGTTTATCGGATACATTGAAACAGCGAATAATACTTACTACTTCGCAACAAATATTCAATCCTCTTCTGGTGCAACTGGAAGTCAGGCTACCGAAATAACAGAATCTGTACTTTCTAATCTTGGTATTTGGAAATAAATAAAGAGAACTGATAGCATAATTTCCCGTTATCAGTTCTCTTTATTTCATTCTTCTCTACTGATCAATTCTGCAAATTACCTAACCGGTACTGATACCTCGGTATATTATCAATACCATTATCTAAAATCCTGTTTCCAACATACTGAATCGTTCCATCATCCTGAATTTTCATCGTAAGTTCGTGTGTAATAACAACATCATTACATACAACAGAATCACATACTGCATGAATTGTCAAAACAATGGTTCCATCTTCATTGTGCCTGACTTCTGTTACTTCCGGTAAAGACAAGCCAAAATGTGTTGGTGAATAATTACCACATCCCAATCGTTCCCAGATAAACATATTACTTTGTTCATCGTAGACCGCCCATTCTTTCAATTCTTCTTTTGTAACAGGAAGATATGTCATAATTACATTTTCGAACTCTTCTGCTGGAATTCCCACAACCTCTTTTTCTGCAGTAAATTTTTCTCCATATTTCATTTGATAAAAATATTCATAAAGTCCATTATAATCCAACCCCTGCATATCCTCCGCATTCCAGTTTGAACATAACAGATTGTTTCCCTGATAGCCGAACGTACTCACATATTTTTTTGAATATTCCCGACACTCCTCACTCAAAGGCTTTACCCGGATAATACAACTTCCATCTACAATCTCTGTCACTTCCGGTGGTTCAGGTACGCATAATTCATAACAGAAATTCCCATTTTCAGTATATGCCCATTCTTTTATTTTTGATAGCGATATGTATGTAAGTACAGGCTCTGTATCCTCACTCCAGATCATTTTTGCGGACATCACACTCATTTCTTTTCCATCATAACTATATTCTTTTCTGGTAATTCCACCATCTGTATCTGCTTCATATAAAATTACACTTCCTTTTTCTTCTTGTTCTGCAGATTTTAAAAATTGTTCCATCTTCTGATAATTATCCATAACAGAATAATGATCGGAACCAATGACCGGATTCCCATTTTGTTTGATAATTTCTTTCATCCGATTCATCATTTGCTCAGCAGTGTTCTGATCTGCTTCTTGTATTCCATTATATTCAGAATAAATGTCTCGGACAATGCCCATAATTTCTTCACAATCGTTCACAGCTTCCTTTTTCTTGTCTTCATCGATTGGTAGATTATATCCCTTATCCGGATTTTCCATGGTAGTGTTTTTCTGATTCTTCTCATTTTTTACATCTGTGCTGTTTAACGATATCTTACTTTCACAGGAAGTCAGAATCATTCCTATACAAAGTACTAACAAAATACTTTTTCTTTTCATATTGCCCCCTAATTATTACTGTAATTCTCTTCCCACTCTTCTTCTGTTAACCTTGGCATATACCACCCTGCATTTGCATTTTGATCTGAACTGATTACCTTATTTGATAAATACTGGAAACTTCCGTCTTCCATAGGTTTTATCATCAATTCACTGGTGATTGCCTGATCTAACATTCTGATTTCCCATACTGCTTCTATCGTAAGTTTTAATGTTCCATCTTGTAATTTTTCATATGAGATAACTTCCGGATATGGCTCATATGGGAATTCACAATCATATAACCCTCGCGGTCTGTATCTAAAAGTTTTATTATTAGAGTTATAAAAAGTTCCCTTTTCAATCTCGGTATTACTAAATGGTAAATAGGTCTTTATAACCTCTTCAAACTCATCTTCTGGAACTTCATATTCTACTCCACCATAATTTGCTTCATATGGAACTTGCTTTCCATATTTCATATAATACATTTTTTCATAAAGATCATAAAAATCAAGTTCCGTATAATTCTGGTTATCCCAATTTGTAATCAACAGATTATTAAGTGCATACCCCAACGGCATAACATATTTTCGATTCAATTCCCGGCATGTTTTATCTAATGGCTGCACTCTGAATCCAGTTTCACCCGGTGCTCCATCAAATCCCGGTGGGTGATATTCCTCCAGAAACAAATATCCTTTTTCTGTATATTTCCACTCATATGCTTCATATTCATCATAATAATTAGCCTGTGGACTATTATCTTTCCATTTAACCTGACATAATCGAACATTTATCTTTCCATTCATTGACTCTAAATGATATTGTATAATTTCCCCTTCATCAAATACAACAACAATATCAACTGCTGCCTGTTCTTCTTTCTCCGCTGCTTTGCAAAATTCTTCTACTTTTTCACGATTGACCATATCAATCTGATTATCACAATCTACTGCCGCATATC
>ENA-OPBS01001704-OPBS01001704.1-human-gut-metagenome-genome-assembly--contig:-NODE-1704-length-16601-cov-2.784238_pt1 | contig 16601 bp, 15 predicted proteins | sample MGYA00241074_ERZ501463 | MGnify/ENA primary metagenome ERZ501463 (study PRJEB25962, sample SAMEA2042578) | human gut metagenome | biome: human gut; feature: human-associated habitat; material: faeces...
CATATGAACTTGCATGGAGCTGTGTCATCATTGAAGTATTTATGTATATGCTTCACGGATGGCTGGGAGATCCGGTTGTTCCTGGATGGATCACCCCGACCCTGCCATTTACTTTGGCATATTTGAATGGATTTGAAAAAGGACCTGAGCGAATTCAGGCAATGATCGCACTGCAGCTACTGGTAGCCTTTGTATTTATATTTATGGGAATCACTAAGCTTGCAGATAAATTTGTAAATGGTGTGCCGAATTCTATCAAAGGTGGTATTTTGATCGCAGCACCGATCACAGTATTGCAGGGACAGTTGTCTGACGGAAGTCAGTTAATGACTGCACCAATAGCGACACTTGCAGGTACCTTGTTACTTGCATTTCTGAGTTTTTCACCGTTCTGTGAAAAGAACAGAGATAAATATAAAATACTGGATATTATGGCAAAATATGGTAATTTATTCCCATATCTTGTTGCTATGTTAGCCGGAGTTGCACTTGGAGAATTGTCAAAACCGGTTCTCGAACTTGGAAGACTCATCCGAATTCCTGACTTTAGTAATATTTTCCACACAGTCAGTATTTTTGCAGTCGGATTTCCACCGATTTCAAAATTTATAAGTGCAATTCCGTTGGCGTTGATCTGTTATGTACTTGCGTTTGGAGATTTTGTTACATCACAGACGTTGGTAGAGGAAGCACAGGACAGTAGAAGTGACGAATATATTGACTTTAATTCAAGCAGATCAAACCTGATCAGTGGTCTTAGAAACCTGATCCTTGCAATTTTTGCACCGTTCCCACCACTGGCAGGTCCGCTTTGGATTGGTATGACCGTATCTGTTGCAATGCGTTATAAAGAAGGAAAGAAAGCGATGAAATCGCTGATCGGTGGAATGAGTTCTTTCCGTATGGCAACATTCATCAGTGTTATTTTAGTGCCGATCGTGTCATTCATGAAACCAATTATGGGCGTGGGTTCTGCAATCACTTTGTTATTCCAGGCATATGTATGTGCAAGAATCGGTATGGATTATTGTAAGACGAGTACAGATAAAAGTATTGCCGGAGTAATGGCAGCAGTGCTTGCATTCAAAGGTTCTGGATGGGCTTTGCTTGTAGGTTTTGCAATGAACATCTTACTGTCTAATATGGAATTTCAGAAGAAGAAATTAGAGATCTCAGAGACAGAACAAAATTAATAAAAGAATTCAACAGGAGCAGTTAGTCTGGAAAATAGATTAGCTGCTTTTTTGTGTAAAAAGCAGCCTTAAACAAACGTAAGCACCGCCTCTTTAATTTTCTGATAATGTGATTCAGAAATCACTATTTTCCCATGCTCGGTTGCAATCAGTCCCTCCTCGTACAGACAGTCTAAATGTCTGTATAGCGTACGAAGGCTGATGTTAAGCAGCTGAGCCAATTCTTCTTTTGTTGCTTTGACGATGACAGGAAATTTCTGATTTTCACAACATCGAAATAGATGAAGCAATAACCTGTCTTTTGTATTATTTAAAAGTAAATATTCATTTTCATTCAAAATTCGTTCAACTAATAAGGACAAATGCTTAAGGCTGAGCACTCCGAATTCAGGATCTCTTGAAAGTTGATCCAGATATGTTTGTATAGGAATACGAATATAGGAACAATCAGAAGCACAGCGAATCGTTGCTGTGTGTCTGTTTAATGTAGGATGTACAGCCTCAAATAAGCCGTAGATTTCTATAGGTTTGCAGGCTACGGCAGTCAATAATTTTCCGGAAGGACTGTATTTTTCAGAATAACAGGCGCCTTTTAAAAGTATATAGATATATTTCGAAGGCATATCATTATAAATAAGACAATCATTCTTGGAGGCATGCTCAATTTTTAGCCCTGCCTGATCAAGTAAATCTAAAAAAATTTTAGATTCTAAACTTTTTTCTAAAAATTCTTCTGCATATTCAACAATTTTTTTTAGATCTCCGGACATTTTTTGTTCCTTTCTTCTAGAAACATGCCAAATGGCATTTTTTAAAATTCCATCCTAATGATATCATAAAGGCCATAAGAGGACAATAAATTTCAACCGTTGTTTCAGTATTAAATTATTTGGGAGGTATTGCCATGTTAAACATTACTAATTTAAAAGAAACTGTGGAATCGATCATAACAAATAGTGCACTTACGCATGAGCAGGCTATGATCGCGTTATCGGATGTGCCATTGTCTTATGTGGAATTTTTCGAAACTACAAATGAGTTTAGAGAATTGTGTGAGGCGGGATGTTTGTGCAGAATGGCAGAAGGAAATGTCACATATCAACCGAGATATATTCTTCCGGATTATGAAAAATTAATGAGAGAAGGATGCAAATTCTTACGTTTGGATCCACCTGAAAATTTATTCGAAGCGATTCAGACATTGGAAATCTTTTATCGTCATGTCCCATCAGTTACACATTATCCGGTTTACCTGGGATCTGTAGATAAATTGCTGGAACCATTCATGGATGATGAGAATGCATATAAGCTGATCAAAAGCTTTCTGATCTTTTTAGACCGCTCAATTCCGGATTCTTATTGCCACATGAACTTAGGACCTGAAGCAACAAGGGCAGGTGAGATGATCGTTGAGATTGAAACAGAATTGAAAAATGCAATTCCTTCAATCACACTGCTTTATGATCCGGATATAACACCGGATGATTTTGCAGAAAAATGTGTGATCTGTGCATTGAATTGTGCGAAGCCAAGTTTTGCAAATCACAAAATGTATCGCAAGCTGTATGATGGCGCTTATGGAATTGCAAGTTGCTACAACGCTTTACCGATAGCAGGCGGCTCCTTTACATTATCTCGTGTTGTTTTAAGTAGACTGGCAGAACGTGCAAAAGACAGCGAGCATTTCCTGGAAGAGTTATTGCCGCGCGCAGTAAAAGAACTGTGTGGATATATTGAAAATAAAATCGAATTTTTGGTAGAAAAGAGTCATTTCTTTAAATCAAATTTCTTAGTACAAGAGGGATTTGTTAAGGTTGAAAATTTCACCGGCATGTTTGGTGTTGTCGGTATGAATGAGTGCGTAAACACATTGATGGAAAAAGAGCATAAATCTGACCGTTATGGATATAGCGAAGATGCAGATCAGCTGGCCATCCGAATCCTGGAAAAACTTCAGGAATGTGTAAACTCTTTTGAGAGTAAATATTGTGATTGCACGGAACATCATTTTCCATTACATGCTCAGGTTGGAATAGACAGTGACTATGATATCAGTCCGGGAGCACGTATTGCGATTGGATCGGAGCTTCCGCTGCATCAGCATTTACATCACTGTGCAAAAGTACATCATTTCTTCCCATCAGGCGTGGGTGATATTTTCCCGTTTGATGAAACCGCAAAAAGAAATCCGGATGCTATTTTAGATTTGATTAAGGGCGGATTTAAAGAAGGAATGCAGTATTTTTCAACCTATTCGTCTGATTCAGATGTTATTAGAATCACAGGATATCTGGTGAAAAAGTCGGATATTGCTAAATTAGACAATGGTATTGCAGTTCCTCAGGCAAATGCAAAATGGGGATATTACGAAGTGAAAAACAGTAAGATCTATGAAAGAAAGGTGCGGAGCTTAAATGGCGATCGTTAATAAAATTATTCATAGCAGTGTTGTAGACGGACCGGGAAACAGAGCAGCTGTTTTTTTACAAAAATGTAATTTTAAGTGTTCTTACTGTCACAATCCGGAGACAATCGGGCAGTGTGTTCAATGTGGTGCATGTGTCGAGAAGTGTCCAGCCAAAGCACTTTCCCTGAAAGACGGAAAGATTGTATGGGATGAAGATAAATGTTGTGAATGTGATACTTGTATCCATGTATGTCCTCATATGTCTTCGCCACGAGTGAAAGATTATACAGCGGAACAGATTATGGAACAGATTGCACCGGATCTTCCATATATAAGAGGAATTACGGTGTCAGGCGGTGAGTGTACACTGCAAAGAGATTTCCTGGCTGAGTTATTTTTATTAGCGAAGCAGCAAGGATTATCAACATTAATTGATAGTAATGGCAGTTATGATTTTTCACAGGATGCAGAGCTTATGAATGTTTGTGATGGTGTGATGTTGGATGTTAAAGCATTTGATTGCGATGCACATAAGAAATTAACCGGTATGAGTAATGAGCAGGTTCTGAAAAATGCAGTTTACTTAGCTGAACATGGAAAGCTTGAGGAGATTCGTACAGTTATAGTACCGGATCAACTGCCTAATGAAGATACTGTTTTTCAAATCACAAAATTGCTGAAGCCGTATTTAGATAAAAAACAAATTCGATATAAAATAATCGCTTATCGTCAGTTTGGAGTTCGTTCTCCATATAATCAGATTTTCAGGACTCCATCATCCGGTGAAATGATGAAATACAAAAGAATTGCGGAGGATAATGGATTTGAAAATATTATTTTGATATAGTAAAAGGAGGGAAAAGATGAAGATTTGTATTGATTGCGATCCGGGTGTAGATGATTCTTTAGCTATATTATTTGCGCTGGCAAGACCGGATGTAGAAGTTGTTGGCATTTCTACAAGTGTTGGAAACGTGACAGCAAAGCAAGGCGCTGACAATGCGTTGAGAATCTTAAAATTAGCAGGAATGGAGCATAAGATTCCGGTATGTGTCGGGGCTGAACAACCGTTGAATGGAGATGAGGTTGATTTCCCGGAATTTATTCATGGGAAAAATGGAATCGGTAATGTTGAATTACCACCATCCGATCAAAAACCTGTTGATATGGATGTATGTGATTTTCTGTATCAGATTGCTTCTGAAAATGAAGGCGAACTGGTGTTAGTCACATTAGGACGAATGACCAATATTGCAAAAACAATCAAACGTTATCCGGATTTCGCCGGAAAGATTAAAAAGGTTGTGTCCATGGGCGGAACGGTTTTAGCTACAGGTAATGTTTCGCCTGTTGTTGAAGCTAATATCGGAGGAGATCCTGAGGCAGCCGACATAGTCGTTCAAACACCATGGGATATGACAATGGTAGGATTGGATGTGACATTAAAGACAATCTTAAGAAAAGAAGACTTAGAATATGCAGAAAAATATTGCAGAGAAGAGTGTAAAGAGCAGATTCATTTCTTAAGAGAAGAGATGAAATGGTATATGCAGGGCGCAAGACAGCAGAATTGGATGAGAGAATGTTGTCCGCTTCATGATCCGCTGGCAATGATCGTAGCGGTAGATCCAAGTGTGGTAAAGACACACAGATGTGTTACCAGAATAGAATGTGAAGGTGCATATTGTAAAGGAATGGTCGTAACAGACTTAAGAGAATATCCAATTGATGGAGAATATGTAAATCATTGTATGGAAGTTGATTCCAAAAAAGTTTTAGACACTTTGTTCGCGGCGTTTTATTAAAAAGTATTAAGAAGAAAGAAAACGTATTCTACGAGGAGGAAATAAAATGAGAAAGATGAAAAAATGGTTGGCACTTATGGTAGCAGGTATGATGACAGTAGGTTTAATGGGATGTTCAGGGTCATCAGATGAAGGAAAGAAAAAATCTGGTTCAGATAAAGCAGACATGAAAGCTGCTGTGGTTTTTGGCTTAGGCGGCCTGGGAGATCAGTCTTATAATGACCTTGCATATGAAGGTATGGAACGTGCAAAGGAAGAACTCGGCGTAGACTATGACTATGCTGAGCCAAAAGAAGTAACAGATTTTGAGACAATTCTTCGTGCGATGAGTGATTCAAACGAATATGAAGTAATCATTGGTGTTGGCTTTGATTCTGTAGATGCGTTAGCATCAGTAGCACCGGATTATCCGGATCAGAAATATGCTTCCATTGATTCATCTTTAGTAGGGGATAATATTGTAAGTTATTCCTGTAAAGAACAGGAAGGATCGTTCCTTGTAGGAGCGTTGGCAGCATATATGAAACAGGATGCAGCTACATATGGATTAGAAGATAATCATAAATATGGATTTGTAGGTGCACTTGAGAATGATATTATCAACCATTTTGCAGCAGGATATCGTGCAGGAATCGAGTATGTTGATTCTGATGCAGATGTAGCAATCCAGTATGTAGGCGGAGATAATCCGTTTGGTGATACAACAACTGCAAAAGAAATTGCAACGACTCAGAAGGGGAAAGGTTATGACATCATTTTCCATGCAGCGGGCGGATCAGGTCTTGGTGTGTTTGCAGCAGCTCAGGAATCTGATTTCATTGCAATCGGTGCAAACTCAAATCAGAATATCATAGATCCGGATCATATCGTAGCAAGTATGTTAAAACGTGTTGATGTTGCAGCATATGATATTGTAAAAGCAGCACTTGAAGGAGATCTTCCGGTTGGAAGCGAAATGGTTTTAGGACTGGAAGATGAAGGAATTGGATATACATTAGATGGCAGCAATATTAAAGTTCCGGAAGATGTAGTAGAAAAATTAGAAGAGATAAAAGAGAAAATCATTGCTGGAGAAATTCAGGTTCCGGTAGAACTGTAGGAAATAAGAAAAGAAGATGTTTGAAGTTTAAGCATCTTCTTTTTCATAAAATATCGAGGTGGCAAATATGTATGCTGTGGAAATGAGAAAAATTACGAAGCGCTTTGGTAGTTTTACTGCAAACGATCAAATCGATTTCTTAGTAAAAAAAGGTGAAATACACTGCCTGTTAGGAGAAAACGGAGCAGGAAAAACAACATTGATGAATGTGCTGTTCGGTTTGTACAAAGCAGACGAAGGCGAATTAAAGATAAACGGTAAAGAGATTAAAAAACATTCTGCAAGAAATGCTTTTCAATGTGGATTAGGAATGGTTCATCAGCATTTCATGTTAGTGGATGCACTTACAGTATGGGAAAATGTTGTGATCGGAAATGAACCAGGAAAGTTCAGTATCAATAAAAAAGAAGCAATAAAAAAGGTTCAGGAGTTATCAGACAAATATCATTTCGATTTGAATGCAGAGGCTAAGGTTGCAGATTTGTCAATTGGTATGAAACAAAGAGTAGAGATTTTGAAAACTCTGTACCGCGGTGCAGAAATCCTGATTTTGGACGAACCGACAGCCGTATTAACTCCACAAGAAGTATTAGAGCTTTTGGATATTTTCAGAGATATCAGAAAACAGGGAAAGACGATTATCTTCATTACACATAAGCTGAATGAGACAAAAGCGGTATCGGATTCACTTACTGTATTAAGAGCCGGAAAATCGGTGTTCCAGGCAGCTACAAAGGATGTTACGGTAGAAATGCTTGCGAATGAGATGGTCGGACATGAAGTTTCTTTCCATTTGGAGCGTAAGAAACAGGATGCAGGTGAAACGATATTATCAATCGAGAATGTAAAGTTGCTTGAAAATGCGTCCAATACAGTTTCACTTGATGTTCATGCCGGGGAAATCCTTGGAATTGCAGGAGTTGAAGGGAATGGACAGATGCAGTTGGAAGAGATGATCATGGGATTGCAGAAGTGTAAAGAAGGAAAGATTTCCATCAAGGGAGAAGATATTACAGAATGTCCAACGAAAAAGCGTTTGGGACTTGGTATGAGTTATATTCCTTCTGAAAGACATCAGCGTGCAATCCTTCCAGGATTTTCAATCTTAGAAAATTATCTATTGGGAAATCAGAATGATCCGAAATATGTTCAGCATGGCTGGATTAATTTCAAGACATTATCTGAGACAACAAAAAAATTAATGGAAAAATATGATGTGCGTGCGGTGGATGAAAAGCAGAGTATAGGATCTTTGTCAGGTGGAAACCAGCAGAAGATGGTTTTGAGTCGAGAAGTAGAAAAAGATTCTGATTTCATTCTGGTCTGCCAGCCGGTCAGAGGTCTGGATATAGGAGCAATCAATTATATTCATGAAATCTTGTTGGAACTGAGGAATAAAGGAAAAGCTATTTTACTGATTTCAGCAGAACTTACAGACATTTTCCAATTATGTGATCGTATTGCGGTTATGTACAAAGGAGAGGTCATGGCACTTGGAAAAAATGAAGAATTTACAAATGAGTCAATAGGTCTGCTAATGGCTGGTCAAAGGGGCGTGGAATCATAATGGAAAAACAAACTGTAAAAAAACAAAAAGTATTTTTAAGTCTTGAACAATTATACTTATCAATATTTGCAATTATTTTATCCTTATTAATTACTGCATTGATCATGCTTGTATCAGGGGAAAATCCAATCAATGCATTTCAGGCACTGTTAGCAGGCGCTTTAGGATCTAAAACTGCGATTGCGACAACATTAGGCAAAACAGTACCGTTATTATTTGTTGGTATGGCATGTGCATTTTCTAACAAAGCAGGCTTATTTAATATCGGATGTGAAGGCCAGCTTTATATCGGAGCATTGACAGCAACAGCGACAGCGTTGGCAATGCAGGGGCTTCCTAGATTTCTTGTTATTCTTGTATCGTTTTTAACAGGAATGATGTCCGGAGCACTGGTTGGAGGATTCAATGGCCTTTTAAAGGCAAAGCTGAATATTAATGAAGTACTTGTGGCAATCATGCTGAACTATATTATGAAGTTTTTCGCAAGCTACTGTGTACATGGTCCGATGAAAGATCCGAAATCCAAAGTTATGCAATCACCTTCGATCGGTCAGGGATATATGCTTACGAAAATCCTGCCAAAATCCCAGCTGACTACGGCATTGATTCTGGGATTGATCCTGGCAGCACTGTTATATGTATTTATCAACAAAACAGGAGCAGGTTTTGCACTTCGTGCAGTTGGAGAAAATGGTTCTGCGGCACAGGCAGCAGGAATCAGTATGGTTAAGACAATTATTATTACGATGGCAGCCAGTGGAGCGATTGCAGCGCTGACAGGAGTTACGGAAGTATTCGGAAAAACAGGAAAGTTCGTAGACGGATTTTCTCCTGGATATGGATTCACAGGAATCGCGGTTGCTGTATTAGGTAATAACCATCCGGTTGGAGTTATCTTGAGTGCACTTTTATTTGGAATTTTAGAATCAGGTGCAATGACAATGAGTTATGTGGCCGGCGTTTCAACAAGTATGATCAAAGTGATGCAAGGTCTGGTTATTCTATTCGTAGCGACTCCGGAATTAGTTGCATTCATGAAGAGAAGGAGGGCGAAATAATGGAAAATTTAGCACATCTTTTTTCTATGGATATGGTCATGGTTACTTTGCGAATGGCCATTCCCTTAATTCTAGCTTCAATTGGAAGTGTAATCTGTGAAAGAAGTGGTATCATTAACCTCGGAATTGAAGGTATGATGCTGATGGGTGCAATTGGAGCCGTTATGGGGACTGCTTTTACATCAGTTCCTTGGCTTGGAGTTGCACTTGCGATTATTATGGGTGGATTATTCGGACTTTTACATGCGGTTTTATGTATCAAATATCATACAAACCAGGCGGTCAGCGGAGTTGGAATTAACATTTTTGCTTCTGGATTGACATTGGTATTATGTAAAGTGATTTGGAATAAAGAAGGTCTGAGTGAAGAAGTTGCTCAGATTCCGACGATTACAATCCCTGGATTGAGTAAGATCCCTGTTCTGGGTGCATTGTTCACTAATCAGTCGCCGTATTTGTATATTACACTTTTTATAGTTTTTATCTCATGGTATATCATGTTTAAAACAAAAGCAGGCTTGAGACTTCGTACGATAGGGGATCATCCGAAGGCGGCTGCAACAGCCGGAGTAAATGTTAAAAAATACAGATATGTTTCTGTTATTTTGTGTGGAATGTTGTGCGGTTTAGCCGGTTCTTATCTTTCAATTGTTCAGAGTAATCTGTTTGTAAAAGAAATGGTTGCAGGTAGGGGATATATTGCGCTGGCAGCAACGATCTTTGGAGGATGGAATCCTTTGGGATCATTCTTTGCAAGTCTTCTGTTTGCATTTTCACAGGCAATTAGAATTATAATGGAATTTGATATTCCGGAGCAATTCTTGCAGATGCTTCCATATGTATTAACAATGATTGTTTTAGTTCTTGCAGGTGGAAAATCAAAAGGACCGCAGGCATCCGGAGATATAAAAGATTGATGGAACGTTGAATGTACAGGAGGCACATAGTTATGAAAATTGCAGTTGTTGGAAGTATTAATATTGACCAGTCAGTTGAGACAGATAGAATTCCGCGAAAAGGTGAAACAATAGCAGGACAATCATTGAAATACACTCCGGGAGGAAAAGGCGCTAATCAGGCTGTTGCGATGGGAAGGTTAGGAGCAGAAGTAGTATTTTTTGGCTGTGTCGGAGATGATGCGAATGGAAAAGCAATGCTTGAAAATTTGGAATCACAAGGAGTATCTACAACACATATCCAAACGATAGAAAATGTTCCTACAGGAATTGCTTTGATCACAGTTGGGGATGATGATAATACAATTATTATTGTCAGTGGTGCAAATCATTATGTGGATAAGCCGTATATTGATAAAATCAAACATTACCTGACAGAGTTTGACCTGGTTGTCTTACAAAATGAGATTCCGAAAGAAACGAATCTGTATGTGATAGATTTTTGTAACCAGAATCATATTCCTGTACTTTTTAACCCGGCACCAATCGAAGGGGTGGATATGGATATTATTGAAAAGGTTACTTATTTTACACCAAATGAGCATGAAGCAGAATTACTTTTTCAGACAAATGATTATGAGGAATTAGTAAAAAAATATCCGGAGAAACTTCTGATTACAATGGGTGAAAAGGGTGTACTTGTGCAGTTAAATGACGGAGAGACATTGACTGTTCCGGCAAGAAAGACAAAGGTTGTCGATACAACAGGAGCAGGAGATACATTAAACGGAGCATTTGCAATGCAGATCGCAGGCGGAGCATCCGTTAAGGATGCATTACAATTTGCAAATGTTGCCGCAAGTCTGTCTATTGAAAAGTTCGGAGCACAGGGCGGAATGCCTACTTATGAAGAAGTTGTTAATGTATTGATGAAATAAGATCCTGAAGCAACCTGAGTTAAGAAAATAGAAAAATGATTGTAGGAGAATTTTGTTATGGCATTAGATAAAGAATTAAAGACATTAGGAAAGAAGCAGTACCATATACATTTAAAACCCGGAGATATCGGAAAATATGTATTATTACCGGGAGATCCGGCACGTTCAGACCGTGTTGCAAAATATCTGGATAATGCTGAATTTGTTGCTGAAAACAGAGAACATCGTACATTTACAGGATATTATAAAGGGGTAAAAATTTCCGTAACTTCCACTGGTATGGGATGTCCTTCTGCTACAATCGCAGCAGAAGAACTGATGAATATTGGTGCAGAATGTTTGATCCGAATCGGAAGCAGTGCAGCGTTACAGGATGACATTAAAATCGGAGATTTGATGATTTCTACAGGTTCTATGAAAAATGAAGGGACAAGCCGCTTTTATGTACCGGATTGTTTCCCATCTGTACCGGATTTTGATTTAACTCGTGAGATTATTGATACTGCAAGAGAGATGCAGCCGCAGCTATCCGGAAAAGTGCATTACGGAATCAATGCTTCTGATGATGCTTTTTATGGTGAGACAGAAGAGTGGATTCAGAAATTATCCGGCTTAGGTTGCTTAAATGTAGAAATGGAAAGTTCTGCTCTTTATACAGTTTGTCACCGTAGAAAGAAACGTGCTGCTATGATCAGTGCAGTTTCTGGAAATCTGGTCACAGGTGATGTGATTTATGAAAATGTAAATGAGGGACTTGTAAAAGGTTGGGACGAAGAAATTAAGATTGTGTTAGAAGCAATTTATCGTTTCGAGCAAAAACTGCAGGCAGAAACTATTTAAAAGCCAATTCACCTTTAAAAATTTTTAGCCCTTCAAATAGCTGCATTCTTTCGGGAATGCGGCTATTTGTTTTTTCGCTACTGGCAATCATTTGCAGATAGTAGCATTATTGTTAGATGTAGAGAAATTTGAAGATTGGAATGTTTGTGATGTTATGTCTTAACGACAATTGATCTGTTTGTATTAAGCTTTATGTGTATCCTCACAGGGCTTTTGAACCAGAACAGCTATTTGAACCGGACAGTAGAAGAACCACGCAATGGTCAGTGCTCATTGTACTTTGCAACCGACAGATGTAAAATCTATTTGTCCTCACTTTCGAGGACAGACGGATTTTTTCTTTTTTGTTATAATAAAATAAAAGAAAAGAACACATCGGATATGTCGCAAAAGGAAAGGGGGATGGTTTGATGCGGAAAATTGTGGTCGATATGCAGAATTTTCTGTTTGCTGATTCCATAGCGACCGCATTCAGAAATTCAGATTATGAGATCGATGTGATTCGTACGGAGTCTCCGAAGGATACGGTTGAATTGTGTCAGGTGTACAAACCATTTGTTCTTATAATGGAAGTGACAGGTTATATCCCGTGGAACCTCTGTGAGAGATTGAAGCTTCGTGATGAAGTAAAGAAAATGTGTCCCTACTGTAAAATTGCTCTCATTGTAGATTCCAATACGGAACGACAGGCAGCGATAGAGATTCGGGATGCAAAGAAGAATGGTTTTATTGATCAGTTTTTCTATGGATCTATGACAGCTGAATATCTGATGGATCAGATTTATGCGATGTAAAAAGGCAGCAGGAAACAAACCGTGATTTGTCTGTAGAATTTTAAAATGTAGACAGATCATAAGTTGAAAAAGGAGGAGTCAGTATGGGACTTATTAAAGCAGGTATGGGTGCACTTGGTGGAACATTAGCGGATCAATGGAAGGAGTTTTTCTATTGCGAATCTATGCCGAAAGAAGTGCTTGTTACAAAGGGTCAGAAGAGAATGACAGGTCGTTCTTCTAATACAAAAGGAAATGACAATATCATTTCTAACGGTTCCGGTATTGCCGTGGCTGATGGACAGTGTATGATCATTGTAGAACAGGGGAAGGTTGTAGAAGTTTGTGCAGAGCCTGGTGAATTTACATATGATACCTCAACAGAACCATCTATTTTTTCGGGCAATCTCGGTGAGAGCATTAAAGAGACATTTAAAACCGTAGGCAAGCGTTTTACTTATGGTGGAGATACAGGTAAGGATCAGAGAATTTATTACTTTAATACAAAGGAAATTCTGGAAAACCGTTTCGGTACAGCGAATCCGGTTCCGTTCCGTGTAGTAGACTCCAAGATCGGATTGGATATTGACGTATCAATCCGTTGTTCAGGTGTATATTCTTATAAGATTGTTGATCCGTTGTTGTTCTATTCAAATGTATGTGGAAATGTAGAACAGGAATATTCCCGTGAAGAACTTGACAGTACTCTTAAGACAGAATTTATCTCAGCCCTGCAGCCGGCATTTGGTCGTCTGTCAGAGATGGAACTTCGTCCAAACCAGATTGTAACACACAACACAGATCTTGAAAATGCCATGAATACTGCACTTTCAGAGAAGTGGGGCGCTCTTCGTGGACTGAAGGTTGTCAGTATTGCTCTTGGATCAGTTACTCTTCCGGACGAGGATGCAGAACTGATCAAACAGGCACAGCGTACAGCAATCATGCGTGATCCTACAATGGCAGCAGCTACACTTGTCGGTGCTCAGGCAGATGCGATGAAGACCGCAGCAGGCAACGAGGCTGGAGCTATGACAGGATTCATGGGCATGGGTATGGCAATGAATCAGGGCGGCGGTATGAACGCACAGAATTTATTTGCAATGGGTCAGCAACAGCAGGCACAGCAGATGGCAGCGCAGCAGGCTGCACAACAGGCCGTTCAGCAGCCGGCACCGCAGGCAGACGGATGGAAGTGCAGCTGCGGAAACTTTGTTACCGGCAAGTTCTGTCCGGAATGCGGAAGCAAGAAACCGGAACCACAGCCGACACCGGGTGCATGGAAATGTAAATGCGGAGCCACAGCAACCGGTAAGTTCTGTCCGGAATGCGGATCACCAAAACCGGTAGAGGAAGAAGGATGGACCTGTTCTTGCGGTTCAGTGAATAAAGGAAAATTCTGCCAGAACTGTGGAGCAAAGAAACCGGAAGGTGCACTGCTTTACCGTTGTGACAAATGTGGATGGGAACCGGAAGACCCGACACACCCACCGAAATTCTGTCCGGAATGTGGCGACATCTTTGACGAGAACGACAGACAGTAATTCGAGAGAGAGGAGGGAATTCTATGTTTAGACTCCCATCAGAAAAAGAGGAACATAAGACCACAATCGGTGCTTTGATTTTAAGTATCTTCATTATTATCGCAGGAATCGGCGGCATGATATATACGAAGCATGAAAGCAGTGAGTTTAAGAATTCCACGGATGTTCGAACGCTTCATGCAACCGTTTACAGTTGTGAACAAACGAAAGAAAAAGATGATAAGGGAGACCGAAAAGAAAAATATAAAGTAAGGTTTACTTATGAAATCGATGGAACGACATATGATGATTTTGATACTTACTATAAAGAAATCAGGAAAGGGGATACTGTACTGATCACTGTTTACCGGAACTCTAAAGGAAAATACAAATTGGAACCGGGGCCAACTCCGATTTACTTCCTTGCATTTGTTGCAATGATTCCGCTAGGTCTCATTGGTTTCATTGGATTAAGTAAAGATCTTATCAAGTATCACCGGGAAGAAAAAGAGGGTAGAAGACTGTAAGTATGGAAGGAGGGAGTTGCGTGAAGGTACTTTCAGATAAAGCACAAAATAAGGTGATATGTGTATTCTTACTGATTGGTTCGATTGGGCTCGTTGTATATGGAGTTACTCATATTTTTTCCAGTATAGAATATAAACTATCTTCCGATGTTCGTCATGTAACCGCCGTTGTAAAAGATTATCAGATAAGTGTTAAGACCGATGAAAAGGGCGATGAAGATGTAAAGTATCACGCAATTCTGTCCTTTGAAGTGGATGGAAAAACTTATACAGGAAAAGATGTATTTTCCAGAGATATATCCCGGGGGGATGAAGTGACAGAGAAGGCTTACCGGGCTTTGAATGGAGAATACAAGCTTTACACAGGCGATATAGGTGATAATATTACCTCCGTTATGATGATCCCGGCGGGAATCATTATCTCCATATTCCTGATCTATGAAATATTTGGTAAGAGCAAAGAGAAGGAACAATAGGTCAACCAGATAGAATGATAGATGAGGAGGGATAAATATGGGATTGTCAGAGGCGATGCTGTTTGCGTTTGCAGCTACCATAATCTGTGCGTTTGCCATTGCTGAGAAAATCATTGACATAGACTTTGAACAGTTTATGCCAAAGAATTTGAAAAAAGCAAAAATGAAAAGAATTCTTGCAAAGCGTGAAACACCGTTGCAAGGGGCAAGGCTTCAGAAGGACATCAAGGATTCCTTTGAAAATGTATTACTTCCACTTGGAAAAGCAGATAAGGGTTATCTTCCAAAGAGAATGGATCTTACATTTCGCAGAAAGATGGTTCATCAGGTGGAACTGCTGGGAAAGCGTAAGCTTTGCCGAGATATCCGGGTGACGGACGTTGTACCACTTCCAAAAAATAATTTCAAAAGATGGAATGATGACGGACGGGAGTGGAGGGAGTCTATCCTGCAATGTAGTTCTTTGGAACGTCTTATTTCTCCTCAATCTGGTAAGACAGTGCATCAGATCTATCGGAAAAACAGTTACCTTCGGATTCTTCAGTCAAGGCATATCCGTCATTCTGACCGTCAGGGTAAGAACAAGAAATTTTATTCCGATAAAGGGACGATCATCTGTCCATCCTGTGGAGCTGAGGTGGAACTGAGCAGTCAGCAAGTCATCTGTCCATATTGTGGCGGTGTGATACAAAGTGAATTCTACGACTGGCAGACAGAGGTATTCGAAATTTATGAGAAAATGGGTGCGAACATGCAATACGGACTATTATTGCTTGCTTACTCGGGCATCATGTTCCTGTGTCTGACCTTGTGCCTTTACCTGATCAAAGACACGGATATTTCTCTTACTATAGGTGTAATTGCTACACTGCTTATACTTCTGGGAATTGCGAAAATTTTTCAATCCAAGGAAGAGAAACAGGAAAAGCTGCCGAAGGAGATCGTCAGATACTCGGAAAATTATCTGAGATCCTGCATCAATGATGCACTTTATAAGGATGTAAACAAGCCGGATTTGATGGATTATGGAATCGGATCGATCATACTTAAAAATGTTGTAAATACAGACAATACAACAGAAATCACCACTACGGCATATGGAAGTGAAACCTACCTGCCTGAGAGTGGAAAACCGTATACAAAGAAAACAAAAACGACACTCGTTTTGCAGAGGGCGAGATATCCAGAAAGAAGGAAGACGGACGGAGTATTTTTCAAGGAAAAAGATTGCCCATCCTGTGGAGCCAATTTCATACCGGATGAACACAATTGTTGTTCCTTCTGTGGTTATAGCTTCCAGGTAGACAATGCCAAATGGGTCGTAAAAGCAACAGGAGAATCATAAACAAGAAAAGAAAATGTCCGGAAATCCGGTATTGGCTGAAAGGAGGATGAATTATGCAAACAAATGTGCAATCTATGGCGACCGTACAGAGTGGATCCGGAGAGCGGACGAAGCACTTGCGGAATTTGATCGACAGGCGCATTAAGAGAGGAGG
>ENA-OPBS01001715-OPBS01001715.1-human-gut-metagenome-genome-assembly--contig:-NODE-1715-length-16535-cov-3.040413_pt1 | contig 16535 bp, 15 predicted proteins | sample MGYA00241074_ERZ501463 | MGnify/ENA primary metagenome ERZ501463 (study PRJEB25962, sample SAMEA2042578) | human gut metagenome | biome: human gut; feature: human-associated habitat; material: faeces...
ACTTCTTAATAAAAACTTAATGATTTAACTAATTTTTTCTTAATAAATTATATGGTATTATAAGTTCATAAAATAAAGCTTAATAATTTTAAATATAAAATTTAGTAGGCAGAAAACTAAAAATTTTAAAGATTTTAAAAATTTAAGTTAGGAGGAGATAAAGTGGGAGATGTAGTACTTAAGTGTGAACACTTACACAAAAACTTTGGGAAAAAGGAAATTTTAAAAGATGTTTCTTTAGAATTGGAGAAAGGAGATATTTTAGGTTTTATAGGACCTAATGGAGCTGGAAAAACAACTACTATTAAACTTATTTTAGGACTTCAAAGTATTACTAGTGGAACAGTTAAAATTAATGGATATGATATAACAAGTAATTTTACAAATGCAATAAGAAATGTAGGAGCAATAGTAGAGAATCCAGATTTATACATGTACTTAACTGGATATGAGAATTTAAAGTTAATTGCGAATTTGTATAAAGGAGTTGGAAAAGAAAGAATAGACGAAGTTGTAAAATTAGTAAAATTAGAAAATAGAATAAACGACAAAGTATCGAGATATTCCCTAGGAATGAGACAAAGATTGGGAATTGCTCAAGCTATTTTGCACAAACCTAATTTATTAATTTTAGATGAACCAACAAATGGTTTAGACCCTGAAGGAATAAAAGAAATAAGGGAACTTTTAAAAGATTTAGCAGAAAAAGAAGAAATGGCAGTTTTAATATCAAGTCACAATCTTTTAGAATTAGAGACTTTTTGTAATAAAATTTGTATTATAAAAAATGGTAAAGTAATGGAAACAAACAAAATTGAAGATGTAAAAAATATTGCGAAAAGTGGATATATATTTGAAATTGATAATACAGAAATGATAGATAAAATGTTTAAAAATGTAACAATTGTAAATAGGAATATGTTTAAAATAGCAGTTGATAGAGATGAAGTACCAAGTGTTATAAAAAAACTTGTAGAAAATGACATAAAAATTTATGCTGTAAATGAAAATAAAATTTCATTAGAGGATGCATTCTTAAAAAAGACAGGGGGTAATGTAATTGATTAGATTAATAAAAAATGAGTTTGTAAAGATTTTTAAAAAGAAAAGTTTTTACATAGTTATGCTAGTGACTTTAATTTTTATAGTAGGCTATAATATAATAATGAGAAACATAAGTAATTCAGAAAATATAAACTATTATGGCAATTTAGATGAGCAAATAGATTATGTAGAAAAAGATCTTCAAGAATTAGATCCATTAAAAGAAAGCGATAAATCACAATATATAGATTATAAGTCTAGTTTGGAAACTTATAAGTTAATGAAAAAATATGGAGTAAATTCATGGCAATTTTCAATTGTTCAATCAAAAGTAAATCCATATTTAAGAGAGCTAGCAACATTTGATACAGAGAAAAATAAGGATGAAGTAGCTTATAAAAAAACTTTAGAAAAATGTAATGAACTAATTTCAAAATTAGATAAAGAAGATTGGCAATTTTTTGCAAAAAGTGACTTAGAAGAAGCAGAAAAACAATTAAAAGAATCAAAAAGTGATAAAGAGATAGCAGAAGCTAACAAAATGATAAAATATTTACAAGTTCAAAAGCAGACATTAGAGTGGAGACTAGAGAAAAATATTAGTTATGAATCTAGTTATTATAATAGGTTAATAGATAATTATTATAATTCAAGTATAAACATTATAGACTTTGAGGCAGGCGGAGGAAAAACAGAAAGCACTTTAATGAAACAAGATTATTATGATGATTTAGAACGTGCAAATAAGGCTAGATATGATATTGAGAATGGTACTAGAACACAGGACGAAAGCAATGCTAGAGGGATGTTAGTAAACTTCTTCTCACACTATGAAATATTTATAGTTATAATAATTGTTATGATAGCAGGTACAATTGTTAGTGAAGAATTTAATAAAGGAACAATAAAACTTTTACTTGTAAGACCATATAAAAGAGCAACAATACTTACTTCTAAATTTATTACATGTTTAATTATGGTTGCGATTATAATAATTTCTATTATGCTAATGCAATTTATAGTAGGAGGTATAATATTTGGTTTTGATAGCTTTGGTACGCCTACTATAGAATATGATTTTAATGCACATGAAATTCAAGAAATGAACATAGCAAGTTATATGCTAATACAAACAATTGGAAAGCTTCCTATATATGTTTTATTAATGACACTTTCATTTGCACTTAGTACATTATTTAATAATAGTGCAGTTGCAATTACATTAACATTGCTAGGTTATATGGGATCTTCTATGATTAATATGATTGGTTTACAAATGGACTTAGACTGGATAAGATATTTTGTTACTCCTAACTGGGACTTAACACAGCACTTCTTTGGAGCACTTCCTATGTATGAGGGTACAACAATTGAATTCTCAATTGTCATAAATGCTATATATTTTATAATTATGCTAATACCAACATATATAGTGTTTAAGAAAAGAAATATAAAGAATATATAAAATGAATATTAAAACAAATTTTTCTATATATTCGTCAATTCAATTATCAAAAATTTTTTAAAGTATCATAAGAAGTTTAAAGTTTGCACAAACTTTCCAATATACTTTTTACAGTAAACTATAATAAATATTGTAAGATATAAAAGATATAAAAGCTATAATAGATGTAATAGATTATAAAAGATGTTAATATTGTATTATTATAATATTAACATCTTTTTATGTTTTTTTCCTTTTGTACCTATACCGCTAATTCCTCTTTGACCATCACGAAGCTTATTTTCAAAATCACGAATTGTAACAAATTTAGAGCTATCAGCAGTTGCAATAGTTTCTGCAACAACTAAAGGATCAACAAAATCAATTAAAATTCTTGCAGGAGATGAAGCAAAATTAGCCCCTGCTAAGATTAAGCCTTCATAATAACTTTGACAAGCTCCTGCAAATATGGCTAAATTATTATTTGCTGTATCAAATTCTCTAGCATTTTTAACACATTTTATAAAGTATTTCGAGTTTTTATAGTTATACAAATCATTATAATTAGTACCGTTTTTTTATCATTCCATCATGACCGGTTATTACTAAAATATCTGGATTATATTTTTTTAATAAATTTTTTATAACTGAAGGTTGTCTATATTCTGGTATATACTTAACAATTGCTTGTAGACCAGCTTTTTTATAATATAAACTTGATTTATCTGTGTATCTTCTGTCACCATCTAAGTGCAAAATTTTACCGATATGATTCGTGGTACAGTAATTTGTCCATATAATCACCTCATATAAGCCGACTTAGTATATAATATGTCGAAACTTGTAAAAGGTTCTTATATGTATTATGTATGAAATATAAATGTAATACAAATGTAATATAACGTTAAATAGCTTAACAATGGCTGTGTATAGCTATTTTGATGGCAGTATTATTTTTGACAATTTATGTCGTAAATGGTATAATCTAGCTATATTTTAGAAGTAGGTGATAAAATGATTTGCCCAAATGATATTGCAACACTAAAGACAGATATCAATGAAAAAATAGGACAAAAGATAATAGTAAAAGGTTCCTTAGGAAGAAGTAAATCGTTTGAGAAAGAAGCCACTATACAAAAAGCATATCCTAGCCTTTTTGTCATAAAATATACAGAAGAAAATAGAAATGTAAGTTATAGTTACACAGATGTTTTAACAAGAACTGTTGAAGTAGATGTGTTTAATGGAGAAAGTTATAGTCCATTATTTGTACCTTCAGACACAATAAAAAAGAAAAGAGCTATAGTGTAATAAAATATTTTATAATTAAATTCCTAGAAATAGGAATTTTTTTTATTGTAAATAAATATACATTAACTATCAGAATTTAAGGAGGGATAAAAAATGGCTATTGAGACAGTAAAAGATAGCTTATGTGTAGACCAAGTAATATTACAGAAGACTAATAATTTTATTATAGAAGATGATGTAATAGTTCCAGATATAAAGCCAGACATTATAAATGCAGTAAGTACAAGTGGGACTGTATGTATTTATAAAAAAGAGATATCTAATGGAAAAGTTAAAATAGAAGGAAAAATAGATACATATATAATGTATTTAGCAGATACAGAAGATGGATACATAAGAAGCCTAAATACTAGTTTGGAATTTTCACAAAGTTTTAATATATCAGAAGCACAAGATGGAATGGATTTAAATTTAGACTTAAATGTAAGAAGTATAGACTGTAAAGTTTTAAATGGAAGGAAAGTAAACTTAAGAGCAATTGTTGACGCAAATATTATTATATCTGCTAATGAAAATGTAGATTTTATAAAACAAGTAAATAACGTAGGTGATGTACAGGTATTAAATAAGAAATTTAATGTAAATTCACTTGTAGGGAGTGGAGAAACAAAAACATATGCAAAAGATACAATAAAATTAAATGAGACGGATAATTTAGCAGAAATAATGAAATGCAATTTTAGAATATTAAATAAAGATGTAAAAATAAGCTATAACAAAGTTTTAGTTAAATCAGATTTAGAGGCTAAAATATTATATTTAACAGATGATAATAGAATAAACTCTGTAGAGACAATAATTCCTGTTATGGGATTTATAGATGTACAAGATATAACCGAAGAAAACATATGTGATGTAAAATATGAAATATGCAATGTTGTAATAGAGCCAAAAAGCGTTGAAGAGCATGCAATTTATGTGGAAGTTGAAATAAAAATACATGGAGAAGCATATCAAAATAAGGAGTTAAATATAATACAAGATTTATATAGTCCAAATGCTGAGCTTAGTTTTACACAGAAACAAATTCAAGCTATGCAAACAAAGAAAACTATGCAAGATACCTGTAGTATAAGAGATAAGCAAATAATTCCAGAAATGCATGGTGGAAAAATTTATGATGTAGATATTATGCCATTTATTATAAAACAAAGTGTGTCAAACAATAAAATTTTATATGAAGGTGAAGTGAAACTAAATTTTGTATATTCAGTAAATAATTTTTCTGGAATTGATACAAGAGAAATGGTGTTACCATTTAACTTTTCTATGCAAAGTGATGAAATAGATACAAATACTAATATAGATACAGGTATTGAAGTAGGACTTCAAAATTTTGTAGTAACATCAGATGAAAGTATAGATATTAAAATAGACCTTATATTTAAAGTTTCTATGTCTAATAATTCAAGAATAAATGTTATAGATGGTGTAGAAATAGATGAAAATAAAAATATTTATAAATATAGTATGGTAATTTACTTTGTAAAACCAGGAGATAGTTTATGGAAAATAGCTAAGAAGTTTGGAAGCACTGTTTCTGCAATAGCAGAAGTAAACAATATAGAACAAGTAGATAACATTTCTGTAGGTCAGCAGCTATTTATTCCAAGGTATAATGGTTAAAAATGATACAAAAATTTATACAAGACATAGAATTAAATTACCAAAGATAACAGAGGATAGAAACAAAAGAAAAATTATAAAAATTTTATTAATACTTGTTATTGCAATTACTATAGTAAGAGCAGTATTGCTTAGTATAAATCCAATAATAGAAGAAAAATGTAAAACAGTTGCAAAATCTATTGCAACAAAAATATCAAATGAACAAGCAACTTTAGTAATGGCAAAATATACATATGAAGATTTAATAAATGTAATAAAAGATGAAAATGGAAATATAAAAATGATAGGAACAAATATAATTTCGGTAAATGAAATTATATCAGACATACCAATAAAAATACAGGAAGAATTGGAGAAAAGTGAAAACAACAACTTTAATATAAAATTGGGAAGCTTTTTTGGAAGTAAAATTTTTTCTGGAATGGGGCCTAACATAAACATAAAGATACAGTTAGATGGAACAGTTGAAACAGATTTAAAATCTGAATTTACATCACAAGGAATAAACCAAACATTACATAGAATATATTTAGATGTAGTGTGTAAAGTAAGCATACTTACACCTGTTAATGTAATAAGTGAGGAAATAAAGAATCAAGTACTTCTAGTAGAAGGAATAATTGCAGGAGAAATACCAGAGAGCTATTATAATTTAGAAGGATTAGAGAAAAAAGATGCAATTGAGATAGTAAATTAATATTATATATGTGTTTCTATTGTTTATGATGATTCAATCATTTACACAAACATAACTTTATGATAATATATTATAAGTAAAAAAGAAAGGAATAGTGTAGATGACAAAGTGGAGAAAGCTTGATAACTCTGCAAAAATATTTCCAATAGATTCAGATAAAAATTTTAGTGCAGTATATAGGATGTCAGTGTTATTAACAGAAGAAATTAAACATGATTTGCTAAAAAAAGCAGTAGATAAGACTTTGGAGAGTTTTACTTCTTTTAAAGTATGCCTAAAAAGAGGATTTTTTTGGTATTATTTAGAAGAAAACACAAAAGAAGTTCTAGTAGATGAAGAAAAGAATTATCCTTGCAAATATATAGATAAAAATACAAATAATGGATACTTATTTAAAGTAACTTATTATAAAAATAAAATTAATGTAGATACGTTTCATTCTTTAACAGATGGCAGCAGTAGTATAGAATTTATAAAAGCAATTGCATATAACTATATAGATTTAGCACATCCAGAAGAAACTAAAAATATTCCTGAAATGGAAATTAAACAAAATATAGAGGTTAATGATAAAAATACAGAAGATAGTTATATTAAAAATTATCAAAAACATTTAAAATTACCAAAAGGAGGAGAAAAAGCCTATATTTTACATGGCAGAAGAATTCCTCTTTATGGTATAGGTGTTGTACATGGTTTTATAAATTTAAAACAAATAATAAAAAGATGTAGAAAGTTAAAAGTAACTGTAACACAATATTTTACAGCAGTTTTAATTTATGCAATTTATCAAGAATATATAGAAAAGAATAAAAATAAAAAACTAAAAAGACCAATAAAAATATGTATACCTGTTAATTTAAAAAAATATTTTGAATCAACAACAATAACTAACTTCTTTTCATATATAAGTATTAATGCAAGTGCCAAAGAAACTAATTTGCTTAGTTTCGATGAAATATTAAAATTTGTGCATGATGATTTTAAGCAGAAATTAGACAAAACAGAAATTGCAAGGACAATGATGAAAAATATAAAGTTAGGCAATAACATAGGGGTAAAACTTATACCATTATTTTTAAAAAAGCCAATTGTAAAAATTAGTTATATAGAAATAAGAAAATATAGTACAACAACTCTTTCTAATATTGGAAAAGTTAATGTACTTCCAGAATATCAAAAATATATAGATAATTTTTTATTTTTGATAGCTCCAGATAGAGGAGAAAAGATAAAGTGTTCGACTATGTCTTATAAAGATAACATAATTTTTACAATTACATCAATATTAAAGAATTCTGGGGTTGAGAAGAAGTTTTTTGAATATTTAGAAAATGAAAATACAACATTAGAAATAGAAACTAATGAAGTATGTGAAAACAAGGGAAGCAAATTATATCCTAAAATAATGAATATAAGTACAAGCAATAAAATAATGCTAATTATGACAATAATTTCACTTGTTATAAGTATAACATCAGTAATAGTAAATATTTTTGTAACAAGGCATTTTAAATGGTCTCTTTTGGTTATTGCAGGCGTTATTTATACATGGATAACTGTTATGAATTCTATAAAGAAAAATGTAAATATAGCCTCAAGAGTAATGTTACAGGTTATTTTAATAGACATACTTTGTGTAGCACTAGATTGGATAATAGGATATAGAGGATGGTCATTTACAATAGCAATTCCAATAAGCATTATTACTGCAAATGTTACTATGTTGATTCTATTAATGTGTACTTTTAAGATATATACAAGATATATTATTTATCAATTAATTATATTTATATGGAGTATGATACCAGGGGTTCTATGTTTAATTGGATTGGTACCAATGAATATTTTAACAATAATTGCTACACCTATAGCGATTATTACATTGTTTATTACAATTATTTTATTTAAAAAGGAAGTAAATGAAGAAATGAAAAAGAGATTTCATTTGTAAATAAAATGTGAAATTAAATTTAGTAAAGGAGGAAATAATGGGATTTGTAAATTTAATGTTAATTATTCTTATATTATTAATTGTACTTACAATGCTGGCATTAGTATATTTATTTACAGGAAATATACAATCAAGACCTCCTAAATCTTTATCTAGAAATTATAATTTAAAAGAATATGAATATCAACATAGGCAAGTATTTACTATAAAACCGGATGAAGAAGAAAATCGTTCTGGCAAGGTAATAATGTATTTACATGGAGGCTCATATGTAGGAGAATTATATAGAGAGCATTGGAGTTTTTTTAGAGATTTAATAAAGGATACTGGAGCAACTATTATTGTACCAGATTATCCTTTAACTCCTCAATATAAATATACAGATGTATTTGGTATGGTTTTGCCATTATATAGAGAAGTTACTAAAAAGGTAAAAAAAGAAAACTTTATTTTAATGGGAGATTCAGCAGGTGGAGGAATAGCATTAGCATTAGCACAAGAAGCGGGAAGAGAAAACTTAAATCAACCTAATAAATTAATACTTATATCACCTTGGCTTGATGTTACAATGAAAAATCCTAAAATAGAAATTGTACAAAAAAATGATAAAATGTTGAATAAAAAAGTTCTTACTATTGCTGGTGTAGCATATTCTGGAGGTAAAGACATGGACAAATATTTAGTAAGTCCAATTAATGGACCACTGGACAAGCTAGAGGATGTAATAATATATACGGGAACATATGATATATTAAATCCAGATGTACATATATTTGAAAAATTAGCAAAAGAAAAGAATTTGAAATTAAATGTAAAGGAAACAAAAGGTGCAGCACATATATGGATAATAAAGAGATATACAGATAAAAAATATAATGATGATAAAGCAAAAAATGCATATAATGATTTAGTTGAATTAATAAATGAAGAAGAAAATTATAGAGATAATGAATAAAATAGATATAAATAATATATTAAAAATTAATAAATAAAAAAAGTTTTATAAAATTAAAATGGATAAAAGAGCAAAAATTGGAGGAAAATATAATGAAGAAAGGTATATTAATTTTTATGATAGTATTTTTAGTATTAATAATATTAGCAGGAATTATATTTATAGTAGTTGGAAATTATTTTTTTGATTTTGCTTTAAGTGCAAATTCATCAAAAGCAATGGTGTTAGATAATAATCAAGGGAATGATGAAAAAGAAAATACAGAGGCAATAGAACTAAATAAATGGTTTAATGAAAATAAACAAGATATATATATTACATCAGATGACAATTTAAAGTTACATGCATATGGGTTTATTAATAGTAAAACAGATATCTGGACTATTGTTATACATGGATATGCAAGTGAAGGAAAAAATATGTCTAGTTATACTAAAAAGTTTTATGATATGGGATATAATGTTTTAACAGTAGATTTGAGAGGGGCAGGAGAAAGTGAAGGAGACTACATTTGCATGGGATGGCTAGATAGATTAGATATAAAGAAGTGGATAAATGAAATTGTAAACAGAAATGGAAATAGTAAGATTATATTATTTGGATTATCAATGGGAGCAGCAACAACAATGATGACAACAGGAGAAGAACTACCAAGTAATGTTAAAGTAGCAATAGAAGATTGTGGATATACATCTGTATGGGATGAATTTGCAGGTCAATTAGAAAAATTATTTCACTTACCAACATTTCCAACATTGAATGCTGCAGATTTTGTAACAGGAATTAGGGCAGGATTTAATTTTAAAGAGGCTTCTTCTGTGGAACAAGTTAAAAAATCAAAGATACCAACAGTATTTATCCATGGTGATAAAGATACATTTGTACCATTTTGGATGTTGGATGAAGTTTATAATGCAGCAGCATGTAAGAAAGAAAAACTTGTAATAGAAGGGGCGAAACATGCAGAAGCTTCAGAAGTAGCACCAGAACTATATTGGAGTACTATAGAGAGATTTATATCAGAAAATTTATAGAAATTATTAAATAAAAATATAGAAGTAAATATAAATAAAAAACTTAGTGGAATTGATACCACTAAGTTTTTAAAAATTTCTATTAAAAGAATTTTATCTCTTACTGAATTGTGGAGCTTTACGTGCTTTTTTAAGACCATATTTCTTTCTTTCTTTCATACGAGGATCTCTTGTTAAGAATCCTGCAACTTTTAATGTTGGTCTGTATTCTCCGTTAGCTTGTAATAAAGCTCTTGATATTCCATGACGAATTGCTCCAGCTTGACCGCTAATTCCACCACCAATAACTTTTGCAACTACATCATATTTATCTAAAGTATTTGTAGCAACTAATGGTTGTTTTACAATTACTTTTAATGTTTCTGGTCCAAAATATTCATTTAATTCTCTTCCATTAACTGTTATAACTCCAGTACCAGGCATTAATCTAACTCTAGCGATAGATTTTTTTCTTCTTCCTGTACCTAAAAATACTATTTTTTCTGTTTTTGCTTTAGCCATTTTATTTTACCTCCCATACTTCAGGTTTTTGTGCTATTTGCTCATGCTCACTACCAGCATAAACTCTTAATTTTTTAGCCATTTGTCTTCCTAAACTATTATGTGGAAGCATTCCTACAACTGCATGTGTCATAACTTTTTCTGGGCTCTTGTTCATCATTTCTCTAGCTGTAAGTTCTTTCATTCCACCAATGTATCCTGAAAAGTGTCTGTAAACTTTTTGATCCATTTTCTTTCCAGTTAAAATAGCTTCTTTACAATTAATAATAATAACATTGTCACCAACATCCATATGAGTTGTATAAGTTGGTTTGTGTTTTCCTCTTAATAATTTTGCAGCTTCTGTTGCAACTCTACCGATTGGTTTGTTTGCTGCATCAATTACATACCATTTTCTTTCAATTTCACTTTTTTTAACACTATATGTAGTATTGTTCATGGTAATCTATATCCTCCATTCAATTTTAAACTTTTAATTATATGAAAACAAAACAAAAACCACCGGGGAGAAGCTTTTATTTTTCTCATATTCAAATATGCTATATTATTCTATTACAAAAACATAAAAAAGTCAAGCAAACAGCTAAAAATTGTGAAAATATAATTGAAAAGTGAATTGAAAAATTAAATATTACAAAATTAAAAGTAAATTATAAATGTCGATAGTAATAAATATAAGATAAAAAATGAATTAATGTAAGAGTAAATGTAAATTGCAAAAGTAAAATGTGAAGCAATAAAATCTAATTAAAATATTGCAATTATAAAAAAAACGTGATAATATATATAAGTATTTTAAATATGTGCATATGTGTAGGAAAAGTGCATATGTAATATTAAAAGTAATGTATTTGTTATATTGTAATACATAAAAATTAAATAATTAAGCCGTTTGTAGAAAGCAAAGTAAGTATAAGAAAAAGATATTATAGAGAGATGGGAAAGCTGGAAACCTGTTATATCCTTATATTGAAATTTCACTTTTGAGGTTCTTTTTTGAACAATAATAGTTTAAATATTAAATTAATAGTTGTAATTAAAAAATTTATTATAAATTATATAATTATAAATAATTAAAAATTGTAAAAGTTTATATTTTAATTATTCTATTATTTAATTAGGAAAAGACGTTGGCTACGATATAGCTATAATGAGGTTAATAATAATTTATTAATAAAAATAGGTGGTACCACGATATCCATTTCGTCCTATTATAAGGATGAAATGGATTTTTTGATACTATTTCTAGTTAAAAATATAAAAATTAGATTATAAAAGTCAATCTAATTAAAATAAAGAAAGGAGCTTGGGATATGAAAGAACAAATCGAAAAGATTAGACAATCAGCATTAGAAGAAATAAAAAATGCAAATGATGAAAAAGTTTTAAATGATGCTAGAGTAAAATATTTAGGAAAAAAAGGTGAACTTACTTTGATTTTAAGGGGAATGGGAGGAATAGCACCTGAAGAAAGACCAGTAATAGGTAGTTTAGTAAATGAAGTAAGAGATGAATTGGAAAATTTAATAGAAGAAAGAGAAATGGAATTTAAAACAGCAGAGATAAAAAGAAAATTGGAACATGAAAAAATAGATGTAACAATGCCTGGGAAAAAGGTGAATTTAGGAAGTGTTCATCCTATAACACAAATAATAAAAGATATGGAAGAAATATTTATAGGAATGGGGTATGAGATAGCAGATGGACCAGAAGTAGAACTTGCAACATATAACTTTGACAAATTAAATACACCTCAAGACCATCCTGCAAGAGATATACAAGATACATTTTATGTAACAGATGATATAGTGTTGAGGTCACAAACATCTCCTGTTCAAGCAAGAGTAATGGAAACACAAAAACCACCAATAAAAATAATTTGTCCTGGTGTAGTTTATCGTTCAGATAGTGTAGATGCTACACATTCACCAGTGTTTCACCAAATAGAAGGATTAGTTGTTGATAAAAATATATCAATGGGAGATTTAAAGGGAACATTAGAAATGTTTGCAAAAAAATGCTTAGGAGAAAAAACACAAATAAGATTTAGACCTCACCATTTCCCATTTACAGAGCCTAGTGCAGAAGCAGATGTATCATGCTTTGTATGCGGGGGAAAAGGATGTAGAGTTTGTAAAGGAGAAGGTTGGATAGAACTTTTAGGTTGTGGAATGGTACATCCAAATGTTCTTAGAAATTGTGGCATAGACCCAGAAGTATATTCTGGTTTTGCTTTTGGTTGTGGAATAGAAAGAATAGCAATGGCAAAATTCGGAATAGATGATATGCGTTTATTATATGAAAATGATGTAAGATTTTTAAAGCAATTTGGAAATTAACGATAAATTCAAATTTGACTAAATAAAAAATATATGGACTATATAAAGATTGGAATAGATTATAATTTCTTGATTAAGGAAATTTAGACATATTATTAATATAACTAATATAAAAAAGCATAAAAATAATAAGAAAAGTTGATAATTAAAATAAGAATATATGAAAGGATGTAATTAGATGAAAGCAAGTGTAGAATGGTTAAATGAATATGCAGACATAGATGTTTCTGCAAAAGAATTAGGCGATATTCTTACTATGACCGGGTCTAAAGTTGAGACTATAGATGACAAAAGTGAAGAGATTAAAAATGTTGTGGTAGGTAAAATTTTAGAGGTTAAAAAACATATTAATGCAGAAAAGTTAGTTGTTACAAAAGTAGATGTAGGAAATGGAGAGATACTACAAATTGTAACAGGTGCAAGTAATATTATTGTTGGTACATCTGGTCAAATTGTACCTGTAGCAAAGCCTAACTCTATTCTTCCAGGAGGAAAAGAAATTAAAGCTGGAAAGCTTCGCGGAATTGAATCTTGCGGAATGCTTTGTTCTATTGGAGAGCTTGGAATTGATCCAGCTGCTTATCCAGATGCAATTGAGGATGGAATATTTATTTTAGATAGTAAATATGAAGAAAATGTAGGTGATAATATTGTAGATGTATTAGGTTTGGGGGAGTCTATAATAGATTTTGAAATTACTCCTAATAGACCAGATTGCTTATCTATAGAAGGTTTAGGAAGAGAAACAGCAGTTTCCTTAGATAAGCAATTTAAAAATCCTAGAAAAAATTTGGATGAAATGAAAGTAGAAAATAAGAAAGAAATAGAAGGATTAACAGTAGAAATTTCAGCTCCAGATTTGTGTTATAGATATATAGCAAGAATTGCTAAGAATATTAAAATTGGTCCTTCTCCAGATTGGATGGTAAGAAGACTTAGTGCTTGTGGAGTAAGGTCTATTAATAATATTGTAGATATTACAAATTATGTTATGCTAGAGCTTGGTCAACCAATGCATGCATTTGACATTAATTCTATCGAAGGAAAACATATTAATGTAAGAAGAGCAAATAAAGATGAAGAGATAGTAACTTTAGATGGTCAAATGAGAAGGTTAGATGAAAGTATGCTTGTTATTGCAGATAGCAAAAAGCCAGTTGCAATTGCAGGCGTAATGGGCGGCGAAAATTCTGAAATAGAAAATGATACTAAAACAATAGTATTTGAGTCAGCAGTGTTTTATGGAGGAAATGTTAGAAAAACTGCAAAAGCTGTAGGACTAAGAACAGAGGCTTCAAGCAGATATGAAAAAGGTTTGTCTCCTGAAAATGCAATAAGAGCAGTAAATAGAGCAATTGAATTAGTGGAATTACTAGGGGCAGGAGAAACTATAGATAGTATGATTGATGTTTATCCAACAAAACAAAAAACAGTAGAAATTCCTTTAGAAGTAGAAAGAATAAATAAATTATTAGGTATAAATGTATCTAAAGAAGAAATGATAAAAATACTCAACAAGTTGGATATAAAAGTTGAAAATGACATTGTTAAGCCACCATTTTTTAGACAAGATATTGAGCAAACAGCAGACGTTGCAGAAGAAATATTACGTTTTTATGGATATGATAAATTAGAAACAACATTAGTTAGCGCAGATACAACATTAGGTGGAAGAAATAAAAAACAAACAATTGAAGAAAATATATCTAATTTACTTGTACATAGTGGATTATCTGAAATTTGCACATATGGATTTGTTAGTGAGAGTGACCTAAAAAAGTGTAATATTTCTAAAGATAACATTTATTCTAAACAGTCAATTAAAATAAAAAATCCATTAAGCGAAGATTATACAATGATGAAAACAACTTCTGTACCATCAATGATGCAAATGCTTGAAAATAACAATAACTATAAAAATAAAAACGTAAAATTGTTTGATATTTCTAGAATTTATAAAAATGTTAATGAAAACATAGAAAAAGGTGAACTTCCAGAAGAAGATACAATCCTTACAATAGGAATGTATGGAGATGATGTTGATTTTTATGTATTAAAAGGATTAGTAGAAAACGTTTTAAGTATAGCAAATCTTGCAAAATATGATATTGTAAAAGAGACAGAAAATGAAATGTATCATCCTGGAAGATGTGCAAATTTAAAAGTGGGAAGAGATATAATTGGAACAATTGGAGAGGTAAATCCACTTCTTGCAACAAATTATGATATCTCTCAGAGAATATTATTTGCAGAAATAAATATAGATAAAATAATTAAATATTCTAGAAATGTAAAGAAATATATACCAATTCCAAAATATCCTGCTGTTGAGAGAGATATTGCAATGGTAGTAGATGAAGATATTGAAGTTGGACAAATTGAAAAAATAATAGAAAAGAAAGCAAAAAAATTATTAGAGGAAGCTAAATTGTTTGATGTCTACAGAAGTGAAAAAATTGGAGAGAGCAAGAAAAGTGTAGCATATGCACTTAAATTTAGAGTTCCAGATAGAACTTTAACAGATGAAGAAGTAAATGTTGCTATGAAAGAAATTTTAGATTCACTTGAGAAAGAAGTGCATGCAGAATTAAGAAAATAAGCAAATAATGAAAGAAGTATCCAGTAATATTTCCAATAGTATTTATAGAACTAAAATTTAATTAGAAAAAATTATTCTTTATACTTAATTATTTTATATGATTTAAATTATAAAAAACCCCAGTAATTCTGGGGCTTTTTATAAAATGAAACTTTTCAAATCTTTTTATAATTTTCATAAATAAAAATGAAAGGTTACTTATTTCTATTTTAGTATTCTTTCTATAATTTGAGTAGCAATTTCTTCTGTTACTCTATTTTTGTCTAAAAGAGGGTTAAGTTCAACTAAATCAAAAGATTTTACAACATCCTTATTAATTTCTTTATTTATTAAATCTGCTATTTTGTAAGCATCGTCTAAATTAATTCCATCAATGGCAGGTATTGATACACCTGGAGCAATTTTAGGGTCTATTATATCTAAGTCATAACTTATATGTACTCCATCAGTTCCATTTGTAGCTATTTCTATTGCTTTTTTAAACATAGCTTCTACACCATATTTTTGTATGTCTTTTGTTGAAATTAATGTAACACCTGCATCTTTAATGTTAGGAAGTTCTAATTCATCAATGTCTCTGCCTCCAAGTATTACAGCATTTTTAGGATTATAGAAATTTCCATTATGAAAATCTGCTAAAAGCTTTTTCTCATAATTTGTAATAACTGCATAAGGTAAGCCATGTAAATTACCAGATTGAGTAGTTTCAAGTGTATTATAATCTCCATGAGCATCAACCCATATAATTCCCATATTTTTATGAGTATTTATAGAAGCAAGAGCAGAAGCAATTGCTATAACATGGTCGCCACCTAAAGTTATAGGAAATTCTCCATTTTTAACTACATCATTTACTAAATTATATAGTTTAGTATTGAAAGCGTTTACAGGATTTAAGTTTTTCTTTTTATTATTTTTATCTAATTCTTTATCTGCTTCTTCTGCATGTAGAGTATAGAAATTTGATATTTTTGTACCAAGTTCAATTTCTTTAATGTCTTTAGAAATTGTTTCTGGACCAAGTTTTG
>ENA-OPBS01001730-OPBS01001730.1-human-gut-metagenome-genome-assembly--contig:-NODE-1730-length-16435-cov-4.629731_pt1 | contig 16435 bp, 22 predicted proteins | sample MGYA00241074_ERZ501463 | MGnify/ENA primary metagenome ERZ501463 (study PRJEB25962, sample SAMEA2042578) | human gut metagenome | biome: human gut; feature: human-associated habitat; material: faeces...
CTATTCCAACCCTGTACACTATTTTACAGTAACAAGCACCCAGGCTAAAACTAACCTGGGTACAACATTTTAAAAGTTTGTTTTGTTAAATAATGCTTTAATATGTCCGTTAAGCCACTGGCTTAAATGTCTATATCCATACTTGTTAGGGTGTAAGCCGTCACCTAAAAGATTGTTTAAACTGTATCTATTTATAGGTGAAAATTCATTGTTGATAACATTGCAACAGTATTTTTTATAAATTTCACTGATTTTGGTGTTCAATTCACCAAGCGTATAACCAGCTGTGTTAGCTGTGCCATAAGCATAGTTATTTTCCTTATTACCATTTTTACGGTTTAATGGTAGAATCCCTATTATATTACATGCTGTGTTATCACTTCTTATTTTATTTAGCATGTAATTTAAAGCACCACATACTGTTTCATTTGTCGGGTACACATCGTTAACATCACCGAGCGGCATGTTATTGCCATAATCATTTGTGCCCATGAAAATACACACAAAATTGCTTGTTGAAAAATCATGTGCATCTGCCATTGTTATTCCATTTGTGCCACCAGATTTATATAACAATCCGCTACCTGTTCTATACCCAGCGTCAATATTGAAGATGTCTTTTAATGGGTTAAACCATCTAATAGCTTCATTATCCTCGTAAGGATGTCCAGCTGTAATGCTATCACCCATTAAATACATGCCATTAGATTCGTTATAACTTGTATTAACTAGCATCCACCCTGTTGGGCTAGTCTTATTAACGCAGTCAAACCACCTATAAGCTACAGATTTGTTGTAAATAGGTGCAGCATCAATACTAACAATCTGCATAACCCAGAGATTTCCAGCTAAAGGGAATGAAAGGTTATTAACTACAAAATTACCATACTTTAATCCAAACGGCGCATTTACGGCGTCACTTGTTTCCTCACTAATTGTAACCCAGTAACCACCACAATTTGTAAATTCATTGAAATCATGTGTTGCAATATTCTGTATATTGGAATAACTGAAATTAGTCTCCATTGTTTTCCAATTTAGTGTAACTTCTTTTGTTTCTGTATTAAACCACCTATACGCAACGCTATTATTGTATTTAGCTGTATTGTTCATAGTCACTAGCTGTAAAACCCACTTATAACCAGCTGGGAAAGACAAGTTATTTATGACAAAGTCTCCATACGTTAAATTGAAGGGGGCGTTTACAGCATCATTTTCGCTTGCACTTATTGAAATAAAGTACCCTCCACAATTAACATAGTCATTAAAATCGTGGGACTGAATATTTCTGTCGTTATCATAAATAAATTGACTGTTTGACTGACCGTAAATAATCCCAGTATCGGTGAAAGCAGATAAACTATTGTTATACGTGTATAAATGAGAATTTGTTGATAAAAGATAAATTTTATTTTTATCTGTCATTTCGCTAGTGTTATCAACAATTATAGGACTGTTAATTGCATTTAAGTATGGGACAAAAATTGTAGCTAATGTCCCGTCATCAGCCATAGAATCCAGCTTATTATTGATTTCGTTCTGCACGTCAAGATTGTTAAAATAATTATTAACATATCCCTGTAACTCAACGTATGCCCTGTGTAAATTAGTTACATCTCCATGTAATGTTTCAACGTCTTCAATAGTTTTATTAAGATAGTCCACAACCTTACAAAGCAACTCGTAATAGCTTAAACTATCATCGTACACCAGAGGTAATACCTTTTGACACCAGTATCTAAACGGATGTAAATCTTTATAATTCCCTAAATCAGGAGTAAAATTAGCATCGCTCATAAATACACATCCTTTCTCACTCTACCAAAGTCCAAAGAATAAATCTTTAAACTCATCAATAACCATCATGTCAATGTTAATAAAAGTATCCCTATACTCAATTAACATCTTACTATAACTTCCACCACCCATTTTACCCCTAACACCTTCACTAAAACTATCACCCTTTTCACCTGTTTTAGCATTGGTATTATTCAACTTACTATTAATCGTCTGACTGTTAACACCTTTAACTTCACTAGTACCTGAATCAGTAACAGTCTCATCAATATCCGTTGTAGTTTCAACGGTGCTATTATCGTTCTCTGTAACCTTCCTAGCGTTCGTCAAATATGTTTCATTATCAACACCAGTCAAAGCTCCCTGTGGAGTGTCGCTATACAAATCCTTACTAGTACTACCGGTAGCACCTGTTTCTGCAACATAATTGTGACCCTTATTAGTTCTACTATTACTAGTCTTACCAGTATCAGTACTACTTCCACTACTCTCAGTCTGCCCCTTATTCTCATAACTACCATGCTCAGTTTCTGTAATATCTCTCTGACTACTTCTAGTATAGTCCACATCATAGAACGGTTCAAACTTTAGCTTGGCACTCTCATACAACTGGTTATAATAAGGCATAATTTCTTCAAACTTTGTGTTCATCCAGAGTGCCCAAACACCAACTGTCTCAGCACCTATCTCCCTCAGATAATAATGCTTTAATACTTTAGTGACCAGTTTCTCCCTATAAGCTTCATCAAAGATAGCGAAATTAGACGTTATCACCTTATTCCAGCTTTTACTCAGAACCTCATCCACATCAGAAGCACCAACGCTACCTTCCAATCCGGCTTTCTGCTCACAAATAAATCTCACCTCTGTGGTGTATTTACTCACTATCATCACCACCTTCGTTATCAACTTCTCCATTAACATCTGGAATCTGGAAATCTTCTCTGTACTTCACACTTAAATTAAGACCAAACATTTCGTTAATTCTCTCACAAGCCTGTTCTCTCATAGCCAACCTACTATACCTACTTGCAACGGTTCCACCCTGACTTCTCGTAACCTCATCAGTTATCAGCCTCTCCCTCTTCTGATAACTAACATTGCTAATACCCAAGTACGTCAATGCCTCATTCCATATCTGGTTTTTCAACTCATACAATTTATCAGCAACAAAAGGGGCATCTGTTTTAAGAACACCAAACCCTTTAATATCAAGGTTTCTATCCCCAAACAGTACAGGGCTATTTCCATCATATTCCTTGTAAACATTCTGTAAGCTCAGCCTCTGTTTCTCGTCACACTGAATTAATATAGGGGTTTTCTGCGCTTTTGCATTAATGTCAATAATGTTATCTAAATCCCACAATCTTTGAGCATAATAAAAAACATCCTGTGCACTAGGAACTCTCATGTAGTTATTCCATATAATTACACTATCTTTATCGCTAAATACATCAGAATTGTAGCCACTATATCTACTATACGCCCTTCTACTAACAGGCTCGCCATATACGTCAAAACTGCCATTAGCTAAACATCCTAGTGTTAGATACCCCATAACTTCATCCTTAAAGAATAAAGCTTGACCACTCAGGAATAACTCCATTTCCATATATCTCACATCCACACTATTAGGCAACCCATCCCACTTAAACATACTCATGGAAAGCTCACATAATCTTCTCATGTACATGTTACTGGAAAGCATATTTTTTGCTAAACTGGTAGAAAAATTATTTCTTCCTCTTTTTCCCAACTATCTCACCTCCGTCCTCATCATGTTGCGTCAGGACTATTATCAAGATTATATTGCCCAATTTCACTTCCATTTTTCCAAAATGTAACACCGTTATCATAAATGCTACATATTTTATTCATATCATCACAAGGAATACTACCAGTTATAGAGCATCCAACGGTCTTAACATAATTCCAGTGCGGTCTGCTGTTCCTATTAGGTCTTACTAACTGTTTTACTGCATACCCGAAACGAGTAAAATAATCATCAATAACAATAGCAGTATCCAGATTAACGCTACATCTAGTATAGTAAAACTGGTTTTCCCTATGAGCTGTGATAGCACTGCCAGAATTAAAGTTTCCACCACTAACGTCCGCTCCCCTCTTTGCTTTATATGCGCCACTAATAGTATTTGTTACATTCGATAAAGCGTTAGCTCCACCTATCGCTGTAGCAAGTCCACCACCTCCAGCCAGTGCACTAATACCAGCAAACAGTGCGTTTAGACCAGCTGAGAAAGTGTTAGGGACAGCCGTCTGAGCTATATATGCTTGATAACCATCTATAGCCCAACTACACATAGGGAAAGCGTCAAGTGCTAAACTTTCACTCGGGCAATAAGTTGAACCCTTGTAGCCTATTGGTCTACATATTACTTGAACTGGCTGCACTATAGAAGTGATAGCTTCAAACCCATAATTTCCACGTTCTGTTTTGCTCATAAATTCATATCTCAAATTCATTTTGTTACCAGACCCATTTGTAACTTCCATGTAATTATACGGGTAAGTATACATCTTTTTATTTTTAGGTCTGTACCCATTTAAGGTTTCATTACCAGTAAGACCTTCTATCTCTGATAGATAATCAGCAGAAACGTCTTTGTTAAGTAACTCAGCCCCGCCGTCAGGTATTTCAGTGCTTAATGCATATAATGGACACGTGTAAATAGCTTGGATATTATCAGTTTTTTGTGACAAACTTTTAAGATGCTCATTAATGCCATGCGTGTCGGTTGCCTTAAAAGCCATAATAACGCCTGCACCATATATACCCTCATAGTTACGTCCGTTACCTAATGAGTCTGTGACGTTTATTTCGTTGATTAAAACAGCAAGTTCTGTAAGGTGTCCGAATATCTCATGATATCCACCGTTTCTAACATATTCACCAACATCAAAATTTTCTGGTACTAAATTACCTCCTAATTCATCTGTAACTGTGTGCTCTCGTTCAACAAAACAATAGTCCATTGTGTAATCAAAAAACCATGTCTGCATAACATCAATTTCAAATACAATCTCAGACGTTTCGTTGTTAACGTACTCAACACTTTTGATGAAAGCGTAGAACCATTTATTTCCGTAATTAGTATTCTGAAACATCATATAATTACAGTCATATAGATTATCAGCCTTAACTCCAACCCTTGCAACTCCATTTCTAACTCTTTGATATGTGTAGTTAGTCAGATTATACTTAACAAGCCCAGCAAAGTAACTAGTCTGGCTTGCTTTGTTCGCAAAGTATATGGTATGGTCATAAGTCGTATCTAAAGGACAATCCTTCAAAATCTTAATATTTGTACCGGGTTCGATATACATACTAATTCAGCTCCCTATACTCAAATTCAAACAAAATTGCTTTATAACTATCGTCAACGCCAGAAATATAACAGCCGCCAGCACTATCAATACCAAGTACAGGAATAGCTTTTCCAGCCACCCCGGGTGATTTCTCGATAACAGCAACGTTGAAATCCGTAATACTGATAGGGCTAGTAAAGTATATAGCATTATTGTCACTATTAAAGCTTGCACCTGTAACCCCACTTTCTGTTATAACACCTTCACGTAACATGATAGAACCTGTTTTCCAGTTCAGACCGAAATGTTTATTAACTTTCTGACCGTATCTAATATTTTCACCAATCGTAGGGTAAATATTACCAGCACTATCAATATAATCAGCTGGATAATACACTCTATCGCTCATGTTAACACCTCTTTCATATAAGGTGGGTTAGACACTCCAACCCACCATTGCACAACATATAGATTATTTGTTAACTTGTTAAACTTATTTCAATCAGCCCTTATTCATGGTAACAGTTGCACCCACATCACTAGCACTTGTGATATTTGTAGCACCTGTATAAGTTACACCATTGACAGTTGCAACAAGTTTAATATTTGTAGCGGCTTTTGTACCAGGGATAAGCAGTGCACCAAACGGGTGTACAGCAATACCGTCAGTTGTAAGCTGTTCTGTCTGTACAAATGTAACATTGTTAGGTGCAAGTGTAGCACCGTCTGCACTAGCTTTAAGTGTAAGAGTGATAGCCTCCTCAGAAACACTTTTGTCTACAATCTCTGCTGTGATACTTGTTGGCTCTGTGATAGTAGCAGTATCAGTTACAAAAACAACTGCATTAGCGAACGGGCTGGTTGAAACAGTTTTCCACTGATGATAGAAGTAATTCCAGTACAGTCCGGAAGCAACATAGTTTTCCGTAAACTGATTTTTATTATCGTAAACCTGGAACCAGTTTTCATCGCAAATGATAGCCTTAACGTCTGCCATTAGCGCAAGCTCGTTAGTTGTAACCTCTTCAATGCCTGTACAGTTCTCACGGATTTCATTGAAACGTGCATTGTCAAAGGTACCCCAGTTGTCAATAAGGAAAAGTCTACCCATGAAGTCAGCCTTGTCCATATTGAACGCACCAGCTAGAACGTCAACGTCAAACTCAGCGTTAAAGTCTGCATCCATGAAAATAACCTGTCTGTCTTTTGGTGTAGTTGTCTTGACACCAGAATCATTGTATTCTGAACTTATGAAAGGCAGTTTGTTTGAAGTACCTCTGAATTTCTTTGCGGCGTCTGTGAGTTTTGTACCATCACCGATGCTTATCGGGTACATATGACCATGAGATACAGCCTTAATGATAAGATACTTAAACAGCAAGAACTCATCATAGTTTGCGGCTGTGTAAACAGAATCTACAATCTTAGCAATAAGATTCTGCACACCGTCAATAGATAAAAATGCCTGTTTTAAATCCTCATCCTGAATTGTTACCGGGTACATAACACGCCAGTTCATAACGTGAAAAGCTGACCGAACATCTGGGAAGGTTCTCTTGAATTCTCTTGCGCTCGCCTTCTCAGGGTCAAATTCTACTACTTTGGCGATAGAAACAAAAATATCTTCTACTGTTTCTCCGAATTCAATATAACCCTTTTTAAGAATTTCATACGGGTTATTAAATGTTGCACTCTGTACTCTAACAAGTGCAATTCTATTAACCAGTGCATTAATAAACTGGTTTGCTAAAGCTGGTGTACCGTATAGGATGTCTCCAACCTTAACTACGTCCTCTGCTGTTGCTACAACCGGTACGTTCTGCTGATAGTCATAACTTGCGTTCTGACGGATAACGTTGAGAATATCAATGGTTGAAGCGTTCAGCGTACTTACTGCAATTTTACGTGGCATTATTAATACCTCCTTTACTTAAATAAATCTTCAAATGTTTTTGGTGTTTCTGGTTCCTGCTCTGGGTCTTGGCCTAGGTCTTGGTCTTTTTTCTCAAAAAATCTGTCTCTGTATTTTTCTCTCCACTGTTTATCGTTTTCTTCATATTTTGTTTTCCAATCTTCCTGACCCTCTGATTTACTTTTAAGGTCTGAAAGTGTATCTGTAACATCTTCCAGAAATTCGAGGTCTGCATCCTCAGTGCTATCACCTACTCGAGTTCTAATGCTTTCCAGAATTTCATCGGTTGTGCGTACAGCCATATTATTTACCACCTTTCTATTAATCTTCGTCAATGATCTTCCAGTTCTTCGGGTCAAACATTTCGCTAATTCTCATGCTTAACGGTGCGTCAGGTGAAACATATACACCAGTTGAGTCAATTTTGACTCTAAAACCTGAAACGTGTTCGTATGTACCATAAACAAACAGCATGTTGCAACCTCCTTATAAATGATAATTAATTTTCATCCAAACTGGCATCTTTTTAGCAGGGTCTCTTGTGTTTTGACCGGGAAATTTCGGGTCTACAGTTGAAAGATATTCATACCACTTTTTAGCATATTCCTGTCTTTCCGGGTGTACGCTTGCTGGACGTTCATAACAAGCCTCCCATACACTAGCTAAATAACCTGGGTCTTGTTTACTCCTAATATAGTCACTCCAACTCATTCTGTACTGAGCTGGTGCAAGACTTGTATACCACTGTGGGTCTATACCATAGTCGTGTATTCCTGTGGACTGTTCAAATTCAGCGTTGATAGCATCACATTGATAAGTGCCATTGCTATAGTCATCCCAGCTATATCCTAAAGCATTAAAAACAAGGTGCAATGGATTTAACTCTGACCCATCCCTTTTAACTGGTGTCCACTGTACTAAACCAGTTCCAAGAGCTTCACGAGGATATGAAACGTGTTGCTCTACTAGAGCTGGATTGAAACGAGATTCTTCCATAATGTTACCACACAAACCAGCTATCGCGTTGATACTCCAACCCTTAAAATAGAAGTAACTAAAGATACATGCGGCATTGTTTTTCTGTTTATCTCCGTAGTCGTCAAAATACTCTGAGTCAGAGCCGACTATCCATGTGTATCCTACTTCACCAGAAGCTCCTTCGCCATATCTCCACAGTCTAGGAAACGTTCTCTGATAATCCACGTTACCACCACTAGAGCCTATTGATACCTGATTAGCTAGAGGGGCGTTGTCAGTATGTGCTCCCATAAATACAGCACTCCCTGTTCCCTGTTTATAGCACATTTCAGTATGCGTATCTGAAACTCCTATGTCACCCGGTAAAATCAACCCTGTTGGGTCTACCTGAGTGAAGCCTAGCCCCTGTAACACACCTTCCATTGTGTAAGTTGTAAAAGAATTACTACTAGGGGCGTAACCTGGTGTAGCCCATCCTCCAGCTAACAGTGCGTAGTTTATAAAAGAGCTACAATCGTAGTATGTAATACCGTTAACTGTCTGCTGATTTCTGTATGCTTGAGAATATCCCACGTATGGTAAACTACAGCATGTTACAGCCCATGTGTAAGCGGCGTTAATATCTGGCATATCAAGTCACCCCCAGAAGTTTCCAGCAAGCCTGACCAAAGGCTGAGTCATTTTCACCATTTGTCCCACACTCAAATCCATATGCTCTCATACTTGTCTGAAAAGAGTTGATAGCGTGAACAGTGTTTGTGCCACAATCACCGTCAATCGTAAGCGGCTTTCCGTCTGCTCCTACGTAGTGTAGCATGGATAAAACGGTTTGAAGAACTACTACGTCTGTACCAGTTGACCCATATCGTACCGTTGAAAAACTATGTGACATTTATTCACCCTCTTTCGTGATAGAGCTGATATGGAACAGTGACATTAATTTTTCAGGTAAAAGGTCTGGATTGATTTTGCTGATATTTTCCAAAATAGAAACAAGCTCTGTAGTGCAAGCATAGAATACTATAATAGGAAGGATTAAAAAATCCAGATGTATTCCGGCAATATCACCGTAGTTGTCAATAATCCATGCCAGAAAATAGCAGAACATGAAACCAACTTTTTTAAACAGACCGTCCCTTAATTTAGAGGACTGGATTTCCTTGTTTTTAATAGCTGAAATAAACCCAGTGCACAAGTCTAGTGCATTAAACCCTAGAGCTACTAAAATAGGAGTAATCTGATGCATATTGTGACCCCCTTTCTTTTACATATTAATTATAAAATAAGGGTTGACAAAAGTCAAGTTATATATTAAAATAATTAATAAGTAGTAATAAGTATTTCTTATAAATGCTTATAAGTGTATCTTATTAATAGTATTTTATTTATAAGTAGGTGAAATAGATGTTCTATGACGGTACAAAGCTATTAAGCTTAAAAGATTTAAATGGCAAACAGCCAGAAATTTATATATGTACTTCAAACCGTAGTGGTGGTAAAACAACTTATTTTAGCAGATTGCTCGTTAATCGCTTTGTTAAATATAAGGAAAAGTTTGGGCTTATTTATAGGTACAATTATGAACTCGATGATGTTGCAGAAAAATTCTTCAAAGACATCGGCGAACTGTTCTTTCCGGGATATGAAATGGAAAGCAAAAGAAGGGCTAATGGGATATTTCATGAACTGTTTTTAAACGGTGAATCCTGTGGGTATGCCGTAACCTTAAATAGTGCTGACACTATAAAGAAATATAGCCATTTCTTTTCTGATATACAGCGACTTTTGTTCGATGAATTTCAGAGTGAAACTAACCATTATTGTACGGATGAGGTTAAGAAATTTATTAGTGTACATACGACTATTGCAAGAGGGCAAGGAAAACAGACAAGGTATGTACCTGTATTTATGTGTTCTAATCCTGTTAGTATTATTAATCCTTACTATGTTAACATGGGTATAAGCTCTAGGTTACAGGAATCAACTAAATTTCTAAAAGGAAATGGTTTCGTATTGGAGCAAGGCTTTAACGAAAGTGCAAGCAAAGCTCAAACTGAAAGCCAGTTCAATCGGGCTTTTGCTAATAATGAGTATGTTGCTTATAGTAGTCAGGCTGTATATTTAAATGATAATAAGGCGTTTATAGAAAAGCCAGAGGGTAACAGCAGATATATTGCTACATTAAAATATAAGGGTAGTAATTTTGCTGTACGTGAGTATACAGAAAGTGGCTACTTATATTGCGATGATAGGGCAGATATGACATTTCCGACTAAAATTGTGGTAACTTGTGACGATCATAGCATTAACTATGTGATGCTAAAAAGAAACGACTTTATGATTGCAAATTTCAGATATCTTTTCGAGCGGGGGTGCTTCCGCTTTAAAGATTTAAGATGTAAAGAAGCTATACTAACAGCATTAAGTTATTGATATCTTCCAACGTTTGTTAACTTGAGTTGTATAGGGGTGCACTGGTTAAATGTCCAGCCTATAAACTGTCGTTGTTGCGAAACGCTTGATTAACTACGTTGGTGAAAGATATAGAAAGACCCTGTAAAACAATCGTATGATTGCTACAGGGCCTTTTGTTATTTAAATTGTATTAACAAACCAGTTATTACCATCTTTACTTCCGATTATAGAAATAATTTCACCATCATAAGGATGTAACTCTTCTGCAATCATGTCATAATTTGGTCTATCCGTTGCATAATTTAATTTTTCATTAATGTATAGTTTAACTTTATCATGCATACACATCTCTACAATTATATTATGCACTTCCTCGTCTGATAATACCGTAGGTTCTTCTGGTTTATTCATAAAATTATCATTATCACCGATTTCAACACAAATACCTATAATGTCAGATAAAATTTCTTTTAATTCTTTTGCACTTATATTAATTTTCATATTATAATTCCTTTCTATAATTGTTTCACGTGAAACATTATCTCATTTTGTAACTTGTTTCGTGTAACAGTATGCCACCAATTATTCTTTTTGGTACTAACTTTCCCGGAATTTCTAGCCCTATCTTAAAATCTTTAAGTGTTCGCTCTTTAGGCGTTCCGTCAGGTAGGAATAAAAATTCTCGTTCAGCATCGTTATAATCATCTTTGTTATAAGTTTGTCCTTCCGTAACTGATAGAGACTTATTAAACAGGTTTTTGCACTTATCTGGCAATCCAGCGCATTTAATATTATAGTAGGGCTTAACAGCTTCACCTTCCCATGCACCACCTTTCTGCTCTAAATCTTCCTCAACTACATGTTCGATATATGTCTTTTGTCTAACAAAAATAGCTTTATCCCACTTGCTTTCCAGTTTCCAGCAACAAAAAGCAGAGTTATGTACTTTAATTCCTATGACTTCTTCGGGTTTTAAATTACAGTGTATGCTATCAGTGTCTGCATATATAAACCCGGGCTTATCTACTCCATGGTAATTCTTTTGAGCTGCTCTTATTGTAAAGTTTCTGGCATAAGATGTGATCGCTGAGCCACAGGCTATATAACCGGGTTTTTTGTTTTCTTGATGAATAGGAAAAAACCCTATTACACCATTATCTTTCACGTATGCTAGCTTGAATGAGCTGTCTGTACTTGTTGCAAGTTTACCATATAAGTTATTTAAGAACAGCTTTGCTAGTGTACGCATAGCACCCTTGCTATTCATTTTTATTTCTTTATACTTATCAATGTACTCGTCGAAAATTCCTATATCGGTATAAAACCAACAACCGTCTAGTATTTCAAAGTCGACAAGCTCGTAGTGTTCGAGTAATAATATATAATCTGTCATGGTTAACGTTAATTCTACCCTAGTGTCTTTCACGTTACCGTTTTTATCTGTATAGTGCGTGTAATATTCGCCTGTTTCACTGTCGTATACGTCTGTCGATTCTAGGGACTCTGTACCGTTGTATAGAGGGCTATTTTTAATCTGGATGAATGGAAGAAAACCGGGTTTTAAATAAAATCTTGTTTTTATTCTGATAAAGTAATATCTATCCTCTTTCAAAGCATCATCTGGAATATAGTTACCACACCAAAAATAAGGTTTTCCTATTGGGTATCTATTCCCGCTTTCAGAGTGCATCATAGACGGGTATAAGGAATTAACATCCGCTGTCACACCTTGACCATACTCTTTATTTTCTTTACCCTTTACAAGGTAACACCAGCCACCCTTATAAGATTTCCTTATCCACTCACCAGCTGTATAATACTTGTGCACTTGTTTGTCTAAACTAACATCGTATAAATCAGGAAACATTTCATTGTACGTTAACTGATTCTTTAATGACCGCTTACATATTTTTTTATATTCAGAAAAACAGCAAGAGCCTATTGTAAGCTTGTCATGTCCTTCGTTAAACATAAATTCGAGTGCCTCTTTTACAACCAGAACATCATTAGCTATGTACTTTTGCTCTTCTTCTGTAATTTCACAACCAGCATAACGAAAACCCTCGTACTCCATTTCAAGTTTCTTATGTTTAGTTGAAAAACCTTTTCCAATTTGTTTAACTGAAAATGGCAGAAGTTTTAGCGAATCTCGTATTTCAATTAGCTGTCTGCCAGTTTTGATTTTAATTGAATACCATTGCCCTCGGTCTGAGATAGAATATTTAAATTCACCTGACTGTAAATCCTTATCTTTTTTCCAGTCCATGTTATCCGTATCTGATAAGTCACCGACTATGGCTTGCTTATATTTTAGTTTTGTTAGAAGAAAGTCAAGCCAAAAAGCCCCGTCAAACTTTAGGTTGTGAAAAAATATCACTACATTGATTTTAAGTGATTTTATCCTGTTAAACATTGCTTCAATACTGTGGTCTATTGTGACATCTTCTGTATATAGTTCAACCATAGCCGCCGCCCATACTTCAGTGCTTTCCTGACCTTTGTACACGGTTGTTTCAAAGTCCCCTACAAAATACCGGGGTTTCCTAGCTGACATAGCTAGTACCTCTCAAAATTGCTATCTTCGTACATTGCATTTTCAAGTGATGAAAGATAATTCCAATAATCTTCCATTTCGTCCTTATAAAAGTCACCCTGTTCGGACAAAAATTGAATTATACCGTGGGTAAAATCTGTTGCTTTGTCAACATCGTATACTATATCCCATGTTATCTCATACCCATTTTCAGCTCCAACTGTTAGCATTTTTGCTACAGCATCATCGCCATTATCTGATAGTAACCTGTTAAACCAGCGTAACAACATTGGATATGCTTTGCCGTTTCTACATGTTTCCAGTGTGTATGAAAAAGTACCTATAACAGCCCTTGTATAGAACCCTGTATCATTATTTATTCTGTTTTTACGCTTTTGTTTTTGTGGCTCTGGTTTTGGGTAGTCTTGTTTATTTTGTGATTGTTTTTTCTTTCTTGCTTTTGTTTCCTTTTCTTTTAACTTTGCTTCTTTTCGTGTGCGTTTCTTGTGTTCTTCTGGTGTTTCTATTTCACCTGTTTCACGTGAAACATATACGGCTTTTTTGTATAACTCTTTTGGCGTTAACTTTTCAAGCCTTGAAACTGATGCTTTTGTTATTTTCTTCGGAATTTTTGGTAATACGTTTTCATCAAAAATATAGCCTTGTTTTCTTGCTCTGCTTAAAAACGATTGTATACGTTTACGTTGTTTATTGTATTCTTTTCTAGTTTGCGATAGTTTACGTGCTTTCTTTTTTGCCATTGTTTAACCCCCTATCTGTACAGAAAAGGCAGTGGGTGTTAACCCACCGCCCTATTTGAAGCTTTTATTTATCAGAGCTTTGTCGTATCAAGCTCTACGTTTATGAAAGTCCTTCCAGCTTTTGTCAGTCCACTTGTTTTGATGATTGTGAACTGTTCGCCGTCCATAATCTTCTCGATGTCTGAAAGCGAACGTTTTACCGTTTTTGACTGAGCGCTGTACACTTTCTTATCTGGTGTGATAATTGAAACGATTTCAGACGCTTCTCCAGTTGTTTCCTTTACATCGTTAAACTCAATGATTCCGGAAACTGTGATACTAGTACCGTCTGGAACATCTTTTAAAGATGTAATTCCAGGTGCAACTGTCATAAGATATTTCTCTACTTTGTCAAATTCTCTTGATTCTCTTGTAATTTCTACCATTGTTTTATTCTCCTTTTCCTATTAATCCTGTGCGTTTTTGTCTGTTTCTACTTTTGTTCTAGGCGGTAACTTCTCAGCCAGCTCGATGAACTGCTGTTCTGTCATTCCGTAAAGTGTTTCCACGGTTTCGGTTGAAATAACTTTAACTGGAATGATAGTTTCGTCAAGTGTTTCCTTGACTGCTTTAAGCAATTTGCTATCATCAGTGTAAGTGCGTGGTACTTCAACCGCCTGTGTAACTGTTTCCTCTGCTACTGTGTTAACACAGAGGATTTTTGCTTTTGTCGTTGTTACTGTCCTTGTTACCATTGGTTTTCTTGCCATTTTGGGAGTGTCTCCTTTCTTCTTTAAAATTTATTTTAGTTGTTTCGGGCTTTCGCCTGACTACTGTCACACCACAGCTCCGGGAGCGAGCTGAGATTTTTAAATTTCGGGTGTGGTGTGAGTGGACTGTACAGGATTTGAACCTGCGACTTCGTATTTATGAGATACGTGTTCTGCCAACTGAACTAACAGTCCTGGGGTTTCCGGGGATGGTGTTTTGTAAGGAGCATCCCCGGTGAATGGCTAGTAACAAGTTATTTCTTATTACATTATTTATTATAGCATTTAGTATGGTGTTTGTCAACACATTTTTTCGATTTTTTGAAGTTATTAGTTGACCATTTAGCACCATGATATAAGCCTAATTGATAAGCAAATATTGCACTCATAAGCATAGCTAATAAGCTGTCGAGCATTGTTTTTCTCCTTTCGTATGAACAAATTGGGCTAAATTAAATTATCTGGAATTTGAATTTCTATATCAGAATTCGCTTCTGGTGGGTAATCGTAATACGATATCACGTCAAATGGATAACGATAAAATTGGAACTGATATGCAATGCAAAGTGTAATATATTGACACTCTTTGCACGATTTACGCTTTTTACAAATTTTACTAATTCTTTACTCTTCATTTTCTACACCTCACACTATAAACTTATATAATATACGCAACCAAAACGGAATTTTAATCTCAGTTTCTGAGTAAGCATCTGCTGGATACTTATGCCATTCTTTTACATGAAAAGGATAGCACTTAAATTGTATACGATATGCCCAGCACTCCTTTTCATGTAAACATTCATAACAGTCGATACATGAACGGCATATTTCCACTAATTCTTTACTCTTCATTTCCACTACTCCTTGCTAAAGCTTCTGCTATATACTGGCTCTTATTATGATATTCAACACCTAAATCTGTTAAAGCCAAACTTTTGTATACTTTGGCTAATTCATAAAAAGCCCTCGATACTGTCTGAAGCCTAATTCTCAATGTTTCGAAATCAATCTCTGACCCTTCAATAGTTAATCCGTCAATAATTACTTTCATTCATTTCACCTCCTTCCAGATGTACTTATCTGAAGGTAACACACCGTAGTCATTAGCAAATTTAGCGATATGCTTAGCTGTAGTTGCAGTGTATCCATATACATACCTACTAAAATCGTACAGTGTCATATCACCCTTATCAATAATTGCCACAACAGTATTATAGGACTGTAAAACTAAATAAAAATCTGACCCATAAACTGTTGCCTGACATGTACGTAAACGACAGAGTTTTTCTAAATCGCCTGATTTAGTTGTAGCGTTGTAACGCTCGATTGCATACTCTACTTTCTTATTAATTGCTCTTTGCTCCGCTTTTTTCATTGTTTTGTTCTCCTTTTCTTGTTTGGCTTGTTTGCTTGTTACTAAATCCCTTCCCGGGAGTTGCACCCGGGTTGTACTTGTAGGGTTACTTCTTATGTTTATATTCATACATAAAGTTTTTTACAGCAAAAACATAATCGTTAATATTAGAATTTTTTAACATTTCATTCCAGCCTGTATACTCGTCCATCTCATTAAGCACGTCTATAGCTGTATATCCCTTTTTCGGTTCGGCTAATCTAAATGCCACATTTAATTCCTCATCTGCCATATCCACAAAATGTAAATCCATATCCACACAATCAATATGTGTACGAGCATTATTAAGGAGTAACTCAACTGTCTTATTTGATTTAAATGTTTTCATAACTTATCTTCCTTTCTTATTGTCTTATTAATTGTTTCTTTCCTTTTGACAATTATATAATAACACACGTGCACCTATATGTCAATACTATTTGCACTTAAATGTTGCACATAAATGGACTATAAATAGCGTATAATTTTCTACTTGACAAGTGAACAGGATCGTGGTATAATGGGGAGAAATGGTGTACTAGGTTGGAGTGGAATGGGCAGATGAGG
>ENA-OPBS01001732-OPBS01001732.1-human-gut-metagenome-genome-assembly--contig:-NODE-1732-length-16432-cov-3.737009_pt1 | contig 16432 bp, 28 predicted proteins | sample MGYA00241074_ERZ501463 | MGnify/ENA primary metagenome ERZ501463 (study PRJEB25962, sample SAMEA2042578) | human gut metagenome | biome: human gut; feature: human-associated habitat; material: faeces...
CCTACCAACTTTTTAAAGATATCAAAAGATATACATACATACTTGCCCCAAACACCGGAAAAATTGGATATTTTCACATTTCTACTTTTACAGATAAAAGAATCAGTAGCATATATTTTGCTTAAATTTATATCTATTAAAATATTGTTATCAATATATCGACTTGAATTTTTGGTTTTTACAGTTAGAAACGTTTTGTCTTTCTTATTAAATACAATATCAAAAGAACAAATACAATTATCCTCGCTTTCTTGTACCTGATTTCCTTCTTTGACAAATTCTAATTTTTCTTTGGCGCCGGACAACTGTTTGAACCTTTCCAAATATTCAAACACTTTGACTATATCAAAACTGCATTTAAAATTGCCTTTTTCAATAGAGACAATATTATTAGACACCTTACATACATAAGACACGCTATTTATAAAAAAAGAATCAATATTTGAATAATAAGGACTTTTTGTGTAGTATTTTGTCGCTTGTTCTTTTTCTTTCTCTGTTAGTCTTTCTGCTTTCCCTTGCTTTGTTTCAAGGCTTTCGCAGTTTGCGATATAGGCGTAAACGTCTTTCAATGTATATACGCCCGGTTTTTCGTTTTTAAAAAGTTCTTGGAAGTATGTTTTTGCAATTGCCAACAATTCTACAAAAATTTCCATAAATAAAGTATCTGTGTTATTATTAGTTGCTTTCATTTTTAATATCTCCTATTAGTTTATATTATTGTTAATAAATTGTTTATGCTTTATGAATTGATTGATAAAATAAGTAGGGTTATTACTCCCTACCTTTGTCCAGGTTCGTTACCTCTATTCCTTCCGGTAAAGTATTACTGCACACAAGTTCGTTGATTAAATCAGAAGGAACCTTTTCGCAGCAATCATTAAAAGTTCAGGTTTAAAGTAAGCGATAACATTACCTATAGCACCACTTATATAAGTGTAAAACCTTCCATTTCTTTTTTTAACCTTAATTTCGCCGGTAAAACTAAAGGTTAAATGTCCGTTTTTGCAATCATCATTTAACCCAATATAGTAGGCAAAGGAATAACGTTTACCGCCTTCAAAAAGATAATCATATACTTGTGTGTCTTCTTTAAAGAACTTAGAAAATAATCCAGAGAAACCAATACGATTTACAGTTACCTTGTTTTCGTTGTTATTTACTGTAGTTGTCATAGCTTTATTGCGTTTTGTCAAGGTTTGCGCACCTTGTTTAATTAGTTTAGTTAGTTGCTTTATTAATAAGTTAAAATTTGTACTTTGTACCCGTCGTTCCCGGAAAACTGATATATTTCGCTTGTTGCTTCTACATATTCGCTTTCGACTATATCCAAGCAGCCTTTCATTTTTCCGTCAAAAGAATAGATCTTAAGCTCCTCAATAAATTTTGCACAATCACCCTGTAATAGGGTTAAACCACAGCCTCCATTTCCCAAAGTTGCTACAACAATAGTATTGTTGTTTTTCAGTTCTGTAGCAATAAATTCAAAAATTTGTTCTTTTGTTCTCATGATCTTTATTTGTTTATGTTATTACTTGTTTTTCGATATACAAATGTAACACTTTAATGTTACATACCAAAGGTTTTATAGTTAAGAAAGGTTAATTTGATGATTTTTCTTTATTTTGTTTGTTACTTATAAATGATTTTTCAACCAAAATATAAAGTAAAACTAAAACAATAGGAACAGATAAGATAACATGCAAAAAGTTCCTTTCATCAACAAATAGAACAATAAGAGCGATAACGAAAGAAATAAATACCACTTTCAACCCTTCCAATATTACTTGTATAGCCTTCATCTTCATAACTTTGTTGTTTAACTGTTTATTAAAGTGTATTATTTACATTTATTTTATAGGACTTTCCAAAGGAAATGCCGCGCTTTGTGCTCTCAATAGGTGTAAAAGTTACATTATTTCCGTTCCTGTCAACTCCACAAATGCCTTTAGCACCTGTTTTACTTTCCCTACAAAATTGCTTTGCTTTTTGAAGGCTGGAGAACTCCAGCCCGTCAACTATCCATTTATACACCCTATTCATTGTATTTGCAAATTTGATAATAATTCAATCGCTTTTTCGTTTCCTTTGTTTGCTTCTTGCTGCAATTTCTCCAAAGTAGTAAATTTTCTCCCACCATTTACACCAATTTTTCGACATAGAGAAATAAACGTACTGTGTAAAATTTCTTCACCCTTATAAATATACTTTGTTTTCATATCCTTATCGCTTTAAATCGTTAAAAATCAAATGTTTCTCGCAAATTGTTTGCAAGTTCGTAAATATCAACGCCTTCAAACACTCTATTATATTTATTTTCATGCTTGCACAATGCACTCCATAAAATAGGTACATTTCCCTCTTCTTTGCAAAAATCGTTTTTATTCGAATATTCGTTTTTGTAAAGAATATCCTGTAAAAACGAATAAAACATTTCAACAATTTCATTTCTATCCTTATCAATGACACCACAACGGAAATTGTGGAAGCTGTCAAACCAATCAAAAGATAATCTTTTGCCCTCATAGCTCACTGTTACAATGTAGTGATTATGATTTTCCGGGTATTTTTTATCCCATTTGCAAGCCTTCGTATTTGAAAGCAAACATTTAATTTTGATTGTTTTACCTTCGTAGGAAATAGAAGTTTCTTTGCTATCACCGTTATTAATTATTGCCGGCTGATCGTTAAATCTTTCTTCTTCGTTGTTAATTAACCCTTGTGCTTGCTTTGCATTAATTCTTGTTGCTTTCATAACTTTGTTGTTTAATTAGTTGTTATTATTAGTTCTTTATCACATTACAAATGTAACACTTTAATGTTACATACCAAAGGTTTTATAGTTAAGAAAGGTTAATTTGATGATTTTTCTTTGTTTTGTTTGTTACTTATATCAAAATTGAGGCAGAGCGAAAGCGCACCGGCGCGGGCGGAACCTCAATTTTAAAACAAATAGTTATAACCCAATACCAATAAATAAAACCTTATTTAGAATGAATCTAAATAACCAACCACACAAATAAGTGATTATCAACAAATTGCTCAAAATTCTATGAAAAATAGAAGAAAAGAAGGTAAAGAGTATGCCGAAAAACTTATAACAAAAAGTTATAACGAATAGAAAAAGAAGGAAATCAAAGGAATGTAAATATGAAAATGTTAGATAAGTAGATAGGTATAAAAATGTGATTTGTGACTTTTTAGATTTATGTATTTCTGGATATGCTTCAAAATTTAGATTATATGATTTTATTAGATGCAGATATTTCTTTTTGTATGGTTTGTAAACTTTGGTATATCTCTATTAGGTGCATATTTAAAAATTTAGCTTTGAAACTTAGAATTTATAATTTTAGAGATGTTTGTGTATGCAATTGTCCGCCTCACCTGCCATCATCCTATACAAAACACCTTCCCTTCATTCCTTCTATTATCCTACCTTTTCCACTATTCATGTACCTTTCAGAGTGTTTGCTATTTTGTTTGCTTCCTACTTTTCGCTTCTATGTCTATTTTTTTATTCTCTATACATTGCCTTTCTTTTTTACGGGAGTTATATATCTATTGTTTTTAAAAATGGCTCTATGGTGCTGCAACGCACCATGTACGAGCCATTTTTGAGAGCTATACTAATACCAAAATGCACCTACTTTTGCCCTGGATATATCCTTATATTTGATTTTTCCTATATATATTATATATAATATATATAGGAACTTTTGTTTTTGGTGTATACACTCTTGTACCCTTTCTTTTATCCTTGTACATGGAGTATGTAGGTAGGTGGCAATCCCTCTATATCCTTTTTGCTTCTCCTTTTTCCCGTTCCTGTGATCCAATTCCATAATATCAAATAATCGTTTTTAAGGCTTTATTTCCTTTTGGGTGGTATTGGTGTATCATTTTGAAAAGAAAGTGCCAGAAATAAGCGGAAAAGCAGGTAATCCGGGGTATTTTGTTTTAGTAGGGTATCTTTATGGACTGTTTGAGGACTCTCCATATTGAGGTGGCGTGCCTAATACGTCACAAGAAAAAGTTTTATTTTGCTCTCCATATAGGCGATTTTTACAAACAGTCATTTATTTTCTCCATCCACAAGAAAAAGTTCTCAAATAGTTCTCTTGGTGGGGATTTTTCAAAATAAGTATATTTTCAATCTATTGATTTTCAGCATCTTATGTATATAAAATCTCAAAAATGCACTCCTATTGGCAATTTACCATCCTACTTTTTCTATTATAGTAGAAACATTGTTTTGTCTGCAATATCTTCTTTTTCTCTTTTTGAATGGGGAGGGGTATTTCTTTTCCTTTCCTATGGGTTTGACTTTCCTGTTTTTCTTTGTTGGTATGTACGAGAATATGGATTTGGACTTCTATTGGCGATTTTTGGTGGGTTGGTCTATCCGTTTTTCTTTCGGAAGGGGAATCCTCACGGATTCTTTCTCCCTTCCGAGGGACAATCGCTTCGCTCAATACATAAAATCTCCCTATTTTGACAAAATGATGTAGAAACAATTGATTTTTCTACCAAAATGAAAGTAGGAAAATCGGGTTTTCAAAACTTTTTTCGCTATAAGGGAGTGGACGAAAATTGAAAAATTTAAATTATTGATTTTCAGACTTATGTGATTTTTGATGGGTTTCATTCAGCTTATTTTTCGACTGTTTTTGAATTTTGACTATTTGTAAAGTAAACAAAGGCTATCTCTATTAAAATGATACCAACAAATACCTAAAAACAGGCTAAAATGTAATAGTTTATTGTTACAAAATAGGGTAAATCTCCTACTATGGACACAACTGGATTGCTACAAATTACGCCTAAATGAATGAATTTTTAGCCTCTTAAAGTACAATTCCTCCTATTTTACCTTCCTTAACTATTTTCGCATCAAAATGCAACCATTTACTTTTACTTTTTCAGATTGGTTTTAACAATTTAGGTAAAATGAGACAAGAAAATGGTGATTGGACTTATTGTATATTTTTCAATAAGGTGAAAAAGTGCAGTTTTGGATAGTTTTTGAGTTAAACAATTAAATATCAATAATTTATGAATTTTGAATTTCCGACTTCCCTTATAGGCGAAAATGAATTTACTTATTGTATATTTTTGACTCAAAATAGAGTGATTTTAATGTCTAAAACATGGATTTTTGATTTTAACATTTGGGTAGGAGAGAGGGAGAGAGTATTTATAAGTAACAAACTTTTTATGGATTTGTCACAATATAATATGTCAAACAGTATTTTCAGACTAAAATGTAACATTATATTGCGACAAATCGGGTGATTTTTTAATTTTCATTTTGAGATATATTCTTTCAAGAACTTGTTCACGAGATACACTTGCCCTTTTCCGGTTACAAGAGGTGTGCTTACCGTAATCAGATCACCGTTCGGTTTTGTAATCGTTCTTTTCTTGATTTCGAACATTCCTGCTTCTACCCATCTTTGCATAGGCTGATTGTAGTATTCTCCTTTCACTCCAAGATACCCTCTTTTGCGAAGCCACTTGAATAATCGGTTCTGTCCTACCTCCATTCCATTTTGACAGATGATCTTTGCAAGTTCGGCAACAAGGCAGGAACGTTTGGATTCGGTTACAGCCATTGCAAAAATCACTTTGGGCAAGTCTTCTTCTATTTGGTTCTCCAAGTTTTTGTTTTCTTCTGCAAGCTGTTTTGTCTGTTCTTTTAGAGACTGCCTTTCTTTTTCTTCTTGAATCCATTTTTCTGCACGTTTGATTGGATCGGCAATCAGATAAGACGGATTTTCCCCTTTCAATTTCTTTTCGCAAGCAATAAAATATTTCCGGGCTTGTTTCCCTTTCTCATTTCCTTCTACCATAGACAATTCTTTTGCTGCATCCAAAGTAAGAGCGTATTCTTTCTTCGGTCTACCTCCTTTTGAGTTTTCCCCAAATTCGGTGAAAACCACATAATCTTCATTTTCAGTCAAATCGTATCTTTCAATTCGATCCTTTATCCAGCTTGAAAAATCCTTTCTACTTTCAAGAAACTCATGCAAGTCTCTTGCGTTTACCACTGTTCTCCCATCATTATTCTTGATAGGGATCAACTGATCTTCTACTAAAATTTCAATTTCTTTGTTCATAACTTTTGTATTTTAATTATGTTCGTAGGCAAAAGAAAACGGCTTTGCCTTTCCCGGTTGCAAGCCACATTAGGAAGTATAGAGGTTTCCTTAACGTTGGGAAGGCGAAAGCCGTTTATTATGTATAGAACGGTTATTGGTTTCGTTTCTTTTGTTTTCCGAAAACCTGTTATACCTGCATCAATGTAGCTTGCGCTGCAAATATAGCAAGATTGTTGGAACAAATACCCTATTTCATAGTAAAAAGTCTTTCTATGATTTTTATTGTTTGTTGTTAGACTTCAATTTATCCGCTCTTTTCTGCAAACTATCAGCCAGTTCCTCAAAGGCGATGTTAATCAAATCACAGTCTTTAGATGTTCGGATTTTGTCTGATACGCCGGCTGATTCAATAAGTATTTCTACATTATTGGCAAAGGTTTCTAACGCCAATATCTTTGCTTCTCTCTTATTCATATTTCTTATTGTTTGCTGTTGTTCCACTTCGCGTTATCCGGTATTATATCTCTAAAGCATTTCGGCACATCACCTTGATGCCACCAATCATTAGATATCACCTTTTCACCAGAATTTTTAATGGCTTCCATCGTCCTACCACCAAAACCCATAAATCGTCTTGTCTTGTTATTTGTATTAGGAACGAATGGATTAGCAATGTACGATGTTCCATCTATAATCAACCAATTGGGATCATTTTTGTGTTGTTCGTACATTCTTATCCAAAATGCACAATGGTAGCAAACACCGTCTCTTTCCATAATTGAACGGATATCGCATTTGACAAAATGTTCTGGGTTCATATCATGGATTTTATTTTGTCCCGACCCATCTTCTTGTCCACACTTAGGACATGTCTTTTTCTTAGTTTCCATATTCATTCTTTTGTTTTTTACCTTATTCTTCCCATTCTATTTTTACTGTTTTGTAATACAAACGACTTGACTTTTCACCTGATTCCATCCTATCCTTTGCTTCTTTTTCAGATTCAAAAAGATTAAGTCCCGGGAACAGTAGTCCATCTTTATCTTTGTACAAGTTTATCCATCTCTTTTGTTTTGCAGATTTCATGAAAAGATCACACAGATATCCCCTTCCATCGTTACTATATCTTCCCATATTGTTATAAGAGAAAATAGTTTCATTGCCAGCATCTTTTACTAAGGCCACAATAGGATGTTGCCCTTCCCTATCGAAACACAAGATTCTTGCCTCATGCCCATCTCTTGTACATACCGGATGTCCGGCTTTCGCTTTTTCTAAATCAAATTCCTTCATTTCAAAATTTCATTTTTTCAAGTTTAACAATCTGCTTTTCAGAGATTCAATCTTCTTAAATCTCATCTCTTTCTGCTATATTCAATGTAGTTAATTTACCCATGATTCAATTCTCCTTAAAATATTCAATTAATTCTTCAACAGTAGCTTTACGCCAATTAGTAGATACTTCCGACATATTTTCATTCTGTTTGTTGAAAGCAAAAAGTCCTTGTCGAGATATAAACCATTGGTTTGCGTCTGTATCGTTTCTTATTGCGGCAATAGCCAAGAAAAGTTCTTCATTATAATTGCAATCTATCCGTCCGGCACAATTCCATGTCGTATGTGGATTACAAGAATCAAAAGTTTCGTTTTTAATGGTAGTGAATTTGTCCATTCCTGTAGCCAAACACAATTCATTATCATCAGATACTCTTTCTGACGGTTCATACCCCAACTCTTTTAATTTGTTGCGAAGCTCTGGGGTATTTTTGCGTATAAAACATGCTTTGGTAAATGTCATAACTCAATCTTCTATAATACCTAACAAATCATTCAAATATGCCCATTTTATCATTTCATCGAAATGATACAGAATACACCCTGGACGGGACGATATAAAAACTTGATCCTCTTGAAGAATGCCCATCAGTTTTCCTTTCTCATGGACACAAACAATAAACTCACCAATTTTGGGTTTTACTGTTTTATCGTGCCATACAAAATCTATAAACCAATTAACACCCTCTCTAAAGGCAACTGCAACACTGTTTAGGCTTATATCATTATGAAAGTTCCCTATTTCCCTTTTCACTGTCTTTTTGAAGACAGAAGATGCTTTTGTTATATCTTCTTTTTTCATACCTACTCTGCTAATTCAATTGTAAATTTACTAAATAATGTGTATTCTCTTAATTTAGATATTGTTCCATCCTTCTTTGCTTTCATAAGAATAGGAACAACTTCATTTGCCACAATTTCATATCCAGTTACATAAGCAAACTTCTTTTCTTCTGGAACTATTCTTATTCTATTAATACCGAGACCTCGGAGTTCATAAGCGGGAATAGTCAAACAAACTTTACTCCCAATAGGGAATTTTTGATTAGAGACTATGTATTCATTCTCTAATTCTTTCATTTCTTTCTTACAACTATCAATCTTAGATTGAATTTCTTCTTTTCGTGTTTTAAAATATAATTTGTCCATGATGTTCAGTTACTTTAACAATTTTCATCTACTATAACAGCTACGACAATCATTTCAATAGCAAGAATGATCATTCCAACCCAAAATAAAGTTTAAAACCAATTGCAAATAGCGATACGAATAACAACGCAATCCCGCATCTTCCCAAAAATTTATTCAAATTTGTCATAGCTTTTCTTCGTATTGTTTGTGATGAACTTTTTCTCTATCCGTATAGTAGTCTCTTTCGATCAAATCCATAAGTTTCGACATGCTTTCTGAATTATCGTCAGAGGATTTTCCTTTAAAGAAATACCGCATATATTCTGCAAGTTCTTTTGCAGCTTCATGAAATGCTTTTTCTTTAGTTTTCCATTCATCGGTAGGAACAAAGCCTCTTTCTTTAAAATGAAGCAAATACAAGTCCAGATAATATACAGACAAATCAGCCATATTGAGAGAAAGATTGAGTGTCTTTGCTGCCCAAGAAACAAGTGATTTTTCTAAATTTTGTTCTTGATAATAGAATTTGTCTTTAGATTTCAGATAATCCAGTTCTTCTTGCAGGCGTATTCTTTTTTGATTCAGAAAAGAAATTTTTGCCCAATTCCTTGTACTTCTTGCTTTACTGATTTCTCTTTGAACTTCCCTTAGCTCAATAGAGACTTCTGTTTTTGTTCTGTCTTTCGTTTCCATATTTTGTTGTTTTTGAGATGATTAATTTATTCTACATCGAAAAGTTGATCCATAGAAACAAGTTCTTTTTTCAAATCTTCTTCGTTATTGAATCGAATCTTTATGTTACCAAAAGAAGTTTTGAATAGGAGATAATGTACATTTTCGTCAGGACGGGAAACAGGTTTATATTCCCGGAACATGGTCTTTCTGATATAACTGTTTCCTACTTTCACAAAATCCGGGAATGTTGATACTAAACGTTCTTTAACCGGAATCATTTCTTTATTATCCTTGAAAGGAATAATTCCTTCTTTTCCTCTGATTTTTATGGAAAGATAGGGTGAGATGTTTGCTGTTTGATCTTGAAACTTGAAATAAGAAACAGCTTGTTTAGGTAGTCTTCTGTTTTGTAAGATAAAATAAGCCATTGCGATACAGTAATTTAAAAAATGAGATAAAACCCGGCGGAAGCCGATCTTTACGGAAAGATGATGAATCATTCCGCCGGGAAACTTAAAAAATATATGGAAACGTTGGGTTATTATTGTTTAGGATCGTCTTTTGTTCCCACCAAATGTTCGTTTCCTTCAAAAGGGATACAGTTCTCCCACTCACCGGAAATAGTGAAATATTTGCCTTCTTTTGAAATGTGAGAAAACAAATCACAATGCCAAACGCCAAATATTCCTTCTTCGCAATCTTTTGCAAGCACTTTTTGAAAAGGCTGGAATTTTGGTGTTTCCTGAATCTTTACTGCGATATATAAAGGTACTGAGATTACGCCACAAACAGAAATAGGCTTCTTTGCAGCATTGAAAATAAAAGGATTGTTGGTTGCAACAGAATTTTTGGTTATATCCAAAGGTTTCAATTCGTATTTCTCCGGCTCAAACATCCATTCATAGAATGTGTAAGACAGATCGTTTAAATAGAAGTTTGTGCCTTCTATTTTAGAAATGACAAAACATTTACCACAAAATTCGCTTAACGCCTTTGTGAATGAACAAGAGTAGCCGGTTACATTTATACTCCCACTTTTATCTTTGTTGATGTTGTACCACTCAATACTTTTGATTCGGACAACATCACCTTCTTTAAATTTCGTTTCCATACTTTTCTTTTTAATATTGTTTGTTACTATAAATAATTCAATCACTTTCATCTTTAAATAAGTCTTTTGGAGATACATCAAGAATATCAGCTATTTCTTTTAACCGATTCATGGTAGGATTTCCATTCAGACATCTATAAAGAGATTGTCTTGTTACTCCTAATTTTTCTGACATCTGGGTCACAGAAATACCTTTTTCTTGCATGATCTCTTTGATTTTTAATCCATTTTTTTGCATTAAGTTTAAAATCGTTTTCTTTATTCTGCCGCAAATGTAACACTTTAATGTTACATGACAAAACAAAATGTTACATTTTTATCGAAATTCAGTCAAAAACTTTTAGTGTAAAAATTACACCAACTAAAATGACTGCGATAGGAACAATGATTATCTCGTTGTCAGATACACATATCTTTGCCAATCCATCTATTGCAAGGTATATCATCACCGACTTAACTAATCTGCTTTCTGTTTTCCTACCTTTTTTCATGTCGATGCAAAATATATGTAACAGTATAATATTACAACACTATTAACATTTGTTAAAGTATTTGTTTTTGAATAGGAGAGGACTTACTTTTGAAAACAAAAAGTATAGCTATGGCAACATATCAAGAAAGGCTGGAAGCAGCTAAAACAAAACTGCAAAAAATTTACCCAGACGCAACAATAGAACAGACTATTGATGACAACGGAAACGCTATCTGGAGAACAAACGTGCCGGGAGTGAAAATCATCGAAAGCATGAATGTAAATGCTTTGGAAATTGTAGTAGAAAATCTTCGACAGGCTTATAGAGCTAAGTTGGGAGTGAAAAGAAATTAACAATTGAATGATTTGATACTTTATCATTGGCGATAAACAGTAAATGATTGAAAGGTGTGCTTGTGAAAGTGCACCTTTTCTTCTATCTTTGACACGGTTAATTAACTCAAAATAAATATCATCATGAACAGAATTTTATTGACATTGACTTTTTTGTTCTCCTGCATTGCTTGCATTTTTGCACAAGGAGAGTTGCCGGAAGAAACAGTTGACTATGCAGCGAACTTTGCAACTTTCGCCGGCGTAGTAGGTGTTACAACAGTTGTAACGGAGTTCATCAAGAAACTATTCAAAACAGAACCGTCAGAATGGGTTCAAAGAATTATCTCTTGGGTAATCGGCATCGGACTTGGTATGTTCGCTTGGGGTTTCCATTTGGGTATGTTTGAAGGATTGGATTGGTGGCAAGCATTATTGTGGGGATTTGGAGCTGGATTAGCCAGTAACGGATTTTGGGACACTGGACTTATTGAATGGTTGTTTGGATTATTCACTAAAAAGAAAGCAGCATAATCTTCTTCATACTTTGTGTTTTGGGCGCGGTGGGCAAGAACTTCCGCGCCATTTTTATAAATCACCTACATTGAATATATACAGCTTATGACAATCGAAGAAAAATATTCAAAGCTAAAAGACATCTTCTTTAAAGACTTTATTGTCGCTACAGAAGAAACTACTTGCAGAGGAACGAATATCCCTGCCAGCAAAAGAGTGAAAAGTCCGAACACAGGACTAAAAATCCTATATTGGGGTGATGGAACTATCAACATGGCCGAATACCTTCACTACCTTTTGATAGAATCGTTGTTAGGAGATAAATCATGTAACGACAAAATACTTTGGTGTCTGAAATCCATTCAAAGGCTATCGGTAAGTGCCTATGAAGATGAAAAATCAAAAAATCCAAAAGTGTATTTTGTACACGAAAAAGGATTTTTCCTTCGAGACGATATTTCATCCGCTTCCTGTGGTCTTTTTGATGCTATAAAAGTAGAAAGTGGTTATTCCAATGGGATCGAACTTGAAAACGAAGACCCATGCTTTTCCCCTTTCGTATCACAAGATCAGATTTGGAACTTGTTGCCCTCCCTTTCTCTTTTGATAGACGTTTTTAAAGGACAAGAAATAGGAAATCTGGCAAAAGAAATACTGCATGATATTCTTTCCTATGTTTCCGATCATGGACACACCATTTACAATCCCTATTTCAGTGCGCTAAAGCATTTTTGGACTTACCTTCCATCCATGAATACAGAAAAACTGAAGCCTTGGGACAGGGTGTATGATAGGAATATTCATTTGAAATACACTGTAAAGGTAAAAAGAGGTGCGAACAATTGGTATTTTGCTTACGGATTCAGAAAAACCCTCAAAAAGTTTGTACCGGAAGCGAAATTGAACGGATTTATGACCTTTTTGTATGGTGTCTGGTACATTCCTTTCATTTTCCTTGCTGATAGGGTATATTATCCTATTGCAACACGGTTTGGAGTAAAAAGAAAGGACAATTCCTATTACTGTATGTCATCTGCGGGTGATGTTTGGTATGCCGGTAGGAAAAATTATCTCAAAAGAGTGTGCAAAAAGTTCAATGAGGATAAAGAGTATACTTTTCCTGCACTTGCAGAGTGTCTAAAACAAGAAAAGTGGCAATATATTGACATAGAAGCATTGGAAAAATGGCTGAATGATTATGAATTTGATGAAAATTCGTTGGAATCACCCGTCAAATTCCTAACTTTGTCATGTTACTTGAAGTTAGTCCAAGGTAATCATATATCAGCTACACCGATATAATTTGACGTTTCACTGTTCCGACCAATGTCGGCAACTCCGCGTCCTCTGCCCGATTTACCACCGGTGAAATATTTTCTTGGCTTAGAAGATTCTGTTTTTCTAAGCCAAATTTTTTAATATTTTGCGCTGCAAGAAAATCTCTATCATTTTCAGAGCCACAACAAGGACATATCCACTTTCTATCTGAAAGTTTTAAATCTTTATTGATATGTCCACAAGAACACATTTTTGAAGAAGGTTCAAATCTTCCTATTCTAATAAGATTTACTCCGTTCCATTCTGCTTTATATTGTAGCATTCTAAAAAATTCATTCCAAGCAACAGAAGAAATACCTTTTGCAAGACAATGATTTTTCAACATTCCTTCTACATTCAAATCTTCAATAATAACAGTTTGGTTCTCACTTATTATTCTTTTAGAAACTTTATGCAGAAAATCCTGTCTACGGTTTCTTATTCTTTCATGGCAGATAGCAACAGCCAATTTTGCCTTTTTGTATCTATTGCTCCCCTTCTTTTTTCTTGAAAGTCTTCTTTGCAAACAAGCTAATCTTTTAGAAAATTTTTCAAGATATTTTGGATTTTGAAAAACTTGTCCATTTGATAAAACAGCAAAATCTTTTAAACCAACATCTATCCCGACAGAAGTAGAAGGTGTAATAGGATTCTTTTCGGGTAAAGAATTTCCATCTTTTACCAATACACTTACATAATATTTACCAGTAGAAGATTTTGAAACCGTTATTGTTCCTATTTTCCCTTCAAAAGAACGGTTTTTATAAAACTTTACCCAGCCTAAAATCGGAATTTTGATTTTACTGTTTTCAAAATCAATCTTGACAGAACCGATATTTTTGAAAGTTGATTTATCATGATGCTTGGATTTGAACTTTGGAAAGCCAGTATGTTCTCTAAAAAATTTCGTAAAAGCAGAATCTAAACATCTTATAGATTGCTGTAAAGATTCGTTTGAAACTTCTTTAAGCCAAAGATGATCTTCTTTTTGTTTTAATAAAGTAAGTTCTTTACATAAGTCAATAGCAGATAGAGACTTTTTACTTTCTTGATATGCTTTTATTTTCCTATCAAGTGCCCAATTATAGATATAACGACAACAACCAAAAGTCTTTTCCATTTGAACGATTTGACTTTTAGTAGGATTCAATCTATATTTGAACGATTTAATCATAATGCAAACATACAAAATTAAAGTAAAATGGATTCTATTTACTTTATGTTTTAAAACATAATTATGAAAACTGATATATAATTGCTTGAGTTTTTGTTTCCATTAACGAGAGTGTAACACTAAAATGTTACATTTTAAAGTAATTTAACTCCATAGACTGCATTTTGTACAAAAACGATATTACTTTTGCAGCACAATCAAGTAACAACAATAAAATAACAAATTATGAAACCTTTCGATTTAGAAGAAGCAAAAGCAGGCAAACCCGTCTGCACAAGAGATGGTAGGAAAGTAGAAATTATTTCTTTTGAACACCCGATTAAAGGCTATCCCATCTTAGCAAAAGTATTTTTCTGTAAAGATGATTATGAAGAATTTACCTTTACAGAAAGTGGAACGTTTTTCGTTGCTGATAAAGAATCTGAAGCAGATTTAATGATGACAGAAGATGAAACGGAAATAGAAATCCCTTCACTCTGGACACAATCTTGTACAGAAGAAAACACAAAGATCAATTATACAATCAAAAACTAATAGAAGATATGGAAGTAAAGATGACGGAAAGACAAGCATTGCTTTATGAAGCGAGAAAGAAAAAGCTGTTTAGGGCTTTTATTATGACCTGTATGTGGGGCGGATTTGGGCTTTATTACACCGGTAAACCCATTATCGCATCCATCCTGACCATTTGTACCCTGTACAATATTTTAGGAGCTGTAGTGACCTTATTTAAGGTCGATCTGGTAAACTGTGTCGAGCACCTACTTTGGTTTACCGGATTTTGGATTTTCTCAATCCTGATAGCAGTTCCTCTGGCAGAGGACACAAACAACAATATTAAACGTGAAATTATCAAAAACAACAAGTAATATGAAAAGAGTAATTTTTATCAGTGTATTATTTACACTTATTTCAATGTGTAGTTTTGGTCAAGGAGATTTTATTCCTTTGAATCCATATCAAATTATGGACATTCACTTCAAAATTTTAAATTCAGATTCTAAGGATTCTTTGGTGGAAAGAGCGGATACAATCCTTCCTAAAGGAAGTTATGATCAAAGAATCGTTTGGGATTTTGACGGGAAATCTGTAGGATACAATCTTGTAATCGGTTGCCAGATCAATGTAAACGAAATGATAGGAGATGGTTTGGTTCCTGCGGTCGATTTTAGAATGAAATGTAGCTCCTACGATACAGAAAGACAAGTTTTCTTCTTAAATGACTTTCTCGACTATTTAAAAGAGAAAAAGGGATACAAAAACGAAAATATGCCTACTTTGAACGAAGCAAATCACAAAAAGATTGTGTTCCTTTGGAAAGGTGGTTTCAGTACGGTAGAAGTAAAAGATGATGGGTTTACAAGCGAAATGATCTTTACCAACTATTACGATATGAGCAAACAGAAAAAGAAATAGGAATATGGAAAGAAAAGTAAAATACTTTATAAGCAAAAGAAGAAGGCTCTTATACCTATATTATGAATGGGATGGAGATGTGATGAAAGCGTTCTTGTCGAACTTCTTCCTACGAGATATGAATGTAGAAGTCATTCCCAAAGAACAAAACAGATCAAATGAAAATTTATTGATGGTAGGATTTGCTCCAGGAAAGAGATTCCTATTAAGAATAGGTGATGGTATTCTACGTGATCCTAATTGGAGAGCTGCCAGACGAATGAGAAGAGAATATGGCAGGGATCAAAATCCTTTTCCCGGTCTTGTGGAAGTAACAGACGAAGAAAAGATACGATACATAGAAGAACAAAAAGAAAAAGGAATTATCAAATTCGACGAATCATTTGTAGAATCTTTACTACCTTTGGGCAAAAGAGTAGAAAACGAAAATGTTCAGGACAAAAACAAGTAAAAGATTTCAAACTGACGGGTAGGAACTATTGTGAAATACCTTCCTACCCAAATTTTCAAAAGCTGACATAGTGTGTTAAAATCATAATCTATACCAAAGCCTCAACAAAGTTTCTTCAATTCTTATTTTACTATTCGATGGATGGGTAGCGGTCATTTGATTTGCTACCCATTTTGTTTACCGCTGACAATATATATTCAATGATCTCGGTTTCTTTCATAATGAATCAGATGAAATTTTACCTAATCATTATATATGAACAAACATTGTTCATGCATCCCCACCCAATCCCCCCAACCCCCTTTCGACCTCCCAAAGGGGGCTATGTTGGGGAACAAGGACACTGCATTCTGTTTTTCAAAACTCGTAAACTTCGTTCTCAAAAACATCATTTGGTCAA